>Ga0209233_1000453_pt1 | contig 26742 bp, 29 predicted proteins | sample AraplaCL_Cvi_mCL_FD_184269 | JGI IMG/M metagenome (GOLD analysis project Ga0209233, IMG submission 184269) | Arabidopsis root microbial communities from the University of North Carolina, USA - plate scrape CL_Cvi_mCL (SPAdes) (version 2) | ecosystem: Host-associated > Plants > Roots > Endosphere...
ACAAGAAGCAGGACGGGCACTACAACCTGATCTCGGCGCTGCACAAGACGGTGCGCGGCTCCGACCCCGATGCGGCGCTCTACTATTTCGCCCGCATGGTCGATGCCGGCGAAGACCCGTTGTTCCTTGCCCGCCGGCTGATCCGCATGGCGGTCGAAGACATCGGCATGGCCGACCCGCAAGCCCTGCCGCTCGCCATCGCCGCTCGCGACGCCTACCAGATGCTCGGCACCCCCGAGGGCGAACTGGCACTGGCCGAACTCGTCGTCTACCTCGCCGTGGCGCCCAAATCGAACGCGGTCTACACCGCCTTCGCCGAAGCCACCTCACTCGCCAAGTCGAGCGGCTCGCCGATGCCGCCAATGGCCATCCTCAATGCACCGACCAAGCTGATGAAGGGGCAGGGGTATGGCGACGGCTACGTCTATGACCACGACACCCCCGAGGGTTTTTCCGGGCAGGAGTATTTTCCCGACAAACTCGGCCGGCACGAGTTCTACCGCCCGGTGGAGCGCGGTTTCGAACGGGAAGTCGGCAGGCGCCTCGATTATTTCCGCAAGCTCCGGGCGCAGAAGCGCGACGGCGAGTAGGGGCCCATACGACCGCCTCATGGTGAGCCTGTCGAACCATGGGCCACGGCCACCGCACCGCGTGCATCGAAAGCCAACCCAGTCGCGCGCTGCCGGGCCGATCACTTTGCCCCCGGCCCTTGATCTTGCCCGGCTTCAAAGCGTAAGCGGGGCGATGGATTTTCAACTGGCCAAAGCCTGCCCATGACCCCCTACCTTCTTGTCGCCATCGGTGGCGCTATCGGCTCGGTGCTCCGCTATGGCACCGGCGTCGCGGTGGGCAGCGTGTGGCGCGATCCGTTCCCGCTGGGCACGCTGCTGATCAACATCGCCGGCTCGGCGATCATGGGGCTGTTCGTCGGGCTGATGTCGCGCATGCTGCCGGCCTGGCAGAACGACGCCCGGCTGTTCTTCGCCGTGGGCGTGCTGGGCGGCTTCACCACCTTCTCTTCGTTCTCGCTCGATGCCATCGCCATGCTGGAGCGCGGTGACCTCGTGCCCGCCGCCATTTACGTGGTCGTGTCCGTCGCCGGCGGCCTGTTCGCGCTGTGGCTGGCGCTGCAACTCATGCGCATCGGCGTGCATCCATGAGCGGCGTCCGGCTCCAGACCGTCGCGCGCGACGAAGATGGCATGCGGCTCGACCGCTGGTTCGGCACGCACTTCCCGCAGGTTTCGTTCGGCACGCTGCAGAAGATGATCCGCACGGGCCAGGTCCGGGTGGATAGCGGGCGCGTCAAGACCAATACCCGCCTCGCGGCGGGGCAACTGGTGCGCGTCCCCCCGGTCGAGGCGGCGGTGGCCAAGGCGGAGGTAAAGACCAACACCGCCGACGCCGAATATCTGCGCGACCTCATCCTCTACGAGGACGAAGACCTCTACGTCTTCAACAAGCCGCACGGGCTCGCCAGCCAGGGCGGCAGCGGCACCAAGCGCCACCTGGACGGGCTGCTGAAGAGCCTCGCCAACAAGAAGGGCGAGGCGCCCAAGCTCGTGCATCGGCTGGACCGCGACACCTCGGGGTGCCTCGTCGTCGCCAAATCGCGCGCTGCAGCGGCCCATTTCGGCGAGGTGTTCAAGACCCGCGCGGCCCGCAAGATCTACTGGGCAGTGGTGTTCGGCAATCCGACGCCGAAACAGGGGCGCATTTCGTGCTTCCTGCTGAAGCAGCCGGGGCAGGATGGCGGCGAGCAGATGGTGGTAGTGCCCGACGGTACGCCCGATGCCGTGCACTCGGTGACGTATTATTCGACCACCGACACCGCGAGCCGTCGCTTCGCCTGGGTGACGCTGAAGCCGATGACGGGGCGCACGCACCAGCTGCGCGTCCACATGGCGCAATTGCGCAATCCCATCATCGGCGATCCGCGCTATTTCAACATCGACAACTGGGAGCCGCCCGAGGGCCTGGCGCCCGGGCTGCACCTGCATGCGCGCCGGATCACCCTGCCGCTGCGGTCTGGCAAGATCCTCGATGTCTCGGCGCCGCTGCCGCCCCATATGGTCCACACGTTCGAGGCGCTGGGCTTCGATGCCGACCGCTTCGACGTGCAGGATATCGATCCGGAGGATTAGGTTTGCGGCTCGTCATCTTCGACATGGACGGCACCATCATCGATTCGGTGGCGCTGATCACGGAAACCGTCACGGCAGCGTTCGAGGCGCTGGGCGAGCCTGCGCCGACCGAAGCGGCGATCCGGGCGATTTCCGGCATCACGGCGCGCGACGCCATGAAAATTCTGGCGCCCGAGGCCGACAGCGCCAAGATCGACGTCATCATGGAAAGCTACCGGCGGGAGTATGGCGCCCGGGCCGGGCGGCTACGCGAGCCGCTGTTCGACGGCGCACTGGCGACGCTCGAGCATTTGCGGCACCAGCCCGAGACGATCATCGCCGTGGCGACCGGCAAGGGCTATACCGGCGCGGTCACATTGCTCACCGCGCACGGCATCCTCGACTGGTTCAATTCGATCGAGACCCCGACCCACAACCGCGGCAAGCCGGACCCCGAAATGATTCACACCGCGATCGGTAAGGCCGGCGTTACGGTTGCCGACGCGGTGATGATTGGCGACACGGTGCACGACATGAATATGGCGAAGGCCGCCGGGGTGAAGGCGATCGGCGTCGCCTGGGGCTACCACGAGGTAGCCGAGCTCGAGGCGGCCGGCGCCGACGTCGTGATTTCGAGCTTTGACGAACTCGAGCCGGCCATCGACAAGCTGCTGGGGGCCTGACCGTGCGCGACTTCCTCGAAGATGCCCACGCCCACCGCGACGACGGTTATGGCCGCTCGCAGGCGCAGCAGAAGCAGGAATTGCCCAAGCGCTTCTACAAGGAGGCGGGAGCGGCGCCGGTCGATGGCGGCTTTGCCGTCACGCTCGACGGCCGGCCGACCCGGACACCCGGCCGCGTGCCGGTGGTGGTGGAGAGCGAAGCGCTGGCGCGGCTGATGGCCGACGAATGGGCGGCGCAGGGCGAGCGCATCGATCCCGAGACCATGCCGATGGTCCGTCTCGTCAACTCGGCTGTCGAGAGCGGCGAGGAGAAAGCCGCAGCCTTCCGGGACGAGATCGTCAAATACGCCGGCAACGACCTGCTGCTCTATCGTGCCGATTCGCCGCGCGAACTGGTCCTGGCGGAAGAAGCGGCGTGGGACGCAGCGCTGGTCAAGCTGGCCCGGCATTTCGGCATTAGCTTCCAGCCGACCATCGGCATCCTGCACCAGCCGCAGCCGGCCCCGACGCTTGCCCGCCTCGCCGACGCCATTGCAGCCGAAACGCTGCTGCCGCTCACGGCGCTGGTATCGATCACCTCACTCACCGGCTCGGGCCTGCTGGCAATCGGCCTCCGCCACGGCCTCTTCAGTCCGGATGAGGTCTGGACCGCCGCCCATGTCGACGAGGACCACAATATCCGCCTCTGGGGCGAGATGGAGGAAGCGCGCAAGCGCCGCGTCCGCCGCCGGGGGGAGTTCGACACGGCGGTGCGGCTGCTGCGGCTTTTGCCCCAGGGTCGCTGAAACCGGGTTTCGGCGCGGGCCGCGAGGAGGGCCGACGTTCCGATCGTTCATTGGAGGAGGATTTTCATGCTGATCGACCTTTCGGGCAAGGTGGCGATCGTCACCGGGGCCGGCCGCGGCATCGGCCGCCAAATCGCGCGTACGCTGGCCGGGGAGGGGGTGACGGTGGTCATCGCCGATATCCGCCCGGATCTGCTCGACGATGCGACGACCGAGTGGGTGCAAGCCGGCTGGCTGGGTCTGCGCATAAAGGCTGACCTTCGCATCGCCGCCCAGGCTCAGGAGGTGGCGCGGCAGGCCGCGGCGCAGTTCGGCCGCATCGATATCCTCGTCAACAATGCCGGTGTCGCGGGAGGCGCCCAGGTCGAAAAGCTCAGCGAGGCGGTGCTCGACGACAACCTCGATACCAACCTCAAGGCCGTCTTCCTGATGAGCCAGGCGGTGATCCCCACGATGAAGTCGCAGGGGTCGGGGCGGATCATCTCAGCCTCGTCGTTCGCCGCGATAGTCCCCTCGGTAGGCGGCGCCGCCTACGCCGCCTCCAAGGCCGGCGTCGAAAGCTTTACGCGCGTACTGGCAGGCGAACTGGGGCCGTTCGGCATCACTGTCAACTGCTACGCACCCGGCATGATCCCGACCGAAATGAACCACTATGCCGAGCGCACAGATACGCAGAAGGAAGTGCTGCTCGACACCCTGACGCTGCGCCGCTGGGGCAGCCCGCAGGACGTTGCCAACCTCGTCTGCTTCCTCGCCTCGGAGCAGGCGGCCTACATCACCGGCACCCGCATCGACATCTCCGGCGGCAAGTTCGCCACGCAGCAGCCCTGGGCGGCCTATCGCGCGGAACGGTAGTCGGGCAGGGGTAGCCTCGAGGCCGGCAACGACGCTTCCTCGACGCCACTACCCATGCGGGCGATTCCCACCCTGGCCCTTTTGGCGCATCAGGGCTGTAGCACGTTAGTCGTTCGGTCGTCGCAACGCCCGGCTAACCCTCTGCGTGCTACCGCTTTCTTTTGCCACAGGAAAACCCATGACTTCGAAGAAGATACTGACCGTCGTCACCAACACGTCGGTCCTCAGCCTGACCGACGGCACGGCCTACCCTTCCGGCTTCTGGGCCGAAGAGTTCGCCGTTCCCTACGAGCTTTATCGCGCAGCCGGGTACCACATCGATATCGCGACGATCGGCGGCAAGCCGGCCACGGTCGATGCCTCCAGCCTCGATCCCGAGCGCATGGCCTGGGTCCGGCCGCCGCAGTTCAAGGCCGACGATGCCGCGCTGTCACGGCAGTTCCGGACGACGATCGATGGCGCCGCGGGTCTCGCGAAGCCGATCAACCTCGATACCCTCTCCAAGGACGATATCGGCCGCTATGCCGGGGTCTATATCGCCGGTGGCCATGGCTGCATGGAAGACATGCCGGCCTCACCCCCGATGACGCGGTTTCTGCTCAATCTGCTGGCGCTCGACAAGCCGCTTGCCAGCGTCTGCCACGGTCCCACGGCTTTCCTGTCGCCGCGCGACGCTGCCGGGGAGTCGCCGTTCCAAGGCTACAACATGACGTGTTTTTCGCATGTCGAAGAGTTTGCCACGCAGATCAATGGCCGGCTGCCGATGGTGCTCGAACTCGAGCTGAAGCGCCTCGGGGTCAACTACTCCAAGGGCGCCTATCCGTGGGCATCGTACGTCGTGCGGGACCGCAACATCCTGACCGGCCAGAACCCCTACTCCTCCGAAGCGGTGGGGAAGGCGTTCCTCGATCTGCTCAAGCTGCACTGAGACAGCGGCGGCCGGAGATATCGGGCTCGAGTTCACGTTTCGACAGAATCGAACGTGAGCTCAGTTCTCAGGCCGCAAACGTGCCAGCCACTTCTGCTGGGAAAACGCCTAGGAGGCGGCGGCCAGTACGCTGCCTTCTGCCCCGACGGGCACGGCGAACAGGTCATATTCGTCCGAACCCGTGACCGTCACGGTGACCTTGTCACCCGGTTTGATGCCGGCGGCCCGGTCGACGATGACCTGGCCGTCGATGTCCGGCGCATCCCATTTGCTCCGCGCGATGGCGCGGTCTTCCTCTGGGCGAACGTCGTCGACCAGCACCTCGATGGTGCGGCCGACCTTCTTGGCGAGCTGGCCCGCCGACACGACCTGCGCCACCTGCATCAACTCGGCATAGCGTTCGTCCATCACGGCGTCCGAAACCACGCCCTCGAAGTCGCTCGCCGGCGCGCCCGTCACCGGCTCGAACTTGAATACGCCGGCGCGATCGATCTCGGCTTCCTCGACGAAATCGAGCAGCGCCTCGAAGTCCGCGTCAGTCTCGCCGGGGAAGCCGACGATGAAATTGGAGCGGATGGTGAGGTCGGGGCAAATCTCTCGCCACTTGCGGATGCGGTCGAGGGTCTTTTCCTGGTTGGCCGGGCGGCGCATCGCCTTCAGCACAGTCGGTGAGGCGTGCTGGAACGGAATGTCGAGGTAGGGCAGGATCTTGCCCTCTGCCATCAGCGGAATGACGCTGTCGACGTGCGGGTAGGGATAGACGTAGTGAAGGCGGGTCCAGACGTCCATCTGGCCGAGCTCTTCCACCAGATCGTGGAACTTGGCGCGAACGTCGCGGCCGCGGAACTTGCTGGTTCCATATTTGGTGTCGACCCCATAGGCGCTGGTGTCCTGGGAGATGACCATGATCTCCTTGACCCCGCCCGCCACCAGCCGCTCTGCTTCGTAGAGCACGCTCGCCGCCGGACGCGACACGAGGTCGCCGCGGATCTGTGGAATGATGCAGAACGAACAGCGGTTGTTGCAGCCCTCGGAAATCTTCAAATAGGCGTAGTGGCGCGGCGTAAGCCGCAGGCCCTGCGGGGGCACGAGGTCGACGAAGGCGTTGGGCACCGGCGGCAGGTGCGCGTTCACCGCGCTCACCACCGCCTCGTACTGGTGCGGCCCGGTGACCGCGAGGACGCTCGGGTGGGTCTTCCGGATCAGCTCTTCTTCGACGCCGAGGCAACCGGTAACGATGACCTTACCGTTCTCGCCCAGCGCCTCGCCAATGGCGTCGAGGCTCTCCTGCTTGGCGCTGTCGAGGAAGCCGCAGGTGTTGACCAGCACCACGTCGGCGCCTTCGTAGTCGCGCGAAAATGCATAGCCCTGCGCTCGCAGGGTCGACATGATGCGTTCGGAATCGACGAGGGCCTTGGGGCAGCCGAGGCTGACCAGGCCGATTTTGGGCTGTGCGCCCGTGCTCTGCTGGCTCATGGAGCGGCTAGATAAGCCAAAACGGCCAAAATGCAATGCACGCTGCCGTCATGAGGCCCGTGCGAATGGCTCAGGACGCAGTCGGCGGAGCGGGCGTTGCGTCCGTATCGTCGGCAAGCTCGTGAATGGCGGCGCTGACTTCATCGGCGAGGCTGCCGCGCTTGCGGCTCAATTCCACCTCGCTGACGGCTGCCGCGTGGGCTTTGAGGTAGACCAGCACGAGTTCCGAAATCACCCGCAGCGCCACGATCGACAGCGGCACGTAGACGAGGATTTCGAGGATGCCCCACAGCCCCTGGCCGAAATTGAACGCGAACGACTGGACGAGATGATCGATGGCCCAGAGCCCGGTCGCGGCGAGCCCCAGTGCATAGAAGACCGGCACCAGCCGCGCCGCCAGAACCGTGTCGAGCCGGTAGAGAGTCGGTCCGACGATGAGTTTGCGAAGATCGTCCCAGAACATGGCAGAGTCCCCCTTCATGCCGGCTGGCACGAAAATGGGACGCCAGAATGGAACTGGCAAGAGGTGGCGCTCAACGCGGCGCTCGCGCCCTCCCTCAGGCCCGCTGCAGGAGCATGAGGGTATCGCTGACGGCCGGCGACTGGCCATTGACCAGATAGGTACCGCGTACCGACATCACCAATGCCCCCGAAACAAACAGCGCAATGGCCAGGAATAGCACACTCAGCCCCACGGTCTTTTGCTTGGACATCAAAGCTCACCTCGGCAAAACGGCAGAATCGCCCGAATTCGAGTCAAATTGTTGACGGCCAATGGTGAACGAGATCTGAATCGCTTGGTTCCACCGCCGCCTCAGCGAACGGTAGGACCGAATCGGTTCTCGAAGGCGAGGCGCAGCGCCGAGTCGACTTCTTCCATCGACACCAGGTGGCCGAGGTCCTCGAAACTGGTGACCCCCTGGTCCGAGATGCCGCACGGAACGATGCCGTCATAGTGCGTAAGGTCCGGCGCGACGTTGAGCGAAATGCCGTGGAACGTCACCCAGCGGCTGACGCGGATGCCGAGGGCCGCGATCTTGTCCTCTCGCAGCACGCCCTTGTCGGGGCGCTTGACCCAGACGCCGATGCGGGGCGCCGGGCGGCATTCGGCTTCGATGTTGAAGGCCGCCAGGGTCTCGACGATCCAGCCTTCGAGGTTGGTCACCAGCCGGTGCACGTCGCGCCCGCGCTCCCGCAGGTCGAGCATGACGTAGGCCACCCGCTGCCCCGGTCCATGGTAGGTGTACTGCCCGCCGCGCCCGGCGTCGTAGACGGGGAAGCGCTGCGGTTGCAGCAGGTCCGATTCGATCGCCGACGTTCCGGCGGTGTAGAGCGGCGGGTGCTCGACCAGCCACACTGCCTCCGCCGCTTCCCCCGCCGCAATCGCCGCCGCACGGGCCCGCATCGTCGCCAGTGCCTCCGGATAGTCGACCGGGGCCGGGGCGATGATCCATTCGACGGGCCGGCCATCGGCTCGCCGCAGCCCATCGGTAAGGTTTGTTGCGGCAAAATCTGCCGACGTTAACGCTTCAATAACCATGACTTGCCCATTGTGCCGAGGAGCTCGGCAATTCCTGCCGATCACTGACATGGATATCTATGAGCACGCTGGACACTATTGAAGTCGATATTTCCGTCGAGCTGGGCTCGACCAACATGCCGATCCACCATCTGCTGCGCTTGGGACGCGGCGCAGTGATCGAACTCGATGCCCTCGAGAACGACCCGATGCAGATTTACGCCAACAATACGCTCGTGGCACGCGGCGAGGTGCGGATCGAGGACGGACACCTTTCCGTCGAAGTAACCGAGAAGGTGCTGAAGCGCGCCTGAGCGGCGCCAGTCGATTTCCCCCGCTAAGGCCGATTTCCCTGTTGATGGCCGAATTCGGTGTTTATGGCCCTTGAGTGGGCAGGGGACATTTGCTAGACGCTCACTCGCTTCGCCGCCGCAAGGCCGAGGCCCTACCATGGCGTGCGGTCGTGGCGGAATTGGTAGACGCGCAGCGTTGAGGTCGCTGTGCCGCAAGGCGTGGAAGTTCGAGTCTTCTCGACCGCACCAAATCCTTCCCGGACGGGAAGGCGATCCCCCGAAGCGGGCCGCTCGTTCGGCGCTTCATCCTTGAGCCGGCAGGCATAATGCCGCATCCCGCGCGGGTTGCGTGGCAGCCTCGCTTCTGGCGCAATTGCTTTTCATGAACGGCCGATGACAGATTGCCGCCTGGCCGTGACGCCGCGCGAATTTCGGAAGGGTCAGCGCTGACGATGAGGCTGGGGCTGGTGTCGATACTGGTGGCGGGCGCGATTGCCGGCACCGTCGCTACGTCGGCGATTGCGGCGGGCCCCTGGGGCCGGGACGCGCTGCGCAGCGTCGTGGCCGCCTGCGTCGTCGCCAAGTCGACGGTGGGCGTGAGCTTCCCCTGCAGCGACGTGAAACTCGCGACACCCGAATCGGACGGCTACGCCCTCATCCGCTCGCCCGGCTACGATAGCGAATTCCTGGTGTCGCCGATCGGCGCAGTCGACGGCATCGAGAGCCCGGAATTGCAGAGCAATGCCGCGACGCCACTCTGGAACACCGCCTGGCAGGCGCGCGCCGAAGTGGCGGCGGCGCGGGGCCGCACCCTCGGCCGCGAGGCGGTGGGCCTTGCCGTCAACGCCATCGGCACCCGCACGCAGGACCATTTCCACATCCACGTCGATTGCGTCCGCCAGTCGGTCAAGACCACCCTCGGCGCGCGCGCCAAAGCCATCACCGACGCCTGGAAGCCGCTTGGGGTTCGCCTCGGCGGCGAGCAATACTGGGCACGCAGCATTTCCGGCGCCGATCTCAGCGGCACCAACATCGTGCGGCTGATGGCCGAATCGCCGCCCGCCGCCAACACACCGCTCGACCACGCGACGGTTGCGGTGATCGGCGCGACGCTGGCCGACGGGTCGGACGGGTTCTACGTCCTCGCCAACTGGACCGACGCCTCGGCCGAGCGCTTGCTCGACCACCAGTGCCGCGGCGTCTAGCCCCAGGGCGAACGGCAATGCCGTTTGATGGCTTTGTGGTTTCGGGCGGCTGCGCATAAGGTCGCGCTCCCAAGTCCAAGGAGGAGACGACCAGCCATGCGAATCGCCAATGGCGACCTCGCCGTCGAGATCGCTGCCCTGGGGGCCGAACTGCAATCCATCGCCAGCCCCGACGGCGGCCAATGGCTGTGGCACGGCGATCCGCAATGGTGGAGCGGCCGGGCGCCGCTGCTGTTTCCGGTCGTCGGCAAGAGCCCGGAAGGCGTCGTCGGCATCGAGGGGAAGGCCTATCCGATGCAGCCGCACGGCTTTGCGCGGCGATCGGCGTTCGAGGTGGTCAGCGAGCGGCCGGATCGACTGACGCTGATGCTGAAGGCCTCGGCGGCGACCCGCGAGAGCTTCCCCTTCGAGTTCTTCCTTTCGGTCACCTACGCCCTCGAGGGGCACGCGCTGGTGACGACGGTCGAGGTTGGCAATCTCGATACGCGGGACATGCCGTTCGGCTTCGGCTTTCACCCCGCCTTCAGCTGGCCGCTGCCGGGTGGGACGGGGCAGCGCCACTATGTGCGGCTCACCACCGACGACGAGCCGCGCTACCAGTTGCTCGGCAGCGACGGGCTGATCGCGCCGGAGGCCCATCCGTCGCCCTTCACCAAGGGCGAACTGACGCTCGACCCAAAACTTTTCGAGAAGGATGCGCTGCTGTTTCCGTTCGGCATAGACGGCGGCATCACCTATGCCGCCGAGGGCGGCAGTTCGGTGGTGCTGAGCTGGTCGAACCTGCCCAATTTCGGCCTCTGGCAGAAGCCGGGGGCGCCCTATATCTGCCTCGAGCCCTGGCACGGCATGGCGGCACGGCAGGGCGCCGGCGACGCCATGCTGGCCCGCCCCGGCACCGTGACGCTGCCTCCCAATGAGACGGTCAAGTTCGAACTCACGGCCAGCTTCCACCGGGGCAGCTAGGCCAGGGGCGGGCCGCGATCGCAGCGCTGCTGCAGGGTGGTCTCGCGCTCCCGAAACGAAACGGCACCCCGCGTCGCCGCGGAGTGCCGTTCAGGCGGTGTAGTAAGTCGAGCTTACTTCGTCTTCGTCGTCGTGGTGGTCGTCGACGTGGTGGAGGTGGTCGTCACGACCTTCTCCGGCTTCTTGGTGCCGACGAACTTTTCGGTCTTGGCGTCGGTCTCGCACATGAAGATGCCGTTCTTGCCCTTGCCGTAGGTCGAGGTGCCCGGCAGGTGGAAGATCTTGCTCTTCAGGTTGACCCAGACCACCGTATCGGTCGGGCAGGACTTTGCCGCGTCGGCTTCGACGGCGAAGCGCTTCGCATCGGGCTTCGCGGCGGGCTTGGCGGCCGGCTTGGCCGTCATGGTGGTCGTCGTCGTGGTCGTGGTGCTCGAAGCGGCGAAAGCGGCCGGCGCGAGGGAGACGGTCGCCAGGGCCAGCGCGGCGGCGATCGAGATGCTCTTGAGGTTCATTTTTGAACGCTCCTCCAATGGGTTCACGGGATCGTGTTGGTAGGAGAAGCGGTGGCGCTTGACGACGTGGCCAAACGCCTCTGCGACCGATCCGCGCAAGCTGCCCGCGAGTTAGGCAGGATCGTGGCGAATCATCTTCAGCCGAAAAGCGTGGCGAACAGCTGCCGATGCGCTTCCGCCGCCCTATCCCAGGAAAAGCGGCGCCGGGTGTCGCCGGCGATGCGTGCCCGAGCCGCCTCGTCCGGTGGCGTCGCGAGCAGTTTTTTCATGGCGTTGGCGATACGGGCGGTGTCGGCGGGATCGACGAGCAACGCCCCGGGTGGCGCGATCTCGGGCAACGAGGCGGCGGTGCTGGTGAGCACCGGGGCGCCGCTTGCCGCGGCCTCGATGACCGGCAGTCCGAAGCCTTCATAGTAGCTGGGGAACACCAGCCCCTGCGAGCCGGCATAGAGCGCCGCCAGTTCGTCGTCGGGCACCCCGCCCACGGCGATGACATCGTCGCGCAGGCTGGTCGCAGCGGTCGCCCCGAATACGCTGGCGTTGGAGGCGCGCCCGAAGAGCACGAGGCGGGCGCCGGCGGGCCGGCGCGGCAGCCTCGCCCAGGCGTCGAGCACGCCACGCGTGTTCTTGCGCGGATCGGCGCCTGAAAAGGCCACGAGATAGGGGCGGCCGGTCAGCCCGAACTTGCCGACCACGGCGGACAGCGCGGCGGACGTCGGCGGCGTGAAGGCATCGGCGACGCCGGAATAGATCACGCTGACCTTCTCCTCCGGCACGCCATAGACATCACAAAGCCGCTGCTTGGAGAATGCCGAGACGGCGATCAGATGGCGGGCCGAGCGCGAGGCATGGCGCAAAATGAAGTCGTAGGTCTTCGCGAACCGGGGCGAAAAGTATTGCGGGGTATCGACGAACGCCACGTCGTGAACCGTAATCACCTGGTTACGATAGGCGATCGGCGCCGAGGTCGAGGGGTTCCACAACGGCCTGCCACGGGCCAGCAGCGGCAGCAGCGCTTGCTCCCAGAGGTGCCCCTTCATTCCCGAGGCAATCGCGGGTGGGGGCGCAAGTTCAGAGAGGCCGAGCCGCTGGTTGAGCTCGCGGGCGACGCGGGCCTGCCCGTTGGAGGGCACCCGCAGCACGCGTGCATTCATGATCACCGTCGAGATGGTTGCCTCCTCCGGCTTCAGGTCGAACTCGCAGCCAGCCCATCGGACACGTCGGGCAGCTTCCAGAGCGTCCAGAGCTTCAGCAGCGCCGCCAGCGAGATGGCGCCGGCCGAAATGGCGGCGAGGATTGCCGCCAGCAGGAGGTTGGCGTTCGGCACGAAATAAAGACCGGCGGCCACCGCGGCCGAGAGCCCGGCGATCAGCAGCGGCCATGGCGAAAGGGCGAAGGGCAGGGACGTGGCGATCCTGAGGCCATAGAGCCCTGCCAGCACCGCGCCGAACGCCGCCGATCCGGCGATCGCCAGCGGCGAGGCGCCGAACAGCAACGCGCCGGCATAGCCGAGCGCGTTGAATGAGGCGCAGTCGATGAGGCCTAGCAGCGCCAGTTCGCGCAGGTCGAGTTCGAGGTGGGCAGGCGTGGTCGCGATGTTCTGCGTCAGCGCGCGCAGCATGGCGAACAGAGTGACCGCTGGCGCTGTCAGCAGGAATCCCTCGCGCAGCGCCGGGCTGACGATGATTTCGGCGACCAGCCGCAAGGCCACGAACACCCCCGCCGCCGACACCAGCGAAAGCGTCGCCATCAGGGCATAGAAGCGCCCGAGGCGCTGCGCGAAGTCGCTGGCCTTGCGGTCGAAAGCGGCCACCACATCAGGGTATTCCACCGCCTGCAGGGCCGAGACGACCATCACGAACGGGCGTTGCAGCAGATCGAGCGCCAGGAGCGCGCCGGCCGCTCCTTCCTTGCCGAGGAAGCCGGTCAGGATCAGCTTGAGGCCGAGCGGCGCCAGCATGGAGAGCACCGACAGCCCCGCCGAGACGCCGCCATAGCTCAAGTGCTCGCGCACGATCTGCCGGCGGAAGCGGCCGCTGCCGTTGTAGGCCTTGCGGTCGCCGGCGGCGGCGACGAAGCCATAGACGAGATAGACCGCAACCAGCCCCACCACGGCGCCGTCGACCGTACGGGTGAGGAGGCTGCCCGACAGCGACCCTATCGCAAGGCTCACGGCGCGCAGTACATTGAGGCGGGAGAAAGCCGTGAAGCGCTGACCGAAGCGCACGACCGAGAGGTGGAGGTCGGAGCCGCCCTGCGCCGCGGCGACTGCGCCACCGCCGAGCGCCAGGGCGGGCGAGAGTCCGAAGCCGAGCGCCACCCCGCCGGCGACCAGGCATGCCGCGACCGCCACCAGTCCCTCTATCAGCAGGGTGCGGCGCTGGTCACGCTCGCTGCCCGCGGTCTGGCCGGGATAGAAGCGCGAACAGGCGTAGCGCAACCACTCGAAGCCGGCGACCGCGCCGAGTTGCGTGGTACCGACGAAGACCGAGTAGGTGGCATAGTCGGCCGGTGACAGGATGCGGGCGATGGCGAGCAGCAGCCCGAACGCCAACACCGCCTGGAAGACATAGGCGCCGAGCGCCAGCAATTTGGCCATGATGTGTTCCGCTGTTGGGATCGGGCAGCGCCGGCAAAATGGTAGTTGGCCGCTGATAAGGCGAGGTTAATCGCCCCGGATTAGGGCCGCCGGCCGCGCCGGATCCCCGGCTTCCGGCCGTGCGAGTTGTCTCGGCGGCGATTTTCCCCTATGACGCCCCGCGCGGTCGCCAGCGTCCGCACCCCCGGAGATTTGCCGTGCTGCAGTCCAGTCCCGCAAGGAACGCTTCCGCTTTGCAGCCTTTCATGCTGCGGCGCACCTTCGCCATCATCTCGCACCCGGACGCCGGCAAGACGACGCTGACCGAAAAGCTGCTGGCCAATTCCGGCGCCATCCAGCAGGCCGGGCAGGTACGCCACCGCGCCAACCAGCGCGCCACCCGCTCGGACTGGATGGAAATCGAGCAGCAGCGCGGCATTTCGATTTCATCGTCGGTGATGACCTTCGAGCACGACGGGCTGACCTTCAACCTGCTCGACACCCCCGGCCACTCCGACTTTTCCGAGGACACCTATCGTACGCTGACCGCCGTCGACTCGGCGGTGATGGTGATCGATGCGGCCAAGGGCATCGAGGCCCAGACCCTGAAACTGTTCGAGGTTTGCCGGCTGCGCGATATCCCGATCATCACCTTCATCAACAAGGTCGATCGCGAGGGCCGCGATCCGCTGGCGCTGCTCGACGAAATCGCGGCAACGCTGGCCCTCGACGTCACCCCCGCGGTATGGCCGCTCGGGCAGGGCGTCGATTTCCGCGGCACGGTCGACCTCATGACCTCGCGCGTCCTGTCGCCGGCGGGCGAACTGATCCGCGGCTTTACCTCGCTCGACGACCTGCTGCTCGACGACGCTCTGACCGCCGATCCGGTGATCAAGGCGAGCCTCGAAGCCCTAGAACTGGTGAAAGCCGGCCTGCCCGAATTCGATCTCGAGACGTTTCTGGCCGGGCATCTGACGCCGGTGCTCTTCGGCTCGGCGCTCAAGGACGTGTCGGTGCCCGAACTGCTGCGGGCGCTCGGCCAATGGGCGCCTGAGCCGCGCCCGCAGCCCGCCGAGCCGGCGCCGATCTTTCCCGACCAAAGCAAGGTTTCGGGCTTCGTCTTCAAGGTGCAGGCCAATATGGACGCGCACCACCGGGATCGCGTGGCGTTCGTCCGGCTGGCCTCGGGCACCTTCAAGCGCGGCATGAAGCTGCGCAACATGCGGACCGCCAAGGAACTCACCGTCGCCAACCCGATGTTCTTCTTCGGCCATAACCGCGAGACGGCCGACGAGGCGGTTGCCGGGGACATCGTGGGCATTCCCAATCACGGCACGCTGTCGGTGGGCGACACGCTGACCGAAGGGAACGGCCCGCTCAAGGTCACGGGTATCCCCAATTTCGCCCCCGAGATCATCCGGCGCGTCCGTTTGACCGATCCGATCAAGTCCAAGCAGCTCGGAAAAGCCCTCTCCGACCTCGCCGAAGAGGGGGTGGCGCAGGTCTTCCGGCGCATGCTCGGCGCCGACTGGATCGTCGGCGTCGTCGGCCAGTTGCAGCTCGAAGTGCTGTCGTCGCGGATCGCCGCCGAGTACGGCGTGCCGATTTCGTTCGAGAGCGTCGGCTACGAGATGGCCCGCTGGGTGCGCGCCGACGACAAGGCCGAGCTCAAGAAGTTCATCGATGCCAACCGCTCGGTGCTGGCCGAAGACAAGGACGCCGAGCCCATCTACCTGGCCCAGAGTTCATGGTACCTGCAGCGCATGCAAAAGGACTGGCCGAAAGTGCAGTTCTTCGCCACCAAGGAACGGGCCTAGACGACGTCTAGATCCCGATCGCCACGGCCTTGTAGACCACCAGCACGCCGATCATGACGATTGCCCCGATGCCGGCGAGCCGTGGCCGGCCCGCGAAGTAGGCGAGGGTCGAGGCCGCAAGGAAGCCCAGGGCGATGAGTGCGCCACTGACCCAGACCAGGGCGACATCGCCGGTGAGAGCCGCGGCCCCTTCGGCGCGCGGCCGGTAGAGTTCGGCCAGCGTCCGGATCGTCGCCAGCCATTCGGCGGCGATGGCCAACTGGGCGAGGCGCTGCGCGGTGACCTGGGCCCGCAAGGTTGCAAGGATCGGCATCGCCACCTCCTAGGATTGGGAAACCAGCCGGGCGAGGCGCTCAAACGCCTCGTCGAAGATGGCGCGGAGCGAGGTGGTCCCGCCGGTCCGCAGCCACTCCTCGACGATGACGCGAAAGATCCCCACCGTCGCGGCCGCAAGGATCGCCGCATCGAAGGCGCCGCCGATGCCGCTCGAGCCCTCCAGCAACTCGGTGAGGTCGAGCCGCAGCTTGTCGATATCGCCGGCATTGGCGGCCCGGAGTTCCGGATTGGCGGCGTGCAGCCTGATGCGGCGCAGCAGGCGGTCGATCTCGGCGGCGCTGAAACTGTCGAGGGCGCTCACCAGCCCGTCCCGAATGGCACGGATGGGCGGCTCGGTGCCGATGCGCTGCGCGATGGAAGCGAGCAGGAACGGGTCGTACTCGTCCCACTGGACCAGCCGTTCCTTGCTGCCGAACTGGCGATAGATGGTCGGCGCCGACACCTCCGCCGCCTCTGCGACCTGCTCGATGGTCACCGCCGCGTAGCCCTCGGCCTCGAACAGGTCGAGCGCGACGGTCTGGATGTGCCGCATCGATCTGATCAACCGGCGACTGAGGGGTTGTTGCATATTGATAGGTCCTGTCTATTCGATAGGAACTATCAGTTGCAGCCGTGACGTGTCAACGCAAGGCGCCGATTGAGCGCACGTTTCGGCGCAGGCCCGGGAGGCGAGCTACTCGGCCGGCTTGATCGCGACGGGCGAGCGGCGCGTCGTGCCGAGACCTTGGAGATAGCGGGTGAGCGGCCGCTCCAGCACGACGTGGATCACCAGCGAAGCGGCGACCGCGACCACGCCCGTCAGCGCCGCGAAGGCCCATGGGGAGCCCAGATGCAGCTTTTCCCACGCCAGCACCATCACGTTGATCGTGAAGGGGTGCGACAGGTAGAGCGCGTAGCTCGCGTCTCCGCCCAGCACCAGCCAGCGCCCGGGCCCGCTGAGCCGGGCAAAGCGGAGCGAGCCGGCGCCAGCCACCATCAGGGCAGCCGGTATGCCATTGGCAAGGACGCGGAGCAGTTCGTTCTCGTTGCCCGCCAGCCTTGGCGCCAGGGCGAGCCCGGCAAGGCCGAACGCTATCGCTGCCCAGGCGATGCCCGCGGGCAACGCCCAGCCCCGGCGGGCCGCTATGGCGAGCCCGATGCCGAACAGGAATTCGATGATGATCGGATCGGACCAGAACTTGGCCTGCACCCAGGAGGGGTCGAGCAGCGAATTGATCAGCGCGAAGATGGCGAACAGCGCAAAGATCGCCGTCAGGCCAATGCGCCGCGGCAGCAGCAGGGCAAACGAGAACACGAGGTAAAAGAACATCTCGTAGTTCAGCGTCCAGCCGAGGCCGAGGATGGGGTGGGGCAGGCCGGTCGCGTCGAGCCAGGGGACGAACGCGAACGAGGCCAGCGCGTGCGCCGGCTGGATTTGCGTATGCGCCAACTGGCCCGGTACGGCGACCATGGCGAGCAGCATCGCCACCGTGAACAGCCAATAGAGCGGTACGAGGCGCACAATTCGTCGCCAGAGGAACTTCGCCTGCGCCCCCGGCGCGCCGAAACTGTCGGACGAGATGTAGAACATCAGAAAACCCGACAGCACGAAGAAGACGTCGACGCCGGCGCCGAAATTCCACGATTCCGCCCTCGCCACCGCCGACTGGGGCCCGGCGAAGTCGAAGCTCAGGGCTTCGTGCAGCGTATGGACGAACAGCACCGAGGCTGCCGCGAAGAAGCGCAGCATCTGCAGCCCGTCGAGGCGGGCAGGACCGGGCGGCCGGGCGGAAATCTGGGTGGGCGACAAGCGTGACCTCGCATCGCAACCGTATCAGCCGCTTCTACGCCCTTCCGCCGGGCGACAGAAATTAAGCCGCGCGCCAGGGTTAATCCGGCCTGGCCAGCGACTGGCCGCGGGCGGCATGCCGAGGACCGCCGCTGCTTCGCCCGACACCTCAGAGGCTGCGATAGACTGCCGAAAGCATCGGCAGGTTCTCGTAGCTGAGACCGCGGTTGCCCAGGATTGCGGGGTCGTTGCGCTGCAACTCGACCATCTCCTCGACCGAGCCGACTTTCATGACGCCGACGCCCCAGCCGCCCTTGGGATCGGCCACGGGGCCGAACACCAGCATCTTGCCGGCGGCCTGCTGCCGGCGCCAATAGGCGCCGTGCTCCCCCATCATCTGCCGGTCCTCGGCGCTCATGGTCATCATGAAGTCAGGGCGGGGCGGCAGCAGGCGGACGAGGAAATGCAGCGCCGGCGCGGGTGCGGGCTCGGCGGGTTCCGGCAGCAGGTAGCCGGTGAGCCAGCCGAGGACGCGGACCCAGCCATTGGCGTGGCCCTCGCAACTTTCGCGCCAGTCGCCGAAGCCGGAATGGCGCAGCACCAGTCGCGTGCCGCCCTCGATCGCGGCGAGCTGGTAGCGGATCACGGTCTTGAGGCCCGGGCTCCAGCCCGGCTCCCAGGTCTGGACGATCCGCCATGGCGGATCGATCTCGAGGAACTCGCCCGCGACGAAGAACGGCTTGCCGTCGGCGCCCGTGCCGTCGGCGCGCCAGCGGCCGCCGACGCGAAAATCGGCGGTCCAGCTGTCGGTTACGTAGAGGTCGGGCGCGCCCCACCATTTGGCGATTTCGCTGCCGTCGCTGAGCGCTGCAAACACCCGCTCGGGTGGCACCATGATGTCGACGGTCGCGAGGATGGTTCCTTCCGTGACGTCGGCGACGGCACGCGCAGTTGCAATCGTCATTTCCCCTCCAGATAGGCCTTGAGCCGGTTCAGGTTGTCCTGCCAGAGCCCGCGGTAGCCGCCGATCCAGTCGTCGACCTGCCGCAGCGTTTCCGGCTCGATGCGATAGATCCGCTCGCGTCCCGACCGCTGCTCGGAAACCACGCGGGCCTCGTTGAGCACGCGCAAGTGCTTCGAGATGGCCGGCCGGCTCTGCGAAAATTCTGCGGCGAGCGCGTTCACGGGCGCCGGACCCTGCCGCAGCCGGGCGAGAATCGCCCGCCGGGTCGGGTCGGCAATGGCGCGGAAGACATCGGCGCTGGCTTCGGCTCGGTGCATGATATGTAACCTTTCGGATACGCATCAAACCAAGGATTGCCACGACCTGTCAAGGCGCCGGAATGGCAAGGCTACGACGTTGAAATGCCGCGAGGTTTAGGCGGTCGGGGCGGATCGGCAAGGTTCTGTTAACCAGCTTTCTTAACTGCTTGGTGACGCCTTCTTGTCACATCGGCCGGCTCGGCCTACCTTTTGCCTGCGTCGCCGTCGGCCCTTCAGCGTGGCGGCGCGGCGGGACACACGGTCAAAAGGAGCATCTATGCGGACCCCACGGGTGGAAGCATGGTGGCAAGCGGCGACCTGGACTGCATTGTGCGTGGTGTCGATCGGGTTCGTGATTTCAGTGATCGCGACGGGCTGACCCGTCCCCGGAGGCGCCCCTCTTGGGATAACCTCGCCAGAACGGCTTGATCCGGGCAGGAGCCCGCGCCAAGTAATGACAATGCCAGGAAGCAATTGCAGGGGCGCCCGGTTTCGCGGCGCCCTTTGCTTGGGAGCCGTAGGTTGAAGCTCGTTATCGCCAACAAGAATTATTCGAGCTGGTCGCTCCGGCCGTGGCTGGTCCTCACGCATTTCGGCATTCCGTTCGAGGAGCAGCAGGTGCTGCTGTCGGGTGAGGGCTGGCAGGAGAAATTCCGGGCCGTCTCGCCCACCGCCAAGGTACCCCTGCTGGTCGACGGCGATCTCGTGATCCCCGACTCCCTCGCCATCATCGAGTATGTGGCCGAGCTCAATCCCGACCAGCCGGTTTGGCCGGCTGACCGCGCCGATCGCGCTTTGGCTCGGGCCGCCGCCGCCGAAATGCACGCGGGGTTCACGGCGCTGCGCAGCCGTGCGCCGATGAACCTCCGCAAATCGCTGCCCGACCGCGTCGCGATCGACGCCGTTGCCGACGATCTGGCCCGCGTCGAAAGTCTGTGGGGCGGGCTGCTGCTGCGCTCCGGCGGTCCCTACCTCTTCGGCAGCTTCAGCGCCGCCGACGCCATGTTCGCCCCGCTCGCGACCCGGCTGCGGACCTACGCCCTGCCGATCTCGGATACCGCCCGCGGCTACGTGGACGCCATCTACGCCTTGCCGGCCTTCCAGACCTGGCTGTCGGCGGCCGTCGCCGAGCCGTGGATCGTCGAGGACGACGAGATCGACGTCATCCAGGGACGCGGCATTTGATCCATATGGTGAAGCTCTGCGTCGGGGTCGCGACGCTGGAGGAACTGGAATCGTACCGTGAGGAGCGCGCCCACTGGTGGGGCGCCGACTACGGCGCGGACGTGCACGTCCACCGCACCCGGACGCGGCCCAAGCGGGCGGCGGAAATGGAGAACGGCCAGGCCTCGATCTATTGGGTGATCTCGGGCGTCATCCGGTGCAGGCAGCCCATCCTGCGGCTCGCCGCGGCCGTCGATGACCAGGGCCTCGCCTGCTGCGACATCATCATGGCGCCCGACCTCGTCCGCGTCACACCGCGTCCCAAATCGCCGTTCCAGGGCTGGCGCTACCTCGATCCCAAGGATGCGCCACCCGACCTCGACGATGGCGTAGCGGGGCAGGGGGCCGAGCACATCGCCGAGGAGCTGGCGCGCCTCGGCCTGATCTAGCAGCGCCGTGCCCCGGTCCGAATGCGGCACGGCTGCGCCCGAGCCGGGCAAAATGGCGAAAATGGATGTCCTGAGCATCCGTATCGATCAGGTCACATTTTCATGTCGGGATGTGACTGGAACGAGCGCCCCCTTGAACGGGGACCGCGAAATGACCAGAGTCCGCCCGAGGCCTGAGGACCAGCGGTGAATCGCAGCGGCACGCACGTCATCGTTGTCGGCAATGAGAAGGGCGGCTCGGGCAAGTCGACCACTGCCTTTCATCTGGCGATTTTCTTGCTTTATCAAGGCTATAAGGTCGCCTCGATCGACGTCGACAGCCGCCAGCAGACGCTCACCAACTATGTTCGCAACCGCCGCAACTGGGTGCAGAGCCGCGACCTGAGGCTGCCTCACACCACCCATTTCCACCTGCCGCTGTCCCGCGGCGATTCGATCCGCGAGAACCAGCGGCTCGAATTCGACCTGTTCCGGCAGGCGGTGACCGAGATCGAGGGCGAGGCGGACTTTCTCGTCGTCGATACGCCGGGCTTCGATACGCACCTGACCCGGCTGGCCCATTCGCTTGCCGATACGCTGATAACGCCGGTCAACGACAGCCTCATCGATCTCGACGTGCTGGCACACATCGACCCAGTGACCGGCGAGCCGCACGAACTCAGCCACTATTCGCGCCTCGTGCAGCGCGCCCGCACCGAGCGGCTATCGATCGACGGCGAGACGATCGACTGGATCCTGGTCCGCAACCGCATCTCTATGCTGTCCTCCCGCTCGATGCGCATGGTGCAGTCGAGCCTCGACAAGATCGCCCTTCGGCTGGGCTGCCGGCTTGCCGAAGGCATCGCCGAGCGCGTCATCTTCCGCTCGCTATTCCCCACCGGCATGACTGTGTTCGATCCGTTGAGCCCCGAAATGCTCGGCGGCCTCCCCTCCATGTCCCACATCAGCGCCCGACAGGAATATCGCAACCTCGTCGACGCGCTGAACCTGCCGGTCAACGAGAAGGCCGATGCCCGCCGTGCTGCGCTGCAGGCCTGGTCGGAAAGCGAAGCCGTGCCGACTCCGTTCGAGCACATGGCGCCCTGATCGATCAGGATTTACGCAACGCGCTACATCCTTAGCGATCGAATTCAGCTTCGCTAAACTTCTTGGCCGCTACCGTCCGCCGGGGTTTGGGAGCGTAGTACAGTCGTCATGCACTTCGACACGTCGACGACCCTGATTTCTATTTGTACGATCATTGCTGTACTTGGCCTGCAATACGCTTTTTTCTGGCTAAGGGACCGTAATCGATCGGCGTGGCTGGGCTGGTTTGCGTCCGCGTATATTTTCGCCGCCGGGGCGTTGCTGCTCTATTTCTTGCCCGGCCAGGTGGATCCATTCATCACGTTTGGCATTGGCGACGCGCTGCGGATCACGGCGTTCGCGTTCCTCTGGAACGGCGCGCGCGAGTTCGTCGGCCGCCGGCCGGAGCAGCACGTGGTGCTGTTCGTCCTCGCGGTCTGGCTGGCCCTTTGCAGCATGCCGCAGTTCATGGGCAGCATGGGCTGGCGATTGGTCGTAGCGTCCGCCATGACGGCGCTGTTCTGCGGTCTCAGCGCCTGGGAGCTGTGGCGCAACCGGGCCGAGCAACTGCCTTCGCTGACGCCCGCGATCGCCACCTATGTGAGCTTTGCCGTGCTGTCGGCGCTGCGCATCCCGCTGGTGGCGCTGACGCCCTTTCCGGTCGGCGCGATCATGCCGATCGATCCCTACTGGCTCGCTGCCTCCGGGCTGGTTGTCTTTGCCCACGCTACGTTTCTGGGAATTGTCGCCGTGTCGCTCACGCGCGAGCGCAACGAACAGGCGCGGCGTCTCGAGTCGCTGCTCGACCCGCTGACGGGGTTGCTCAACCGGCGCGCCTTCATGGACGAGGTCAAGGCGCGCAGCCGCAACCGGGATCCGGAGGCGGAACCGGAGCCCGTGGCGTTGCTGATGCTCGACCTCGACCGCTTCAAGACCATCAACGACATGTTCGGCCACGACATCGGCGACCAGGTGCTGACCCATTTCGCCGGCGTGGCCCGGCGCTCGACCCGTCCCAGCGACCGGCTGTTCCGCATGGGGGGCGAGGAGTTCTGCTTCGTTCTGCCGGGGCTGAAGCCGGCAGACGCCCGCAACGTCGCCGAGCGCATCCGCCTGCACTTCTGCGAGACGGCGACCGTCATCGGCGGCCGCCCGGTTGCAGCAACGGTTTCGGTGGGGGTCGCGGTGGGGACGCACGAGGCGTTCGACCTCGAAGTGCTGCTGGCCGCCGCCGATGCCGCCGTCTACCAGGCGAAGTCGATGGGGCGGAACCAGACCGTGGTCGCCGATACCTCTGCCCTGCTGCAGCGTACCGACACCGAGAGCGCTGCCGCGGCGGCTGCCTGATTCACCCACCCGGAACACGAAAGGCCGGCGCAGGCACCGGCCTTTCGGAGTAGCCAGGGGCAGGACGGCGCCGTCAGTGGCCGAGATGCATCCGGACGGCGCGGCGTCCATCGGGCGTGAACACATCGAGGTCGATATCGACCGTGGGGAGGGTGAGGCGCCGCGTCCGCGCCGAAAGGACCAGCACCACGCCCAGCAGGTCGGCGACGCCGCGCCGTTGCAACCGCGGCTTGAGGCCGCTGGCGAGGGCATTGAGCGCCTCGCGGCGCAGCGTGGGGTCATCCGAGGTCAGCTTGGACTGGCCGACGAAGCTCGCCAGTTCCTTCACTTTGCCGCTCTCGCTCATCTGGGCTACTCCTTACACGGGCACCAAATTCGCAAATCTGTCGGAGGGCCGGGCCGTTGCCCGCCGGGTCCTCCGGGCGTCTTTCGTCCTCAGCTTTGCATTGCGAGGCAGGTCAGCTTGGCCTTCTTCAGCGCGTCGCACATGTCGGACGCTTCGCCGCGTCCGCCAAAGCCGATGAAGCGGGCGCGGTAGTAGGTCTGCCCGTCCTTGTCGAAGCGCTCGACATAGGGGCGGAGGTCGTTGAGCGTCCCGACCTTCTTGGTCGCGGCAGACAGCAGGCTGGTGGCCCCGTCCTGGGTCGGCGCAGCGCCGATCTGCACGATCCAGCTGCCGGCCGGTGCATCCGGCTTCGCGGCAGCTGCGACAAGCGCGGCAGGCCTGGCGGCCGGGGTCGGGTCGCTGTCCGGCTTGTTGAAGACCGCCGACTCGACTTGAAGCGCGGCCTCGGCGACCTGCTTGCTGTTGACGCTGCCCGAGGTGACGAGGTCGATGGGTTCGTTGCCTTTGCCGATGCCGACGGGCGGCAGCAGCGGGGCCGAGCCGCGGGTGTGACCGAGCGTCGCCGGGGGTGCCCCCAGCAGCATGTTGTTCAGCGACTGGCCGACGACATCCGGCTTGGCGCTCGAGCGCGGGGTGGTGCCGTCGTCGCTGATCGCCGATAGGGCGGCTACGGCGGGCCTGACGCCGATATCCATCGGTGCCGGCACGGCGTCGTCGAGCGAGGCGACCTGGTTGGCGGGAGGCGTCGAGCGGGTGGCGGGCTCGGTGGCGTAGGCGACCGGCTCGGGCAGCGGCTGTTCGTCCTGCCGGCTGCTCGGCCGGGGGATTGGCGCCACGGCGGGCAGGGGACTGGCGACGTCGGCGCTGGCGAGCATGGTCGTCGGCCGGGCACCGCGCCGCGGCACCGGGATCATCGCCGAGGCGAGATACTCGCCCTGATGCGCCTTTGGCAGGTACTTGGCGACCAGCGAGCGGACCATGGCATCGCGGGCGCCGCCGGTGTTGAAGCCGAAGGCGACCACGACGAGGTGCCGGTTGCCGGCACGCGAGGCCGTCATCAGGTTGTAGCCGGCGGCGTTGATGTAGCCGGTCTTGAGCCCGTCGACGCCCATATAGCCCAGTACGTTGTCGTGGCCGTTGTAGACGCGGCGGCCATACTGGAACTCACGGGTCTGGAAGTAGCCGTAATACTGCGGGAAGTGCTCGTAGACGGCGCGGGCGAGGATCGCCTGGTCGCGCACCGTGGTGCGCTGGCGCGGGTCGGGCAGGCCTGAAGCGTTATAGTAGGCGGTGTGGGTCATGCCGAGGGCGCGGGCCGTGTCGGTCATGCGCTTGGCAAAGGCGGGCTCGCTGCCGGCGATGTTTTCGGCAATCGTGCGCGCCATGTCGTTGGCCGAGATGGTGACGATCGCCTTGATCACGTCTTCGACGGCGATCTTGGAGCCCGCCCGCAGCCCCAGCTTGGTGGGCGAAGCGGATGCGGCGTAGTCGGACACCGTGAACTGCGAACTCAGCTTGAGATGGCCGCTGCTCAGTTCCTGGAACAGGATATAGAGCGTCATCACCTTGGTGATCGAGGCGGGATAACGCGCGTCGTCGGGGTTTTGCTGGTAGAGGACGTCGCCGCTCTTGGCATCGACCACGATACCGGCATAGCGGCGGAGATTTTCCATCTCGCCCGCAGGTCGGGCCGCCTCCGCGATCGCGGGAACGAACAGGGCGATCAATGTGACGACCGCCAGCAGGACACTCGAAGCAAAAGAGCGCGTGCGAACACAAACTTGTTGGGAAGCCAACCCGTACTCCAACCGTCTATCGGGCGACGCTAGCCCGTACGCAGAACATGAGGATCGACGGTCGAGGCTTCCCCACCAGCCAAACGGCCATCATCCTTGCTGGACGCTATCGGGCCCCCGTTACCATTCCGTAAAATGCGACGCGAATTGCGCCCGAGTGCTGCCGGCCTGCTTCACATTTTGCCGTCCGGGGCCGGCAAAGCTCCCGAGTCCGGGCCGGCGGGCCGAAAAACGTGATCGACGACCGTCGTGCGGGAACGGGTGATGCTTGAGGGCGAGCAGTTCCCGCCGGCGGGGCTCCAGGGCGCTGACGACTGGCCTCAGCGTGGCGGGGATGCACGCAGAATCAACGGGTTGGTGCGGCTCGTCCGGTGGGACGAGGCTGTGTGGCCGCTTCACCCGCCCACTCGGCTAGGTGCCACTAATGCCTCTTAACAGCGGCCAAGTTTTGCCTACATAATGCGGGCACCATGCTGCTTCGTTTCGCTCCATTCGGCTCGTCAGCGATGACCACACCTCTCGACAAGCGTGGCGCCGGTATCGACGCATATGGCGTTGCCGGTCGGCGTTTGCGGCTGGCCGGCGACGACGACGGCGACAAGGATCCCGGCCGCTCAGGCGGGGATACCAAGTATGACACCGGTACCATCACCAAGCCGCGGCCGAAGACGAAGCGTCCCAGTCTCTACCGGGTTTTGCTGCTCAACGACGACTACACGCCCATGGAATTCGTGGTCCTGGTCCTCCAGGAGGTCTTCAACAAGTCCCGCGATGAAGCCATGCGCATCATGCTGCACGTCCATAATCAGGGGGTGGGGGAGTGCGGCATCTATCCGTTCGAAGTGGCCGAGACCAAGGTCACGCGCGTTATGGATACGGCCCGCAAGAACCAGCATCCGCTGCAATGCGTGATGGAAAAGGAATAGGAACTCACTCATGCCCTCATTTTCGCGCGGTCTTGAAAAGGCGCTCCATCAGGCGATGAACCTCGCTCGTGAGCGCGCCCACGAGTTCGCTACCCTCGAACACCTGCTGCTGGCCCTCACCGACGACCGCGACACGATCGCCGTGCTCACCGGCTGCGATGTCGACATCGAGGCGCTGAAGAGCGATCTCGAGGACTTCATCAACGAGGAACTCGACAGCCTCGTCGTCCCCAACGGGCAGGACGCGCGGCCGACCGCCGCCTTCCAGCGGGTCATCCAGCGCGCCGTCATCCACGTGCAGTCGTCGGGCCGCGAGGAAGTCACGGGCGCCAACGTGCTCGTCGCGATCTTTGCCGAACGCGAGAGCCACGCCGCCTATTTCCTCGAGCAGCAGGACATGAGCCGGCTCGACGCGGTCAATTTCATCAGTCACGGCATCACCAAGTCGGGTCCGAACGAGGACCGGCGGGTGCGTGGTGCAGAGGAGGGCGGTACGGGCTCGGCACGCAACGAAGACGGCGACCATGCTCCGTCCGGCAAGAATTC
>Ga0209233_1000454_pt1 | contig 26740 bp, 23 predicted proteins | sample AraplaCL_Cvi_mCL_FD_184269 | JGI IMG/M metagenome (GOLD analysis project Ga0209233, IMG submission 184269) | Arabidopsis root microbial communities from the University of North Carolina, USA - plate scrape CL_Cvi_mCL (SPAdes) (version 2) | ecosystem: Host-associated > Plants > Roots > Endosphere...
CCCGAGGCAACAAACGGCCTCAATGAATCCGGTGTTCGAACTGAAATGATGCGAGCTGCTGTTTCTGAAGCGAATTTCTCATTCGTTAATGACTGTCCGTTCATGGTCGATACCCCCAACCTTTAGTTTGGCCTTTGTTCTTCTTGCGGCTGCCTGAATATTTCTTTTCTTGCGATAGAAAAATGTTTGTCTAAATCGAACCATTGCTTCTTGCTGTACGCTGCACTCTTTATTCTCGTTTATGTTATTGCAGATTGTTACTCATGACGCAATGTATTTATTGAGTAAATGAATATATATAAATAATGTTTCGGTAGAGTTGCCACGCAATTCTACGCCTATAGATGTACTCCGTAAGAGTAGTTTGATACCGAATTAGGCAGCGGCTTTCTATGATTGCAAAACAAGCGGTTTCGGCTACCTCTTAGCAAATGTAGTTCACGTAGCTAAAAGTATAATGTCTCCATCAGAACCGATTGGTTTTCACTATCTATTTGAAATCAATGGTTCATGTGTGAGACGGTCGACCAATCCACCGCTGGGGCCGACGGTTCCGATCCCTCAAGAGCTCGACTCTGATTATTTACGCCGGAATGTCTGACGCAATGCCCATTTAGGATTCGGCGGGTCTCATTTGATGTTCGATCTGGCAATAGCTTTGACAGAAGCAGGTCGACTGAAGTCGGTAACGAAAAAAAATGCATCTGCCTCGTCTGCTAAACCTGGCAGCGATGTGCCAGTTTCCCACTTGAAGGGCCAAACCGAAACGGACACTTATGGGCGCCTTCAACGGCGATGTCGGGGTCCGATCCGATTGCAGGCCGAACATTCGGATGTGTGTGGCCGAAAGCAAGTTGGAGCAAGAATGTCTGTTCTCAGAAGGCCCTTCATCTAGGTTAACTTGATGGTATCGCATATTATACTTTAGTTGTTGGCACTATTTCTGGGTGACCGTGTTTAAATAGTGTTGAAAATCGTCAACGACGTCGAGAAGTGCCCGAATGTAACCATTCCTACGCATTTTCGGGGGAAACCATTAATCCTGTTTCAATGAAGCTGGACTATTTTGTCTCCGATTGGACAGGCCATGAGGCGCCTGCGCTCGAGAGTCCCCTCAGCAGCTCGCGGACTGTTTTTGCAAAAAACCGCCGCAAGTACTCCAAAAATTCGGGTTTCGGCGAAGCGGGCTAGCGTCCCGGAGCCCCGAACGTAGGTTAGGAATTATGATTTTCTCTCTTCGCAATATACTCGTTGGAATTTTCCTTTTTCTCAGCCTTGCTCTGTGCGTGCTAACAGGATCCTCCATGCTCACTGCCTATCGCAGCGAGAGCACCTATGCCGACGTCTCGAAGTTCACCATGCTCGACCGCGCGTTCTTCCAGGCGCTGGCTAACTTCCGCAACGAGCGAGGTGACGGCTCGTCGCTCGCCAAGCTCGAGCTTGGCACTCAGGACGCAACGCTTGCCTTGTTGAAAACAGATCGGCCCATCGTCGACAAATATATGGCTGAGGCAAAGTCGGTCTCTGCGAACATTGACGACGAGACCCTCAAAGCGCCGATTGCCGACGTCATGAGCGCCTACGATCGGGTCGTCGCATTCCGCTCAAAGCTCGACGGCGAAGTCGCCAAGAAGCTCGCCGATCGCGATCCAACGCTGCAGGCAACCACGCTGGACCTCGGCCAGCAGCTCCTAACCGCGCTAGAAACAGGTTCGGCCGCCGTCGAGAGCCAGATCCGTGCGCGTGACCCCTCGATGGCGGCAATGATCCAGATCCGCGCATTGACATGGTATACCCGCGCGACAGCTGGAGCGGCGAACCTCCTGTTCGTCAACACGCTCGCCTCGGGCGAGGCGATGAAGCCGGAGGACGTCAGCAAGATCCAACAGTTCGATTATGCTGCGAACTTCATCTGGGGGCAGATCGGCACCCTGGTCAACCATCAGTCGACGCCCCAGGTTGTCAAGGACGCCTACAAGGTCAGTAATGCGACCTATTTCGGCGGCGACTTTGCGGCGAAACACAGTGCATTGCTTGCGAAGTTCGCAGCCGGTGAGAAGAAAGCGATGCCTCTCGACGACTGGCGGCCTCTCGGCAACGCCGCCCTTCTCACGATCACAAACACCGCCGCTGCCGCCGCGGATGGCATGGTGGCCAAAGCAGCCGCGAGCCAGAATGATGCATTCATCAGCCTGATCGCCTACGGGCTTACCTTCCTTGTCGCCGCGGTTCTGAGTATCACGGGCATCTGCGTCATCCTCTTCCGCGTCACCAAGCCCGTCGGCGCGCTAACCAATTCGATGACGACGCTCGCCCGAGGCGACCTCTCGGTCTCGATCGGCGGCGTCGAGCGGCGCGATGAGATCGGCGCCATGGCGCGTTCCGTACAGGTGTTCCAGCAGGCAGCCCTGCGCAACAAAGCGCTGGAAGCCGAAGCTGCCGAGGCACGCGTGACATCGGAGCGTGAACGCGTCGAAGTCCAACGCCGCGCCGAAGCCGAGGCCGAGCAGAGGCTGCTGCAAGCAACAGGTTCGCTTGCGACAGGTCTGCGTCATTTGGCATCCGGCAACCTGGTCTGCGAGATCGAAACGCCGCTCGCTGAGCAGTTTGAAGCCCTGCGCCAAGACTTCAACTCGTCGGTCAGCCAGCTTCGCGCCGCCATGTCCCGCGTCGGCCAGGCCGCGTCGCTCGTAAACGGTGGCAGCTACGAGATCTCGCAGGCTTCCGATAACCTCTCCAAGCGCACCGAGCAGCAGGCGGCATCGCTGGAAGAGACGGCGGCAGCGCTCGAAGAGGTGACGGCCAACGTTCAGTCGACCTCCAAGCGAGCTGGCGATGCGCGCGACTTGGTACGCGGTGCCCGATCGCGGGCAGAAAACTCCAGCCAAGTCGTCAGCAATGCCGTCAGCGCCATGGGCAGGATCGAGCATTCCTCCAAACAGATCAGCCAGATCATCAGCGTCATCGACGAAATTGCGTTCCAGACCAACCTGCTTGCGCTTAACGCCGGCGTCGAGGCGGCGCGTGCGGGCGAAGCCGGTAAGGGCTTTGCCGTCGTTGCTCAGGAAGTGCGCGAACTTGCTCAGCGCTCTGCCAATGCCGCCAAGGAGATCAAGGCCCTGATCGGCAACTCCGAAGTTGCCGTTAGCGAGGGAGTGAAGTTGGTCAACGACACCGGCGAGGGCCTCGCGGCTATCGCCGACCTCGTCCTGCAGATCAATCAGCACATGGATGCGATCGCCACCGCAGCCCATGAACAGTCCATGGGTCTGTCGGAGATCAACAGCGCCGTCAATCACATGGACCAGGCGACACAGCAGAACGCCGCAATGGTGGAAGAGATGAACGCGGCTGGCGCAGGCCTCGCCGAGGAAAGCAGCCGTCTCGGCGAACTTCTGAGTGCATTCCGCACAGGCGAAACCGAGCGTAGGGAGCCGCAGGCGAGGGCCGTCGCCCGGCCTGCCCCAGCCCCGACAACGGGCCGACTCGCTGCACGCGCCGCTCCGGTCACGCAGGGTAATGCCGCGCTGAAGCATCTCCAGCAGGAGTGGTCGGAGTTCTGATGGTCTGAGGTCAAGAGAGGCACTCAAGTCTTGTTGCGGTTAACGCCCAAAGGATCGCCCCGGACAAATCGTCCGGGGCTTTTTTGCGCAGCCGTTTCAGCCACCGCTAACGCAGACTTCATCTTGATGCTTATCGCCATCGAGATTCCATCATCTGGTTATGGTAACTTATGTGATTGCCGAACGTAAGTTCGGAGCCTTTCAAGAGCTTCGGTTGCCATCCAGTAGAACGAACGTTCAATTTCATTTAACTGCGTAAAGCTATTGGTTCGGCGAGCAGTTCCACTCTCAATCGCCATGACGTATCGGCGTGGTGCGGAGGCGATTGGGCGATCATCGATCCGCTCCGGCAGTTTCACAGTGAGATGACGTCCGGCCGCAGCACCTTAAACTTCAAGTCAGTGTGTCCTCGCGAGGCAGGCGATCAGATAATCATGCCACAGATGATGCCATCTGCGCTTAATTCGCACGGGGACAGTGGTGCTTGCGAACGACCGTGGGCAATCTTGAGCTTACAGTCGCAAAGATCCTTGCGAGGTTCTGTTCGAACGTGTCCTGAATATCGCCGCGGCCGGGACCGTGCGTCATGATGCGCTGTCGCTGCACACGGCGGCCAGTCAGGAACAGGCGACCATCGCGCATCGGGCCGAGCAGGACGGCGCTGGCGGCCGCCAGATAAGCATTCGGATAGAGATATTTGGCGATGCGTACAGCATGGGTCCGTATTGTCTGGTCTATATCGTCGTTAGCATCACAATGAAAATCTCCAATCGTGTCGAATTTATCGATAAGGCGTTGATTATAAAACAATATCCATTAAATTGTCATTGCGGGTTCGAAGGGATGACCAGGGGCTCAGCTAGCTGGCGAGCCGGCTTGCCGCGCGGCGCTGAAACACCATTCGGCAGCACCTTTGTCGCTTAGCGGCCGTGAATAGAGGTAGCCCTGCACCAGCGTACCTCCCAATCCCCTAAGCGCCGCAAGCTCTTCTGGCGTTTCAACACCTTCAACCACGCATTCAAGCCCCATGTCTCGGCTGAGAGTGAGCAGAGACTTTACTATTTTGAGGCTGGCGGGCCTTTTGTGTAAGTCTGTGACGAAGCTGCGGTCTATTTTGATCTTGGTGAGAGGAAGAGCATGTAACCGTGTCAAGCTGGAGTAGCCTGTGCCAAAATCGTCCAGTGAAATGCCGCAACCGAGGCGTCGTAGCATTTCCACTGACAATTTGATCTGCTCGAAATCATGTGCAAACGCCGTTTCAGTAATTTCAAGATCAAGACGCCATGGGTCAAAGCCGCTGCTTTCGATAATCCCGATTAACGACAGCACTCCTTCGCAGGTGTTGAGATCGTGGGCCGACAGATTGAACGACAGGCGCAAGGATTTTTCCCACTCCGACGCGAAAACAAGTGCCTTTTTAAGCAGAGGACGCGTCAGCGAACCGACGATGCCGGCCCGTTCTGCAATGGAGAAGAATTGCGCCGGTGACACACATCCGAGAACTGGGCTGTGCCAGCGGGCCAAGGCTTCAAAGCCAACCGTTTGCCCGTAGTCTATATTCACAATCGGCTGAAACATGACCGAAAGTTCGTTTTCCAGATTGGCTTGCTTGAGCAGGTGCTCAATGCGTGCTTCGATGTTGATTTGCTTTTCATGCTCAACGTCAAATAAGACCGCGCCCCCGCGGCGCGTTCTTTTGGCATGGTAAAGGGCGTAATCCGCCCTGTCGAACAGCTGCTCCAGCGTGGAAGCGAGGTTTGGAAAGACAGCTATTCCCATCGACGCGGATATGTGCACCGTTCCTTCGGGCAGATGATAGGGTGCCCGTAGCCATTCGGAAATGGCATTGGCGTTTGCTAGGAGCTGAGTATCGTCAGGTGCGACCGGCGCGACAATTGCAAACTCGTCACCGCCCAATCGAAACGCTCGACTGGCTTTCAAACTGGTCGTCAGGCGCCTGCTGACGTCGATTAGCAGCTTATCTCCCGCTGAATGTCCGTAAAGGTCGTTGACCGGCTTGAAGCCATCAAGATCAATGACCCCCAGGGCCAGTCTGGTATTCTCGGCTTTGGCCCTTTGAAACTCCGTTTCCAGATGCGCAAAAAACGCGCGGCGGTTGGGTAGGTCCGTCAGACTGTCGATATTCGCAAGCAAGAGGTTTTCATTGCTAAGCGCTTCTGTGCGTTGTTGCGCGATGACCATACGCTCGAAATTGCGGTAATTGGTGAGGAGAATCGACATCATGCCAGCGCAGACCAGCGCCACATTGACAGCTATGGCAATAAAGGTCGGCTGCCTTGATGTGATGAAAAATACAATGAATGCTCCGTTGACGATCACAGTCACTATGAATGCTGCCGAACGAACATACATCAGACAGAAAATGCAGGAGATAACGGTGATTGCCATATAGAAGGCAACATGAGACTGCGCATATGCATCGCCGTAAGGCACCAGCAAAAACGACCAGACGGTAAATGCGATGGGAATGCCGACAGCCAGACGGTTGGTGCGTACGAGTGCGGTGTAAGCCACGTCCGGCCCGGGCTCCGCATTCCGCGTTCTCCACCAGAATCCGATCCTAAGCGTACAGCCGAGCGTGAAAAGTGCGGGAATGCCAACAGTGAGCCAAATCGGCGCTGACTGCATATGGGTAATGGAAAGCGCCCAAGTGCTCGAAATCAGGATGAAATACATCATCGGCATCTGCCGTGTGAAGGCGCGGTACTGAGCTTTCAGCAGGTCCGCGTTATCCGACCGAATGGACATGAAGTTCAGCAGTTTTTGTTTGGCTTTTAGTATTTCCATCGCGCGACTCACAGCATAACGGCGCTATTTATGGCATATTGGTCGTTACGCTATTTGAAATACACATGGTTAATCGCCAAAGAATTGATTCAACCTCCGAGTGCGCGCGTTATTATGCTGATCGAAATAGGACTTTTTCTTATTTAAGCTGTGCGAATGTCGCCAGAGCAAGTGTTGGTAGAATAAATGTACATTTTTGTACCTGGATCGACCTTCAATCTCACCGCGATTGATCGCCGGATCAGCTCCACAGGCGCCAAACTCGGCCGTGGCGTTGATGAATTATCGCCGTTCTGGCCGCTTCAAGCGCGAAAGGCTTCGGCTTCAGCGACGCCCCGGACCTTGCCATCGCGCGACTGCAACGGTGGTCAGTATGCTAACCACCAACTGAGCTGGCTCGGAGATTCTCCGGCAGGTGCGTGACCTTGGGCCTTTACGTCGCTCTAAACATTGAAGCGCTACTGCCGTAATGTTCGGCCTGACTGTGCATCGAAGAGATGTAGCTTTCCGACGCGCGGGACAATGGTGACTTCGTCTCCAGGACGGAAATCGTGCCGTTCGGAAAAGACCGCAACCAGCTCGCTATTGCCGTAGCGCAGGAAGACCATGGTTTCGTGGCCGGTTGGCTCCGTCACATTCACTGTTGCTTTCAGGCCGGCTTCGCCGAGCTGCAGATGTTCTGGACGAACGCCGAGCTGGACTGCCTGACCGTCAGTGGCAGCGGGAGCAAAACCAAGAGCGATCTCGTCACCGGTCTCGGAAACAAAGACGTGCCCATCGGCCTTGTACTTGCCCTTCATGAGGTTCATGGACGGCGAGCCGATGAAGGTCGCCACGAACGTGTTGTTCGGCCAGTCGTAGAGGTCGAGCGGCGTGCCGATCTGCTCGACATGGCCGCCCTGCATGACCACGATCTTGTCGGCCATGGTCATGGCTTCTACCTGGTCGTGGGTTACATAGATGGTCGTCGTATTGAGCCGCTGATGCAGTTCCTTGATTTCCTTGCGCATTTGTACGCGCAGCTTAGCGTCGAGGTTGGACAGCGGCTCGTCGAACAGGAAGACTTGCGGCGAGCGGACGATTGCCCGGCCCATGGCGACACGCTGGCGCTGACCGCCGGAAAGCTGACGCGGATAGCGGTCGAGATAAGGCACGAGATCGAGCGTTTCGGCAGCGGCTTGGAGGCGCTGCCTGATGACGTCTGCCGGCTGCTTCTGCAGGCGTAGTGCAAAGACCATGTTTTCCGCCACTGTCTTGTGCGGATAGAGCGCATAGCTCTGGAATACCATCGCGATGTCGCGATCCTTAGGGGGCATGTTGTTAACGACGCGGCCGCCGATTGAAATCGTGCCGCCCGTAATGCTTTCCAGTCCCGCCACCATCCGCAGCAACGTCGACTTGCCGCAGCCAGACGGGCCGACGAGCACGACAAATTCGCCATCATCGATTTCGATGTCGATCCCGTGAAGGACTTTCATGGCGCCATAGGTTTTTTGCGCCCCAGATACCTTAACTTCAGCCATCTCGCTCCCTTCTGCCCCATCATAGCCTGTTCTCGAAGGCTGATACCGAGGCATTCTCCCATTCTTTCGACGCTTTTTTCATCGGCGGCTAGGCAGACTCCGCCCGCACCGCGTTTCCGAAATCTCGCGGAATTTCCCCTCCATGAAACGTTTCATTTTCGATTGACATTTTACCGCCACTGTCTAATTCTTACCATCGAGACCGAGAGGAGCGGTGTCACACGCAAACGATGAAACGTTTCATTTCTTTGCTTAACAGATAGTTCTGCAGGAGACCAGTGTAAATTTCGCGACTGGTTCCGCCTCATCCGGCGGGCAGATCACCGGGGATAAAATGGAGGAGAACACATGAAACTCGAAGTATACGATGCACTAATGCGCCGTCAGGCAAGCCGTCGTGATGTCCTGCGCGGCACGGCGAGCGCTGCCGCGCTGATGGGTGTTTCCAGCGTCATGGGCGGATTGCCGGCTCGGGCGTTTGCCGCCGATGACGTCCGCGCACAAATTCTAAAGATTCCAGGCGTAGGCAAGGGCGCACCTACGGATGCGGACTGGCAGAAGGTAGGTGAGCTTTGTCTTGGGCCAACCAAGGCCAATGTCAAGCAGGGCGAGTTTGCCGGCGTTGAGCTGACCTTCATGGGGCTCAACAACCAGAACCTCCACAATTTCCTGTTCCGCGGCTTCCTGAAGCCATGGGAGGCATATACCGGCGCCAAGATCAACTGGATCGACCTCGCCCAAGCCGACTATAATGCCCGCCTGCAGCAGTCGATCGCCACCGGCACCGTCGATTTCGACATTCTTGAAATGGGGGCGCCCTTCGAGGGGGATACGGCCGGCAAGGGCCTGCTGTCCGAGATGCCCGATTGGGTAAAGAAGCAGATCGATATTGACGACTACGTCGATTATCTGAAGCCTCCTGTCGGAACTTGGGACGGTAAGACCTATCGCGTGACGATTGACGGCGATTGTCATAACTTCAACTACCGCGCTGACTATTTCAAAGACGAGACCCTTGCGAAGGCTTGGAAGGACGAAGGCCATTCTGGTGAGTGGAGCGTTCCAAAGACTTGGGCCCAGGTTCAAGAAGTCTCCAAATTTCTGAAAGGCAAGAAGGATCCGCTGTCGGCCGGCCCGGCATATGGTTACCTCGACCCGTACAAAGGATGGGGTGGGTTTGGTTTCTACTTCCTGGAAGACCGGGCAACCGCCTATGTGAAGATGCCGGGCGATCCGGCTTGGCTGTTCGACCCGGAAAACATGAAGCCGCTCGTCAACAGTCCTGGCTGGGTCCGCGCTATTCAGGAAGCGATGGACCTCCTATCTTACGAACCCACCGACCAGATCAACGCCGATCCGGGCACGACCGGGTTCCAGCAGTTCCTCGCCGGCACTGGTTCCATGGTCACCTGGTGGGGCGATATCGGCCAGCAGGCAAACACATCCGACACATCGGTAGTCGGCGAGGTTGCTGCTTTCGACATTCTGCCCGGCTCCGAGGACGTGTACGACCGCAAGGCGGGCAAATGGGTGAAGGCAAAGGATGGCGTGAATTACGCGCCGAACTGTGCTTATCTCGGATGGGGCATTTATGTTATGGCCCGCGTGGAAAGCGACAAGCTGAAACACCGCGCTGCTTGGAGCGCCGCCGCCCATCTGGGCGGCAAGGACCTGGCGATCTGGACGGCCATGTATCCGTCCGGCTTCCAGGTGCACCGCAACAGCCAGTCCAAGATCGAGGAATGGGTGGCCGCGGGCTACAAGGGCGACTACATTTCGAACTATCTAAAGTCGCAATTCGGCTCCTATAACCACCCGAACCGTGCTGTTGAGCCGCGTATCCCGGGCATTTTCCAATACTATTCCGTTGCGGAAGACGAATTGGCGAAGGGCTATGGCGGCAAGTACAAGTCGGCCCAGGAAACGGCGGACGCCATTGCCGCCGCGTGGGAAAAGATCACCGATCAGATCGGCCGCGACAAGCAGCTGAAACTGTATCGCGCGAGCCTCGGGCTCTGATCTCGTAGAAGTGATTGTGCCGGCGGGACATCGCGTTCCGTCGGCCTTCGAATGGCTTGACGGGGACTATCATGTCGACAATGGAAGGCGACCTGTTGCATACGGTCGAAACCGGCTCGATTTCGGCGAGCCGGCGTTTTTGGGGTTATGCAGCCCTGTGGGTGAGCGCGGCCTGGTTTGCCGCCTCGTTTATGCTTCAGTCATCCCATGACCTCGGCTGGACGCAATTGGGCTTCGAAAACTGGCGGCCTGTGCTCTACGCCTACTTTATCTGGGCAGCGGTCCTTTGCGCGACGCGTGTCGTCATTCACGGCGAGGCGGGAAAGAAGGCGCTGTTCGTGCTGCCGGCCGCCCTTTTTGTCGTGTCCATGGTGGTCTTCCCGCTTCTCTTTGCGCTTTGGGTCGGATTTTCCGACTGGAACCTGGCTTCGCCGACAGGACGGCAATTCAACGGGCTGGATAATCTGCGTCAAATGTTGGGGGATGCGTTTTATCTCAACGCGCTTATCAACATGGTCTATTATGCTCTTGCGATCGTGGTTGAATATGCGATCGCGTTTGGTTTGGCACTGCTGCTGAGCCAGGAGATCGTTGCTCGCAAATTCTGGCGTGTGACCTTTCTCCTCCCGCTCATGTTGTCACCCGTTGCGGTAGGCTGGATGGTCGGAAAATCGATGCTGGAGACACGCTTCGGGCCAATTGCTCGGCTTGCCCGGTGGCTCGGCTGGGAAAATCCGTCCTTCTTCGGCGATCCGCTGACCGCCAAGCTTTCGATCATGGTCATGGATGCCTGGACGTTCATTCCTTTCATGATGATCATGCTTCTTGCCGGCCTGCAGTCGTTGTCGCGCGAAGTACTGGAGGCTGCAGAAGTCGATGGCGCAACGAAATGGCAGCGCTTCTGGCAAGTCATCTTCCCGCTGATGCTGCCGGTTTCGGTGACGGCGGTCATGATCCGCATCATCTTCAAGCTCAAGCTCGCCGACATCATCATCACGGTCACGGCCGGCGGCCCGGGCGGCGCCACGGATTCCGTTACCAGCTTCATCTATCGCGAGTATCGCGACCGTTCGAACGTGGGTTATGGAACGCTTCTGGCGCTCGTCTACCTGGTAATAATCGTCATTGGCATGACAACGATGATCAATATTTCCGACCGCATCGTCAAGCGCATGACGGGGAGAATCTGATGGCTGCAATCGACTTCGACAAATTCGCCCGCCGCCAGCGCGCTCGCTGGTGGGCAATGCGCTTTGTGGTTTATGGCCTTCTGGTGACCTGGGCGATCGTTAGCCTTTTTCCGCTTTTCTGGACGATTTCGACCTCGTTCAAGACTGCGCCCGATGTGATGAAGGGCAATATCGTGCCCTGGTACGACTTCACGCCGAGCTGGCTCGGCTGGCGCTCTCTCGGGCTTTCGCCCGACGCGCTCAGCCAGACTTCGACCGTTCGCGACGAGTTCATGCACCGGCTGTGGAACAGCGCCCTGATTTCGGGGGCCGCCTCGGCGCTTGCCGTCTTCCTTGGATCGCTTGCCGCCTATGGGCTCGGCCGCTTCTCCTATAAATTCGGGCATATGCGCAATTCCGACATATCTTTTTTCTTCCTGTCGCAGCTCATCATGCCGCCGGTCGTTCTGGCCTTGCCATTTCTGGTCCTCTACAAGCAGCTTGCGCTTCTTGACACCTTTGGCGGACTGATTGCGGTCTACACGTTGATGGTTCTGCCGATCGTCATCTGGATCATGCGTGACCAGTTCGCGACTATTCCTGTGGAACTCGAGGAAGCGGCACTCGTCGACGGCCTATCAATCTGGGGCGCGTTCAGCCGCATCATCGTGCCGCTGGTGGCGCCGGGTATGGTCGCGGCCTTCATCCTGGCCCTGATCCTGTGCTGGAACGAATATTTCTTCGCGGCCCTACTGACGTCGACAAACACGAATACGCTGCCGGTCATGATCGCCAGCCAGACAGGCAGTCAGGGGATTAACTGGTGGTCCATGGCGGCGCTTTCTACGGCTGGGATCTTGCCACTTGTATTCGTCGGCATCCTGCTCGAAAAGCACATCATCGCGGGCATGACAGCCGGCGCAGTGAAATAGCGGCGGTAGTGTTTGCACATGGACAAGATACCCACAGTCAAGGATGTCGCCATGCGGGCGGGTGTCTCGGTGGGTACGGTGTCGCGGGTGCTTGCCGGCGAGCTTTCCGTCAAGACAGCGCTGCGCGACAGGGTCCAAGATGCGATCGATGCGCTCAGCTATCGACCGAATGTCATGGCCCGGGCGCTGCGCACCAGCACGACGGATGTGATCGGGCTGATCGTTCCCGATATTACCAACCCATTCTTCTCGCAAATGGCGGCCAGTGCAGAACGCGCGGCCTTTGAGTACCGCCATTCGCTGATGCTGGCGAGTTCACACAACGACCGCGAGGCCGAGCAAAGCCACATTTCGGCCTTTCTAGATCGTTCTGTGCGGGGCATCATTATTGTCGCGGCGAATGTTAGCCACTCCGCGCATGTGAAAACCAAGGTGCCGATCGTGTCGCTCGATCGCCGCTTTGCCGATTTTCCGCTGATCTCCATCAATCACGCCGAGGCGGCCGCGCTCGTTGCCGATCATTTTTACGAACTCGGTCATCGCCGCATCGCCTATATTGCGGGTCCGGCCGATACAGAGGCCGGGCGCGCGCGCCGGGAGGGTTTTGTGGACCGCATCCGCGCGTTGGATGCCAAGGCCGAGCTGGAAATATTTTCCGGTCGGTTCGACTACGAATCTGGCGAGGTCATCGCGCGCCGGCTTCTTGCCCAGCCGCCCAACATGCGGCCAACAGCTATCGCCGCCGCGAGCGACCAGCAGGCGATCGGAGTGCTTCGTGCAGCGCGCGACCTTGGCCTCGATGTGCCGGGCGCCCTCTCAATTGCTGGTTTCGATGATATCCATCTCGCCAATCTTGTCGTGCCACGCCTGACGACCGTGCGCCAGCCGACGGACCAGCTGGCAAGGCGCGCCGTCGAATTGTTGCTCGAAAAGGCACTAGAACCCGGCGATGAAGCCTTGAGCGCCTCGCTTGTCATCCGCGGGTCTACAGCGCCTCCGCCGCCCGACCAAGCCGGCGATCAACCGACAGAAGGCCCGAAGAGCCCCCAACAGGAGTAAACAATCAATGCTCAAAGGTATCAGGCCAGAACTCAATGGCGATATTCTCCAGGCGCTGTCCAACATGGGCCATGGTGATTACCTCGTCGTTTCCGACACGAATTTCCCCTCGGATTCCGTCGCGCGGCACTCGCTACTCGGTCACCTTCTGACAATGGAGAACACGCCCGCACCAAAGGCGATCGAGGCGATCCTCTCGGTCTTCCCGCTCGACACCCCGCTGCAGCCGTCGGTTGGCCGCATGGAAGTCATCGGCAAACCGGACGAAATTCCGGACGTGCAGCAGGAGGTGCAGGCCGTGGTCGATCGTGTAGAGAGCAAGGCGGCGCCCATGTATCCGATTGAGCGGATGGCTTTCTACGACATTGCCCGCAAGGCCTATTGCGTTATCGCAACTGGAGAGATGCGATTCTACGGCTGCTTCATTCTCACCAAGGGTGTCATTCCAGCTAACGAGGTGGCGCGATGAGTGACAGAAAGACCATTGTTATTTTAGGCATCTTCGCCGCTGATACCGCCTATAAGGCCAAGCGCCTGCCGCATATCGCCGAAACTCTGATCGGTTCCGGCTTTTCTCTTGGCCCCGGTGGCAAAGGCTCGAACCAGGCAATTGCTGCGGCGAAAGCAGGCGGCCAGGTCGTCTTCATCTCGCGCGTCGGCAACGATCCCTTCGGCGACATGGCACTTGCGGCCTACGCGGCGGCGGGCGTGAAGGCCAATGTGATGCGCATGGACGGCGTGTCGACCGGTGCCGCCTTCATCTTCGTCAACGAGGACAATGGCGATAACGCCATTATCGTAGCTCCCGGCGCGGCCGGCCTGATCGGCATTGAAGACGTCGACGCCAACCGGGCGGAGATCGAAGCCGCCGCTATCTTCATGACCCAGCTCGAACAGCCGATAGAAGCCGCCATCCACGGTCTCACGATCGCGAAGAAGGCAGGCGTTACGACGATCTTCAATCCTGCGCCGGCACAGGTGATCCCCGATAATATCTATCCGTTATGTGACTTCATCGTCCCGAACGAGGTCGAGGCCGCAGGTATCGTCGGCCATCCGGTCGACACCGAGGAGCAGGCGGTGAGGGCGGCCGAAACGCTTCTCCAGCGCGGCGCGAAGACGGCAATTATCACGCTCGGCGCGCGAGGCTCGCTCTATCGAACAGCAGGCCATAGCGAATTCATTCCGGCTGTTGCCGCGGGCAAGGTGATCGACACGACCGGGGCGGGGGACGCCTTTCTCGGCGGCTTTGCGGCAGCCCTTGCCGAAGGCCGCGCGCCGATTGACGCCGTGCGCTTTGCGTCAGCGACGGCCGGCATTGCAGTGACGCGCCCCGGCACAGCGCCCGCCATGCCCGCGCGAGCCGAAATCGAGGCACTCCTCCGTTCTGCATGACGGAATGAACCGTACGGCAGGGGGAGGATGCCCACTCTGTCATTGCACCCACGCGGTAGCTAAACGAGATGCCGCCGACAAGCGGGCGCGATCATTAGCGCTTTCGTACGAATTCCGTGCGCAGGACCAAGCCCTTGATGGCGTCGTGCCGGCAGTCGATCTCCTCCGGATTTTCGGTGAGGCGGATCGACTTGATGACAGTGCCCTGCTTCAACGTCTGGCCGGCTCCCTTGACCTTCAGGTCCTTGACCAGCACAACACTGTCTCCATCGACAAGAACATTGCCGGCGGCATCGCGAACTATTGATGCCTTTGCAGCCTCTGCGGCAATCTCGGAGGCTGGCCGCCATTCACCGGTGGCCTCATCGTACACATAATCGTCGTTCTGGTCGCTCATGGGGTCCCCTGTCTGATGTTCGCGTCGCGATGTTGGTGCCCGTGCTTCACAACGCGGCGACGGCTGAAGCGGCTTCGGGCGAATGTGAGCCTCTATCGCGAATGGCGTGGCAATGCAAATCGCACCATTGGTGACTGAACACAGTAGACAGGATCGCAAAGTTATCGCCGGCAAGCTGAGCATAGGTGTTGGCGCTCATTTTTTACGCGACATTGAGACGAGCGATTTCATGCCAGGTCTGGATAGCAGAATGGCGAAAATCTCGGAAGTCGGATGACGTCATTTCATAGCGTGGAAGGTGGAAGAGATTTTGTCCATTTCATTTTCGTTCGCACGCCTGCTAATAGCGGCGTTCGCATCCACAGACTGGATGCAAAACGGGCCGGTATAACCGGCCCATTCTCGATCAACGCTGCTCGACGGGTGCAGGCACCGCAGTCAGCGACTCCTGCCGGCCAAGCCGATCGGAGACGAGCAGCGACAGCATCATTTCCATGAGGCCATTTGCGGCCGCCTTCTCGCCACCGGTACCACCGATCTGGATCTGCGGCACCAGCGGTAGCTTGCCATTCTCGATCGCCTCCGCGAAGCGCATGAGGACCTGTGAGTTGAGTTGGTAGTCCGGGCCACCGAAAGCCGCGACCTTCTTCTCGGTGGCCTCGGCTTCCGCCAAACCGACGGCGCGCACCTTCTCGGCATCTGCAAAACCGGTCGCCTTGATGCGTTCAGCATCGGCAAGCGCGATGGCTTTGATCCTGTCTGCTTCGCCTAGACCGGCAAGGCGCACTTTTTCGGCCTCAGCCTTGGCGGTGACCTGAATGGTTTCCGCCTGCTGGCGGGTGCGGGCGAGCTGCGCCTTGCCCTCGTTCTCGCTGATCTCGATAGTCAGAGCTGATGTCGTGATCTTGGCCTGCTGTTCGGCGAGTGCCTCTTTCTCTCGCAATGTGCGCTCCTGGATCGCGGCCGCCTCCTGCAACTTATAGGTCTCGACTTTTTCAACCGCGATCTGGCGCTCGCGTAGCTGGATGAGGATCTGCTCTATGCTGTTCTGGCCATTGGCGGCGCGGGGCGTGCCGATCAGCACCTCCTGGAGCTCGAGGCTGTAGGAGGTGAATTTATCGCGCATTTCCTCGCCCGACTTGCGCTGGATATCGCTACGCTCCTGCAAAAGCTGGATCAGCGTTTTTGTCTGGGCGATATTCTTGAAGTAGGCAGAGACCATAGGATCGAGCGTCTGCTCGACCAGCCGCTTGATGTCGCCGAAACGCTGCACCACGAGCGGCGCCTTCATATAGTCGATATGCACGACGACGGAGAGCGGGAGCACAGGCTCGAACGCATCCTTGGTGATCAACGACACTTCAGACAGGTTCTCGTCCAGCCTGTGTTCGCCAAACTGTTCCTTCGTCCATTTGAGCACGAAGTTCGTGGTCGGCACAATGATGATATTGCCGGCATAGGTATTGAATGCGTACTTGCCAGGCAGCAGGGGTGTTGACCAGACACCCCGTGCGCCGACTTCAACCAGTTCGCCATGACGGTAGGCCGACCCGGAAATATCCGTGCCATGCCGGCCGTTATAGGAGACGACGACGCCCACGGTGCCAACGTCAATGATCGTCTTCTCGACCAGCTCGACGGTCGCGAAGATGCGGTTCAGGAAGTAGCTGCCGTCGGCCAGCACCTGCAGCTGCCGGCCGCGGTAACCACCGGCATTGAGAAACTTCTCCGGGTCCTGAAAATTGTTATGGAAGTTCGGGTCTTTCGGATCGTTGGCAACGGTTGGTGCGATGATCTCGCCATCCGGCAGCGCCGGGCCGTCATGAATGGTGACGATGCCGATCATGTCCTCGGCATTATGGATGACGACGGGCTCGAAGCCGTCCCGCTCCGTGATCATGCTGGACATATCGGCGAACAGGGCTTGTTCTGATGTGCTCAGATTGACGGCATAGATCGACTGGGCGGTCAGCACGATGAATTGCGCGAGATTGATGGCATAGGTGCCTTCGCGCAGGATCTTGCGCTGCGGTCCTTTCTGTCCGCCTTTTTCGAGAAAGCTGCGTACATCCTGGAAGTCATCGGCGTCAGTATTAGAAGCCAGTGTCTGTGTCGGAGGCAGCGGCTTGCCATCCCGGGCAAAGACATAGCCGATCTGGCCCTGCGGAATGGTCACGAGATTGGCGCGATGCATCGAATATTGGAACGGCATGAAGAAGTGCAGACCGCCTCGCACGACTTCCGGCTGATAGCCGGCCTCGCGGTTGAGCGCGATGAAGCCGTTCTCGACGGAGCCGCGAAAGCTCCACAGCTTTTCGAGGATGCCGAGCCTGTCGTTGGGGATATAGCGAACTATGCCGCTCCAACGAAACAGGACGGCCAGCACGACGACCGGAACGGCGATTTCGATTGCCATCCATTCCATCGGACTGAGACTGGGTAGCGCTTCCATCTTTTTCTCTCCTAAGGGCGCACGGATTCTTCCACCCGACTGCCGCCCGGTTGGTGTATGGTCGATAAATTGGGGAGATTGCCCCCATGCGCTCGACGCACTAAGGCTGCGTCGAATGCCGGGGCTGCTCATCGTCTGGAAAGATGACCGCGCGTCTCCAGTCCCCACTGAGGGACGGCGTGGTCGTGAGGGGTCTCACATCGGTGTTGCCTTGATAGACATAACGGGAGATGACGTAGGGACTGCGCCCATAGGTTTAAAGATAGCTGACACGGAAATCGCATAAGTATTTCCAACGATTTCAATATTTCGAGCATTCCATTCTGCTGAATCACACTTGGCGCGCTTGATTGTTTCGGCGGGCGTTGCGAGAAGGCGGGATCGAGGTGACTGCCGTCCACAATCACATGCTCGACAACGAGCCTCGGCTGCTTTTCATGTATTTCTGGGCAAACGACGATGTAACCAAGCTTGCGCGGGGTCTTAGGTCGGCCTTGGACAAGATCAGTCTTCGTCATTCGTGAATGTGTTAGATTGCACGGAGGAAATCCCCGCGCTTGTTGGTCGCAACAAGTACTTCCGTCGGAGGGATTCTTGGCACGATGCCTTACGCCGGTGTTCAAAGCTTTCCGCTCTTTTGTGGAAGCTTGGCTTCCGGAACGAGCCGGTAGAGTGCGAACTCCGGGCAGGAGGTCTTGTGAGTTTAGAGAATGCTGGTGATAAAGCGATCGACACGGGTTTCCGGCTTGTAGAGGGTTTTGACGATGATCGCCGCGAAAATCCCCGTCAGCGCGCCACCCATGATGTCGCTGATATAGTGCGTACCGATGTAGACGCGCGAGAAAGACACCAGAATTGCCGCTAGAAGGAGGAAGAAGGCAAGCAAAGTCACGCCGGTCGTGGATGCAAAAGCGGCACCAACGACAACGGTGCTGTTTGGCCCGATCTATTCCCAGCACGGCGGTTAACTGCAGGCGGATGCAGTTCACTTGCCTGATCCTATCCAGGGGGATAGGAAGAAGCCGAATACGCTGCGGGGCTATCCCGTATGGATTGGATCTGACGACGAGGCTTTCATGTTCACGACTATCAAGGAATGGCTCGCTTTCGGAGGCGCTGATGTGCTCCAAGGGCATGGACACGGCGCCCATGGCCACTCGCATGGGGAGGGTCGGGGGCGCGGCCATACCCACGGGGTGGTCGACCCAAGCATCGCGACATCCGAACGCGGCATCTGGGCAATCAAGTGGTCTTTCGTGATCCTCGCGATCACCGCGATCCTACAGTTGATCGTCGTCTTCATTTCCGGTTCGGTGGCCTTGCTTGCCGACACCATCCACAATGTCGGCGACGCGACAACCGCCATTCCGCTTTGGATTGCCTTCGTGCTTGTGCGGCGACCCGCGACAGCCCGGTTCAACTACGGGCTTGGCCGCGTCGAGGATCTGGCGGGGATGCTCATCGTCCTCATCATCCTATTCAGTGCTATCGTGGCCGGCTATGAGGCAGTCAATCGTCTGATCCACCCACAGCCGATCACACAACTTGGCTGGGTCACCGCTGCAGGCATCATCGGTTTCCTTGGAAATGAAATCGTTGCGATCTTCCGCATCAAGATCGGCCGTGCGATGAACAGTGCCGCCCTGATCGCCGATGGTTATCACGCCAGAACCGATGGTCTCACGAGCCTGGCCGTTGTTCTGGGCGCGATCGGCGTCTACCTGGGCTTCCCGCTTGCCGACCCGATCATCGGGCTTCTGATTACGATCGCAATCTTTGGCATCGTCTGGCAGTCGGCCCGTGCCGTCATTACCCGGAGCCTTGACGGTGTCGAGCTGGGCATTGCAGATGAAGTCCGCCATGCGGCCGCACACGTACCGGGCGTCGCCAAGATCACCGATGTCAAAGCTCGATGGCTTGGCCACAAGCTGCACGCCGACGTCACGATCGCAGTCGAGGACGGTAAGACGCTCGCCGAGGCGAATGGCATCGCACTTGCCCTTCGCGAGGAATTGCATACTCATCTTGCGCCGCTAGGCAGCGCGACGATCCAGTTCGATACCGCGGGTGCCTCAGCCGTGGCCGCCAATCACGGCGATCAGGGGCATCACCATGCTCCCGACCCGTTCACCGTCAACTCCTCGCTGGCGACCGGGCTTCTCGAGATCGTTGATACCCCCGACGGCGAGCGGATGCGGCTGTCGATCGCCAGCCACGATCGCGATCTCCAGGCGGTGGTGAACATCCAACGGCCAGGCGGTGTCATCGAAACGTTGCCGCTGTTGCCATCCCCGATCGACCATCATGCAATGCAGAGCGCGGAAGCTCCCGCCGAACCGCATGAGTTCGATGCCGAACTCGTTCTGAAGGCAGGTGACAAAGTCGAAGTCCTTCCGTTCCGGATGGACGAGCCGGAAGAGCATCATCATTGAAATCGTTCGAGATTGCGGGTTGCGACCCCTTGACCCCCAGTCAAGTGCGCTTCCGGGCCAACATTGACACTCATCCCCACTAGGGGGATACAGGACGATATGACCGAGCACACCCACGCCACCCATCCAGAGATTATAAAGCGCCTGAAGCGGGCCGAAGGGCATCTGAAGAGCGTCATCGCCATGATCGAGGGTGGCAAGCCATGCATTGATATCGCCCAGCAGCTCTCCGCTGTCGAGAAGGCGATCGTTAACGCCAAGCGGACGCTCATTCAGGATCACCTCGATCACTGCCTTGAGGAAACGGTCGGTGCACTGCCGCGGGACAAGCGGCAATCCATCGACGAATTCAAGTCGATCACAAAGTTTCTTTAGGGCCACGGCTGGCCTGCTGGCCTATCTCGCGCCCCTTGTGGCCGCATTGGACGCGACGACGATCCCGCCCATGCAGTCGGAGGCGATCCTTGCAGGGCTGCTTCTAACGGAAAACTAATCGCTCCCCTGTTGTCGATCGCGGAAATGATCGGGCGAACTATGGCCGCCCGGCCATTATTGTCGGCAGCGAGCCACGCCCGGTCGGTGCGGCAAGGACATGCGCCTCTCCGTTTTCCGCGCGCGATAACGTTCTGCCGTCATCTTGCGACGATCAGCTATCGAGTAATCCGTAGTCGTTCGACGACACGGTCGGCCATCGCTACGCATCGCGCTCCGTCGAACGGAAACAGCGAAGAGAATGCCCCCACTAACTGCTTTTCGATAGCAATCCGCATCATCTTGCGTGCGCGGTGTAACCGCGTCTTGGCCGTTGCAGGCTTGATGTCGAGATACGACGCTGCCTCCTCCGTGCTCATTCCCTCTACGTCCCGCAGCACGAAGATCACGCGGAATTCATCGGGTAACCTGTCGACCGCCCGTTCGAGTAGACGGCGCGCTTCTGCGCGGGAGAACTCGGCCTCGGGGTCATCGACCGAGAACGGGGTCGGAAATTGTAGCAGCGCGCCCCGTCCTGACTCTGCAGTCATGTCGACCTCCTCCAAACCGACGTTGCGCTGCCGGCGTCGTATGCGCCCGAGCGCCTCGTTGAGCGCGATCCGGGTAAGCCAGGTGGAGAGCTGGGCCTCGTCGCGAAATGCATTGAGATGGGTGAAGGCGTGCACATAGGTCGCCTGAACAATGTCCTCCGCTTCTGTGTCGTCCCGGACGATGGCACGTGCCGATCGAAACAGGCGGCGGTTGTGTCGCTGCACAAGGACACGTATGGCCTTCTCGTCGCCCATCCTGGCATGAACGACGAGATCGGCATCGGGTAGCCTTGCCATGTCTGGCACGTACCTCGGTGCCGCAGTGGGAATGCTAACCATGATCACTCCAGCATAATTCCATGCATCCACCGCCAAACCTATGGCAGGACATCAAGCGTGCCGGTCATCATCGGGTGAAAGCGGCAATAGAAATCAACTTTTCCTGCTTGTTTGACCGTCATGCTTTTTTGCGCCTTCGGCGGCAGATCAATGTCGAAGCTCTTGTCGCGTGCCGTCACGCTATGGCGGAATATATCATCATTACGCCAGGTGATCACGTCGCCGACATGCAACGGCGGCACCGCGCCGAATTGCATCTGCGCGATGATGATGTCGTGATTGGCGGCGACCGCGCTCGCAGGGCCTCCAACCACGAGCCCTGCGAATACGAACGCGGTAAGGATGCGAAGCAGGGGGCGCATGGCGAGCCTACTTGACCATCGATGAAAGATGCTCGGCGTGCGTCTGGTGCTCCTTGAAGAGCTTCAGACCCGTCTCCAGCAGCGATTTCAGTTCGCCATTCTGAGCCGACGGGATCAGCAGTGTCTCAAGCGCGCCGTTGACCTGCTTGTGATAGGTCACCTCGTTATCGACATAGGCCTTGTCGAAGGCTGCGCCATGAAGCTTGGAGAGCTTTTCCAGTTCCATCTTGGCGGCAGACGACAGCGACTTGCTGGTGTCGTTGTCTTCGGGCTTGACTTTCAATTTCTTGAGAAGGGCAAGCGCCTCTTGGTTCACGGCCGTATGGTCGCGCTCCATTGTCTCGGCGAATTGCCGGACCTCGGCGTTCTTGCTCATCTTGAGAGCTTGCTTGGCGGCGGCGATGTCGATCTCGCCGGCCGTGTAGGCGATATGCGCGATCTGTGGATCCGTCGGCTTGTCGGCTGCAAGCGCCGCAGTTGCAAGTGCCGCAGCCATCGCAGTTGCTGTGAGAAGTCGCTTGAACATGTTGGTCTCCTATCCACCGTGGGAAAACTCCAGACGCCTCCGGCATCTGAAACAGCCATTAGATGCTGCTTCCGGCAAAAGGTTCCCGAATTTCTTTCTACGCTGGCCTGGCGCGGTGTACGGAGTGGAAAAAAGATGGGGGTTACGCTGCAAGACTGAGCTTTGCCTGCTTGAGACGACCATCGGCGCCGGCGGCTCGGACCTGTAGAACCCGATGAGCGCCAATCGGCGACCAGCGCATCTGACGCTTCTTGTTCATTCGGGCATTGACAAGGCTCTTGGCTGCACTTTCGGCCGGCACAAAGGTATCAAGCACACGAGCAGCCTCTCGAAAGGACTGACGGGAACCCAACTCAGCTTGGATCCGCTCCAACTCCGGCGCACCGCGCACCAAGCCTAAATAAATAGTACCGCGCAAGTTGGCTCGCACCAACGGTGCTTGGCCCCAAGCTGACCGCAGGTAACCTTGATTCCGATCAATGCAATGGACCCGCGATACGCTAGGTTTTTTCCAAGCTGGTGGTTTACGGCACCTGCATTGCAGCTCGTGGCCAAATAAACAAAGAAAGCGAAGATAGGTATTTCACTGTCGGATCGTTGGCTTGCTCAGGATCAGCGGCTAGAGCCGGGAAACAACAAGGGTCGGTAACGAATATGAGGCCGACTGGAGAATGACCATGCAAAAGCAGTCCCCCTCATCGTCGAGGCAATATATCGAAAAGTACAGAGCGGTCCTCGATCAACGCCGGCGCGAGCTACAAACCCGGCTGCGAGCGATTGAGCATGATTTCGAGGAGCCTCGCAATTCTGATGACGATCGTGCCATAGAGCGAAATAATGACGAAGTCCTGGAAGAACTCGGCGAGGCCGGACAGAAGGAGCTCCTAGCTATCCAAGCGGCTTTGGACCGGATTGAGGCTGGCACTTTTGGCACCTGTGTGAAGTGCGGCACACCAATCGGTGAGCAGAGGCTTGAGGCTGTCCCACACACGCCTTTCTGCCAATCTTGCGCTCATTCGATTTAACGCCTCGCTTGCACGCTCAAAAGCGCCTGACCTCAACACGCCGAATAGAGAAGAGCGGATGGAAGATCTTTCAGCAAAATCCGTTCAGTTTAAGGATCTTATGCGCTTCGATCGATGCTCGAAGCTCGTCCTCGGAAGTGCGGTCGCCTTGGTTGGCATCCGGATGGTGCATTTTGAGCCTTTCCTTATAGCGGCTTTTGATTTCCTCCGGCGTTGCAGCTGGCGACAGACCGAGTGTCTCAAATGCCTTTGCTTCCAGCACCTTGAGTTTGCGTATCAGGAAATCCGCCTTTTGCGCCTTGCGCTGCGCGGCAGTTTTGCGGGCATTCAATGCCTTTGCAGAACCGGAACGGACGTTGCCGGGGAGCGGAGTTTCGGACGCCTGACTGACGCTGGTCCCCCAGGTCGGACGGCCGCCAGTGGCCGCTTCCTTCTGATAGCGGGCAATGTCCTTGTCAGATAGACCCGTCGCGAAATTGTAGCCCTTGTTGTACTCCTTCACGTGCTCAAGACAGAAGAACAGATACAGGCCTTCTGCATCCCGACCCACCGGGGCGCGGTGCGTACCATTCTTTTCGCAGCCGTCCCATTGGCATCTGGGACCGCTGGGTTCACTCTGCGGGACGGACCTCTTACGAGTCGATTTAAGGCCAACAAATATTTTCGAATCAAGCGTCATGGCACTTATATGGCGGCAACGCTTCATCTCGGCAAGAAATAGCGAACTGGCTGTTGGCGGATTCCAGTCAATCTGTGGATGGCCCAGCCAATTCACCAACCACCTGAATTGTGAATAAAGCTCTCACGGGTTGATGGTTCGATTCTCATCGGGAGACACTTCCACCGAAACGAATTTGAGATTTCAACGTCCATCACGATAAGCGGGCGTCGACTAAAATCATTTCACAATCCACTCACAAGATTTTTATAAATTAGATTACACTAATTCCTGGTCGGCTATTTTCTTCCCGGCGACTTCACCTATCTCGCACTTGCGAAATGATCGCGCATTCCAACCCGCCGGGCATGGGTACGCCCCCTGCCTGCCGTCCGGCCCATTACAAGGACTCGACAATGGGTGATTTGCTTAAAGGGATCTCCAGCTTTCGCGGTGTCGTCTTTCCAGACCATCAGGCACTTTATCGCAAGCTGGCGGAGGAGGGACAGCAGCCGCAAGCGCTGATGATTTCCTGCGCCGACAGCCGGGTGATGCCCGAAACGATCACGCAGTCCGGCCCCGGCGAACTCTTCGTCTGCCGGAATGCCGGAAATATCGTTCCCCCGTTTTCGACGGCCAATGGTGGCGTATCATCGGCGATAGAATATGCCGTCGTTGCACTTGGCGTTCGTGATATCATCGTGTGCGGGCATTCCGACTGCGGCGCCATGAAAGGGCTTTGCCACCCCGATCTCCTGAAGCCGATGCCGAATGTCGCTGCGTGGCTGAAACACAGCCATGCGGCCCATTCGATCGTTTGCGAAGCCTATCCTGCCGATCTGCCCGAGCGCCAAAGGGTTCGCGCCATCGCCATGGAAAACGTCGTTGTCCAGCTTGACCATCTGCGCACGCATCCTTCGGTCGCGGCCAAGCTGGCGACCAATGACATTACCCTGCATGGCTGGTTTTTTGATATCGAGACCGGGGAAGTGCTGGTCTATGACGGTGCGGCCGCTCGGTTTACGGATATCATTGAGGACAGGCCTTTGCCCGTCGCAGTCACCGGTCGTGGTCGTCCACATGTGATGCCACAAGCTGCGGAGTAGGCCGATGATGTCAAGCTCTGTTCTTTCGCGAGACTTCGCATCGTCGCTTGTCGTGTTTCTCGTTGCTATACCGCTTTGCCTCGGGATTGCTGTGGCTTCAGGCGTTCCGGTGGCCATGGGTCTCATTTCAGGCATTGTCGGCGGCATTGTCGTCGGCCTTTTGGCCGGATCCCCACTTCAGGTGTCGGGTCCGGCGGCGGGGTTAGCCGTGATCGTCTTCGGCTTCGTCGAGCAATACGGCGCCGCCATGCTCGGGCCGGTGCTCATCGTGGCGGGATTGCTGCAGGTCCTTGCCGGATTCCTGAAGATTGGATCGTGGTTTCGCGCAATTTCGCCTGCGGTGGTCCACGGCATGCTCGCCGGGATCGGCATCCTCATCATTCTTGGCCAAGTCCATGTGCTGATGGGGGCAAGACCTGCTGCCGGAGGCATCGAGAACGTCACCGCCATGGAGCAGACCCTCGGTCGCGTGTGGGGCTCCGGACTGACCCGGGAATCGGTTGCCCTACTCGTGGGCTTGATCTCCCTACTGGCCATGATCGCATGGGAGAAGTTCAGGCCGAAGCCATTCATGCTGGTGCCCGGGGCTCTGGTGGGGGTCGCGGCTGGCACGATATTGACGGTCGGGATGCAGCTGCCGATCACCAGGGTGGAGGTGCCGTCCTCTCTCATCGACAGCATTTCGCTGCCGGCACTCGATGGTTTTGCCAGGATGGTCGAGCCCGGTATCATTATGACGACGCTGGTTATCGCGGTGATCGCCAGTGCGGAAACGCTACTGTCGTCCGCGGCCGTCGATCGCATGCATGATGGCGTGCGAACCCGCTTCAACAAGGAGTTGTTCGCGCAGGGCATCGGCAATGCGCTTTGCGGTCTGCTTGGTGCGCTGCCGATCACGGGTGTCATCGTCAGATCGTCCGCCAATATTCAAGCAGGCGCACGCAGCCGGGCATCGGCCGTGCTGCATGGTGTTTGGATCCTTGGACTGGTGGCATTTCTGCCGCAGTTGCTCGCGATGGTGCCGCTGACTGCACTTGCCGCGGTGCTGCTGGTGACAGGATGGCGGCTGATCAGTCTCCACCACGTGCGGCACCTGTTCGATCATCACGGCTGGGTTCCCGTTGGGATCTGGACCGCGACGGTGGCGATGGTGGTACTTCAGGACCTGCTCGTCGGCGTGGCGCTCGGCCTTGCACTGTCCATATTGGAAATCCTTCCGCATCTGCGTCGCAAACTTGCCATCGACCGGTTGGAGGATGAGGAAGGCATCCATCTCGACCTCGTGGGCGTGGCGACATGCAAGGACGTTCCTGCCTTGCTCAACATGCTGGAAACGCTTCCCGAGGGTCGCAAGATCAGGATCGCGGGCGCCCGCCTGCATTATCTTGACCATACGAGCGCCGAGACCCTGCGTGAATGGCTGAAACGACAGAAGAAATCAGGGCGCGTCGTCGAAATTGAGCATCCGCCGGTCGGACGCCATCGGCGGCTGAAACCGATCTTTGAACGGCTGTCAGAGGAAGTTGCCTGATCGGCGGAGAGCGCACCAGCTACCTAGCGACAACGTTCTTGCCCCGCTTGCCGGGGCGAGGCACGCACATAAGCGAAGCGCGAAACATTCCGTCATTTCCATTGCCGCGGCCATACGAGATGCGACGTTACAAGCGCGGACACCCGCCCGGGGAGGCACTCGGCTTGACGGAAGAGTTCAATTCATGACAGTTTTATGACAAGCAATTGCTGGGCATAGCAGCAAAACATCTGGCGCATTTGGCAAATGGCATTTCTTGATCTGATCAACGTTAGCAAGTCATTTGGAAGCCTGCCCGTTGTCGAGGAATTCACAGTCCAAATCGAGAAAGGGGAATTCATCTCCTTCCTCGGACCATCGGGCTGCGGCAAGACGACCGTGCTGCGCATGATTGCCGGCTTCGAGACCCCGACCGCCGGCAC
>Ga0209233_1000455_pt1 | contig 26723 bp, 31 predicted proteins | sample AraplaCL_Cvi_mCL_FD_184269 | JGI IMG/M metagenome (GOLD analysis project Ga0209233, IMG submission 184269) | Arabidopsis root microbial communities from the University of North Carolina, USA - plate scrape CL_Cvi_mCL (SPAdes) (version 2) | ecosystem: Host-associated > Plants > Roots > Endosphere...
GCGAGCACCTGACCGTCATAGGGCACGATAAGATAAGCGAGCGGAATAACGGCGGCGCCGCTATCCGTCTTCTGGTCGGTGACCACGGCATAACCCCATCCCTTCAAAGCTGCTTCAAGTGCCTGGCCGAAGGGAGAACCATCCTGTTTGAGCGCAACGGTTGCCTTCCCCTGTCCGATCTGCTCGGCGAGACGGGTGACCATGTCGCCCGCGATGGCGCCTGCCGCCGGTCCGGAGATCTCTGGAGGTGCAGCGCTCGTGGTGAGACCGTCCGTGTCCATCGACTGGCAACCGGAAAGGAGGATGGCGAGGCCACTGGCTATGGCCAGGCAGTGGACGGGGCCGAGGCTGTTCGCGTTGCGGCGAAGGAGATTCCGCATCACCGCCCTCCCCTGCTGATTGTTACCTTCTGCTGCTTCCAGCCGACGCCGGAGACGAGGACGGCACGATCGATATTGTAGTCGACCACCATCATGTTGCTCTTCATGCGATAGTTGACGATGCGGTTCTGGCCGCCGGAGACGACGAACAGAACCGGTGCATCCTGACCGGAGATCGAGCGTGGAAACTGGATGTAGGTTTTCTGCCCATCGGAATAGACTCGCGTCGGCCGCCAGCCGGCACTGCCCGAGACGGAATAGGCAAAGCTCAATTGCTCCGCCGGAACCCCGGCCCCCGGAATGGTGCTGGCTTCCAGTCGCGCACTCACGTCGGCAAGTTTTGCCGAAACATCCTCCGGATATTCAAAGCCGACACGCGCCATATACTGGGTTGGATGAGACTTGAGCTGGATATGATAGGTCCGACGCGACGTCGTCACCACCATCGATGTGATGAGACCCGGCTCCGACGGCTTGACGATCAGATGAATCGCCTGACCACCGGCCGCACCCGAGGTCGCAGGCTCCACCTTCCAGCGCACGGTATCTCCGACCAACACATCGCGAACGACCTCGCCGCCCTGAAGCTCGATGTCGCAGACCTGCAGCGGAGAGCAGACGACGGACGGCTGGACCTCGCCGTAGAGGAAGATCACTTTTCCGTCTGCGCCTTTCGTGACCAGGCCACGGCTTCCGCGCCACTGCGTCGAAATCCCCATGCCTTTCGCCTCGTTGGCGGTGACACCATCGGCGGCGAGAGAAGCAGACGGGAAGGCGGAGGAGGCTGCAACGGCGATGGCAATGATGCCGGCGCTCATCGTGACCCGCGATAGTGCGTATGATCTGTTCATGTTCCGGGCCATGCCTTTCAAAGCTGCGCAGTCCAATCAAAGTCGCGGAGATAAAGACCGATGGGATTAAGACGGATGACACCCTCATCCTGGGGCGGCGTCAGTGTCACCGTGGCGATGCCGCGGAAGCGGCGGGTGGCCGTTTCCTTGCCGCGGCGGTCCCGCTCGAATTCTGTCCAGTCGATCTGATAGCTCTGGTTCGAGAGCGCGACGATATTGTTGACCTCGATCGCGACCGTCGAGTTTTTGGCTTTCTCGAAGGGCGAGTTCGAGCGAAACCAGGCATTGACCTTTTCCGTCGCGGGATCGGAGGTGCGAAGCAGCCCGTAGGTCCGGTCGATATACTGCTTCTGCACGACCGCATCCGGCGTGACTGAGCGGAAGTTCGACACGAAGCTGCCGAGCGTGGCACGTACCACGCGCGGATCGGCATATTCGATCTGCTGCGGGAAGCCGGCATTGACCGATGTGCCGAGTTTGTCGACTTCGACGATATAGGGGATCAGCTTCACCTGCGTGCTTTGGTAGAGCGCGTAGCCGAAGCCGACGACGGCCATGGTCATTCCGGCAATGCCGACGACGCGCCAGGCCGCGGCCGCCTTGACGTACGAGCCATAACGCTCGTTCCATTCGTTGCGCGCCGCTATATACGGATTATCTGGGATATCCTGTCCGGCCACTCTTTCAGCCTCCCGTCACTTGCTGTCGTTGATCGGCGGTGGTGAAGGCGGCGTGCGGGGCCGGCCGGATGATTGATCGAGCTTGGCATTGGCAAGACCGAGCATCGATCCGGCATAAGCGCCGGGTGAACCGATCGCTTTTTCCTTTGCTGCCGAGCCGACTGCGCCAGCCGCTCCGCCAATTCCGGCCTGCATGCCGCGCAGCGCTGCACTGCCCAGGGATGCGCCCCCTGCCCTTGCGGCAGTAGCGGCTCCGAACCCTCTGTTGGCTGCACCGATCGTGAGGAAGCCGGCACCGAGTGCCGCTGATGCGGCCTGCCCGCCATGACGGATGGCTTCCATGCCGCCGCCGACCGATGTGCCCTGAACCACGCCCTGCAGGATGGGCGGCACATACATGGCGATGACGAAGACAACGACCGAGATTCCGGCAATCGCCAGCGTCGTGATGAACTGTTCCGATGTCACGGTTGGCGCCTCCGCCAGACCGAGAAGGATGTCGGAGCCGATCTTGGCGATCATGACAAGCGCCATCAGCTTCATGCCGACGGAGAAGGCATAGACCAGGTACTTGATGGCGAAATCCTTGGTATGGGAGGAACCCCCGAGCCCGAGCATGATCATGCCGGCGAGCAGGCCGACATACATCTCGACCATGACGGCCACGAAGATCGCAGCGACGAGGCTGAACGACACGACGACAACGACCATGGCGAAGACGGCGGCGATCGCCAACGAATTGTCCTCAAACAGCCCGAACTTCGCCTGTTCCGACATCTTGGTCGCGACACGAATGCCGGCATCGAAGATGTTGGCGGGAGATGCCGAACCGCCACCGGCGCCGATCTGGTAGAGACTGTCGACAACGGCCTTGGCAAACTCCGGTCCCCTGTCGAGGATGAAAGCGAACAGTCCGATGAACATGATGCGTTTGACAAGCTCAGCAAACCAGCTATCGAGCGAAGCGGCATTAATTGCCAACCACACGGCCGCGATCCCGACCTCGATGCCGGCGAGGATCCAGAACAGCGAGCGGGCTGCATTCATCACCGTCGTCTCCCAGCCCTTTGCAGCGGTGACAACGGAGTTTTCGAGTGTGGTCAGGACCTGACCCTGTTGCGCCAGCGCCGGCGTGGCCGCCAGCAGGACGATGGCGATCGCGATGAACGACCGTTCGAGCGTGCGGGAAGAGAGGGCAGCTACCATCGCGGTTTCATCTCCTGGCCCCCACGAATGTCACGGTCGGAATTTCCGCCAAAGAACTGTTCGCTATATCGGCGCTTTTCTTCATCGGAGGCCGAATTGATTGCGGCTGTGCCCGATCCGGAGATTGGGGTGGTCTGTGGCTGGACAACGAGCCAGGTGATGACGCTCACGCCGGCCGCGGAACCAATCGCGACGAGGGCGAGAATGAGGATCAGACGCGGGCTCACCAGCGCGGCTCCATCGTCTGGCCGCCACGGATGTCACGCTCGGTCCCACTGAAGAATTGTTCGCGCCGCGCCTGTGCCAGATCCTTTTGCGCTTGCTCGGACTGATACCAGGTGCCCATCATGGTCATCTGCTGTGAGACCAGACCGCGCAGCTTCTGCATCTGGGCGACCTGCTGCGCGGCGATCTCATGCCCGACCTGCAGCGCCTTCATCTGGCCGTCAGCCGACTCTGACATCGACCTGAGCTGCGACATCGTGCTTTCCTCGCTGGAAAATTGTTCGGCCGTCAGATTGGCAGCCTTCAGCGTGCCGGAGATCGTGTCCCGGTTGGTGTCGGACCAGTTCTGATAGGTCGTCGAAAAGCTCGCGCCGTCAGGTAGGTTGCTCTTCATGTCGGCGAAACTCTGGAAGCGCTGCTTGAGGACGTCGTCGATATTGCCCATGGAGAAGGCGACGCCCTGGCCCTGGTTGACGACGTTCTGGAGGTTCTTCAGGTCGTTTTCGACCTGGCCCCAGACATGGTTCGGAAGCTGCGCCGTGTTCTGCAGCATGTTCTTGTAGATGTTGAGCTGGTTCTGGATCTGCTCGGCCAGCTGCGAGATCTGGGTGATCTGGTTGTTCACCTGCTCTGCGGACTTGCCGACCAGACTGATCAGTTCGGTATTGTTGGCAAGCTGCGTCCATTCTGTCGCCTGTCCGGTGACGCCACCGGCCTGCGCTGGAAGCGGGAGAGCGGACAAGAGCATGAGGACCGCAGCAAGCGCGGTGTGCAATGTCCTATTGGGTTTGGAAGAGCGTGTCGGCATGGGCGATCCCCCTTTGCTGGAGCCAATGGAGAGGCCAGCTGGCCCCATGTTCAAAATGCAGAGCGCGGATGCGCTTGAGGTCTTCCTTTCCGGACGCTCCGACAAAAGAGAGCGCCACCGGCCCAAGCGCCATGTCGAACAGTCGGCGCCCCTCGGGCGAGACGACGTAATAGTCGCGCTTCGGGATCGCGGTTGCGATGATCTCGATCTGTCGTTCGTTGAAGCCGATGCGCTCGTAGAACTCGCGTGTGCCCGGCTCCCGCGCCGCGCCATTCGGGAGGCATATTTTGGTCGGGCAGGATTCCTTCAGCACATCGATGATGCCGGACCGCTCGGCATCTGAGATGGACTGTGTGGCCAGCACCACTGCGCAATTGGCCTTACGCAGCACCTTCAGCCATTCCCGGATCTTGTCCCGGAACACCGGATGCCCGAGCATCAGCCAAGCTTCATCGAGAATGATCAAGCTGGGTGCACCGGTGAGGCGCTTTTCGATGCGTCGGAAGAGATAGGTCAGAACGGGCACGAGATTGCGCTCGCCCATGTTCATCAGTTCCTCGATTTCGAAGCACTGGAAGGCGCCGAGCGCCAGACCGTCTTCCTCGGCATCGAGGAGCTGCCCCATCGAACCATCGACGGTGTAGTGATGTAGGGCATCCTTGATCTCACGCATCTGGACGCCGGAGACGAAGTCCGAGAGCGAGCGGCCCCGTGACTCCGCCATAAGCCCGATCTGCCGGGAGAGAGCATTGCGGTAGTCCGGTGTGATCGTCACACCCTGCAGGGCGACAAGCATCTCGATCCACTCGGACGCCCAGGCACGATCAGCGTCGGAGGAAAGGTCGGCCAGCGGGCAGAAAGAGAGTGCCCTTCCCTCCCCTTCCTCCGGCGCATCACCTCCGATCTGATAATGATCGCCGTTGATCCCCAGCGTCAGCGGCAGCATCGAGCCCCCCTTGTCGAAGGCGAAAATCTGCGCATCGGCGTAGCGTCGGAACTGCGCCGCGATCAATGAGAGCAGCGTTGATTTGCCCGACCCTGTCGGCCCGAAGATCAACGTGTGGCCGACGTCGTCGACATGCAGGTTGAGCCGGAAGGGTGTCGACCCGCTTGCGACCTGCATCAGCGGAGGCGATCCAGGCGGATAGAATGGGCAAGGCGCTATCGGGCTTCCCGACCAGATCGAGTTGAGCGGGATAAGGTCGGCGAGATTGCGCGTATTGATCAGTGGCTCGCGGATATTGGCGTAGGACACGCCCGGCAGGCTGCCGAGAAACGCATCGGTCGCGTTGATCGTCTCGATGCGTGCGCCAAAACCTTCGGCCTGGATCAGGCGGCGGACCGCCTCACACTTCTCCTGCAGTCTTTGCTGGTCCTCGTCGAAGAGAACGATGACCGGCGTATAGTAGCCATAGGCCACAAGCTGCGAAGACGCCTCAGCGATTGCGTCCTCAGTTTCCGCCACCATGAGCATGGCGTCCTGATCGAGGGATCGCGACTGCGTCTGGAAGAGCTGATCGAAGAATGGTTTGACCTTCTGCTGCCATTTCTTGCGTGTGCGCTCCAGCCTTGCCCTCGCCTCTTCGGCGTCGAGGAAGACGAAGCGGGACGACCAGCGGTAGGTAAGCGGCATCAGATCAAGGCTGTTGAGGATTCCCGGCCAGCTTTCCGCCGGCAGGCCGTCGATCGCCACCACGCCGAGGAACCGGTTCTCGACGAGTGGTGTCAGACCGTGCTGGAGCTCTGCCGTCACGAGCCAGTCGAGGTACATGGGGATCTCTGGCAGACGCACCGGGTGATTCTCGCCAGTGATGCAGAAGCGGATGAACTGGAAAAGCTCATCGTATTTGGCGACGCGATAGCCGCCGCGCTCCGGCGTTTCGCGTGTCATCATTCGTCGGATCGACACGACATTGGCGAGATATTGCTCGACCTCACGGATCGACGTCAGGAAGGTTTCAAGTGCCTTGTCCGCATATGTGGCGGATCGGCTGCCAGCATCCGAATAGACATAGCGCGTCAGTCCGGATCGCCGCGGCTCCGGTGGGCGCCAGGTCAGAATCAAGGCATGCCGGCTCTCGTAATGTCCCTTCTCCTTCTGGAAATGCGCCCGCCGCTCCGTATCGATGGCGCGAGTGACCGGATCAGGGAAATGACTGGCCGCCTCCGTTGGATAGTCTCCCGTCGGGACCCTGATGGCCTCGACCTGGATCATCCAGCCGGAACCAAGGCGCGACAGGATTGCATTGATCTGCCGCGACACCTCGTTTCGCTCGGCGTCGGTCGAGCTCTCGCTATCGGGTCCGGCAAAGTACCACCCTGCCATCAGCGAGCCGTCCTTGAGGAGAAGGACGCCGTTATCGACCAACCCGGCATAGGGAACGAGATCGGCAAAGGATGGTCCGGAATGGCGAAAGGATTTGAGGGCAACCATGCCGCGCTCCCTCAATACCGGCGCCACGGCGACGACGTCGCGCGGTAGAAGGTCTTGTAGGAGATATGCCTGATATAGACCCTTCGCATCAGTGGATCGGCCTTGGCCATCATGCGAAGGGCAGCCAACGCAACAAGCCAGATCGCGACGCCGAACAGTGCTGCATACCAGGTGAGCACAACGAAGATCAGAATGACGGCGGCGAGCGCCGTCACCAGGACAAGCTCGCGATCGGCGCCCATCAACAGGTTGGGACGCGACAGCGCCCGATGCACCCGCGACCGGATGAGGTTGGAGCCTGCTTCAGCCACGAGCCCCCTCCCCTGCCGCGGATGGCGTCGTCACGGGCATAGAGATAACTGAAGCAACACCTGCTTCGGCAGGGTGCCCGCCGATCGACGCACCGGTTGCACCGAACAGAGCAACGATCTGGGTGGCGCCGAGAAGAACGCCGCCGACCAGGGCGACGTAGCAAAGGCGACGGGCAAAATCGTTGAGTTCGCCACCGAAGATCAGCATGGCGCCGGCGATCGCGACGGCGGCAAGCGCTATGAAGCCGGCGACGGGTCCAGTGATCGACTGCTGGATCTGCTGCAGTGGTGATTCCCACGGAAGACCGCCACCGCCCGAGGATGCCAATGCAGGCTCCGAAAGACTGAAGGAGACGGCAGCAAACATAAGCGCTGCGGCGATGGGATAGGTCTTACGCGACATGGCTGTCCTCGTCGATCTGCGCATAATGTTCGGTCTGGTAGTGGTTGTTGCGGTATCCCTCGATGTGGATCACCTCGCGGACACGCCTCCCTTTCCCCGTCCGCTCGATCGAGACCACGAGATCGACCGCCTCGCCGATCACCTCCTGCATCGGCTGCTGGCTGGCCTCTGCCGTTAGTTGTTCCAACCGGCGCAGTGCCGACATCGCCGTGTTGGAGTGGATGGTGGTGACCCCGCCGGGATGACCCGTGTTCCAGGCTTTCAGGAGGGTGAGTGCTGCGCCGTCGCGGACCTCACCGACGATGATGCGGTCGGGCCGCAGTCGCATCGTGCTCTTCAGCAACCGTGCCATATCGATCGTGTCGCTGGTGTGCAGGCTGACCGCGTTCTCGGCCGCGCACTGGATTTCGGCGGTATCCTCGAGGATGACCATGCGATCATCTGGCGTGGCCGCAACGATCTCGGCGATGATTGCGTTAGCGAGCGTGGTCTTGCCTGATCCCGTGCCGCCGGAAATAACGATGTTCATGCGGGCGTCTATGGCGCTTCGGATGGCTGATGCTTGGGCCTCTGTCATCACCTTCGACGTCAAATAATCGTCGAGCGGGATAAGACGCGAGGCGCGGCGACGGATCGTGAAGGCAGGGCCGGACACGACGGGCGGAAGCAGCCCTTCGAAGCGATGGCCACCGATCGGCAGTTCGCCCGAGATGATCGGGCGCTCGTCATCTGCCTCCGACTGCAGTGCGTGAGCAACACTGCCGATCACGACTTCCGCAGCTGCTGGTGTCATGACCCCGGCTTCGGCTACGCCGTGACCGAGGCGTTCGATGAACAATCGGCCGTCAGGGTTGAGCATGATCTCGACGACTGTCGCATCGTCGAGGGCTACGCAGAGCTGATCGCCGAGCGCATCCTGTAGTTTGCGGACAAGTCTTGGATGGGAGCGAAGCTGGGTCACGCTGCGCTCCTCTCAGTGTGACCACCGAAATAAGAAAGTGCGGACTGATAGTTCGACGGGCGAACTTGCTCGAAACTCGCCTGGTTCGCTGCAAGTGTGCCGGCAATGGCGACGGTATTGCCAATCGCTACGGGTTCACCCAATCGCGCCATCGGCCAGCCGGCCCGGTTCAGGATCCGCTCGAAGCGCAGATCAGTGGCGGTAACGATCTTGTCGTAACCATGTGCCATCGACCATTCGATGATCCCGGCGAACATGGTCAGTGTCGCCAGGTGGAGCTGGCCTCCTCCCCTGCCCGCCGACAAAGTCGTATCAACGCAGAACCGCGAACTCTCGATCATCGTAGTGGTCGCGTTGAGCGAACCGTCCGCCAGGAGCTGCGGAAATGTCCGTTCCAGCATGGTCGGGCCCACTGCGGGAAGGAGGCGTGCGCATCCCGCTACCTTATTGTCGCCGAAGACGGCGAGGATGTAGGTCGGGTCGAGGTCGTCGTACTGATCCCGCTCGCCACTGTCGGTGATGGTGACGTCCCATTCGAGCCGCCCGCCAAACACATTGGCGCGCAGCTGATGCATCTGTTTCAGAAGACTTTGATGCTCGACATATCGGTCGGGCGAGATGGTGAGAACCTGCATCCTTATCTCCGCGTGAACTTCGACAGCTGGATGAAGATCATCTCAATTTACGGTTGGCCATCTGCAGATCTGCAGGCGGTGATTCTGGTGAGTCGGGTGGTCGCGGCGTGAATCGGACCAACGTAGGGTGTGCAAAAGTCACCGGATTTTCTGCAGATCTGCGGAGCAAGGAACTTGGCGCATCCTCGCGGAATCGGGATAACCTGCGGTGGTGTAAGGGAAATTTCCGATTGTCGTCGCATTTTACGAAAAGCTGTTAACCTTTCGTTAATCTTAAATATCTTGCAACGTGGTCCGAAATCGGTTGATCTATAGACGGCAAATTGCTGTGTTTACGAAAATTACCGTGTGTACGAGAGGACGTCGTGGAGAATCCCGCCCAGCTTCAAAAGGCTATCCATAAACTGATAGCAGCGCACGCGCGAGATCTCTCCGGCGCGCTACACGAACATCGCGTCAAGCTCTACCCGCCCGAGGCACGCAAAACGCTGCGCTCCTTCTCGTCCATTGAGGCTGCTAAGCTTATTGGAGTCAACGATGGCTATCTGCGCCATCTATCCTTGGAAGGCAAAGGTCCGCAGCCTGAGGTAGGCGCCAACAATCGGCGCTCCTATTCAGTCGAGACAATCCAAGCTCTGCGCGAGTACCTCGACGAAAATGGCAAGGGAGACCGGCGATACTCGCCGCGCCGGTCAGGTAAAGAGCATCTCCAAGTCATCACAGCAGTCAACTTTAAGGGCGGTTCAGGCAAGACGACTACCGCCGCCCATCTTGCTCAGTTCCTTGCTCTTAATGGTTATCGTGTGCTCGCGATAGATCTCGATCCGCAGGCCAGCATGTCAGCATTGCATGGTTTTCAGCCCGAGTTCGACGTTAACGATAACGAGACCCTCTACGGTGCCGTCCGCTATGGCGATGAACGCCGTCCACTGAAGGACGTCATCAAGAAGACGTACTTCACCAACCTGGACCTCGTGCCTGGCAACCTCGAGCTGATGGAGTTCGAACACGACACTGCAAAGGTGCTAGGCTCCAACGATCGAGAGAACATCTTTTTCACGAGGATGGATGAAGCGATTGCGTCGGTTGCTGACGACTACGACGTCGTGGTGGTGGACTGCCCTCCCCAACTAGGGTTCCTGACGATTTCCGCACTATGTGCTGCCACTGCGGTGCTGGTGACGGTTCACCCCCAGATGCTCGACGTAATGTCCATGTGTCAGTTTCTGCTTATGACGTCGGAGCTTTTGAGCGTCGTAGCCGATGCCGGGGGCAGCATGAATTACGATTGGATGCGGTATCTCGTAACGCGCTACGAGCCAGGTGATGGACCACAAAATCAGATGGTGTCGTTTATGCGGACCATGTTTGGCGAGCATGTCCTCAACCACCCTATGTTAAAAAGCACGGCCATATCGGACGCCGGTATCACCAAACAGACCTTATACGAGGTCAGTCGTGACCAGTTCACCAGAGCTACTTACGACCGCGCGATGGAATCTCTGGATAACGTGAACCGCGAAATCGAGCAGCTTATCCAGTCGTCATGGGGGCGCAAATGACACTCGGCCCTCACCCTCTCCAACAAGCACTGGCGCCAAAGTTGCCAGCCGGAAACTTTAGGGAAAAAGGCCCTCTATCGCTTGGCTGCCTTGGGCTTCGCATGATTCAAGGAGAAACAGCAAATGGCTAGGAAGCATCTACTTTCCGACCTTAAGATCCCGAACCAAGCGGCTGCTGAAGCCCCCGGAGCTCCCGAACAAGAACTGGCCTCGCCACAATATTCCCCAAGGGGCGCAATTGGCGCGGTTTCCCGCTCGATTGAGCTGCTGAAGTCCCAGTCTTTGAGTGAACTCGATCCGGATCTAATTGATGCACCGCCCGTGCGCGACAGGCTCCCTGAAGACGAGAGCGAGTTCGAGGAGTTTGCCCGCAACATTCGCGAGAATGGCCAGCAGGTGCCCATATTGGTGCGTCCGCATCCGAACTCGGAAGGGCGCTATCAAGTCGCTTACGGTCGGCGGCGTCTCCGGGCGGTAAAAGCCGCTGGCATGATGGTCAAGGCTTCCGTTCGCCCCCTCACGGATGAAGAGCTCGTTCGAGCCCAGGGACAGGAAAACACCGGCCGGCGAGATCTTTCGTTCATCGAGCGCGCGCTTTACGCGGCGGAGCTTGAGGCGAACGGTTTTGAACGCCCGGTCATCATGGCGGCCCTCGGTGTCGACAAAAGCAATCTCTCTCGTCTCATCCAGGCTGCAACGCAGTTGCCGAAGGATGTGATCCAGTCGATCGGTGCGGCGCCGAAAACAGGACGCGACCGCTGGTACGAGTTGGCAACTAGATTGAGCAATGAGGACGTTATCGGATCAACGCGGGCGCTTCTGGCCGATAGCAAAATCAAAGCGATGTCATCCGACGATCGCTTCGCACAAGTTTTCGATGCTGCTGCACCGAAAAAGGTGAAAAAGTTCAAGGCTCGACCGCAGGTCTGGCAGGCAGATGACGGCGTAAAGGCAGCCAAATATCAACAGGATAAGCGGTCACTCATCTTGACGATCGACAATAAGGCGGCGCCCGATTTTGGCGACTACCTTTTGTCGGCTCTACCCGAAATCTATGCGTCGTTCAAAAAGGCGAAGCAGTGATGAACCGAAACAAAGGAAGGTACCAATAGCGCAAAGAAAAAGCCCTCCGAAACCGTGTTCCAGAAGGCCTCTCTCAGTTTGGTCGCTTAGAGAATCGCACTTCCCGGAATCACAGTCAAGAGTCAACGCCGCGCCGGCGTAGCCTTTTCTTTGCCTTGTGAAAGGTGAAGGACATGGAAACAGGATTTTTAACGACGCCGTTTGGGCGGCGGCCGATGACGCTTGCCTTGGCGAAACGTCAGTTCGATGCGAAAAACGCGAACACACCCACGGCGGTCGAGAAATGGCGCGTCTTCCGCGACGTCGGTGACGCACGTGCGCGCCTAGGTCTCCAGGATCGGGCACTGGCGGTCTTGAATGCACTTCTGTCATTTTTCCCCGCCTCCGAACTCAGCAACGACAAAAACTTAATTGTGTTTCCATCGAACGCTCAGCTGTCAGCCCGTGCAAACGGCATTGCCGGGACGACCCTGCGCAAGTGCCTTGGGTCACTAGTCGAAGCCGGCATTATCATCCGCAAGGATAGCCCTAACGGAAAACGATACGCACGAAAATCAGGCGAAGGAGAGATCGAGGACGCCTATGGCTTCAGTCTAGCCCCCCTTCTCGCCCGCGCCACCGAGTTCGCAGCCCTCGCGCAGGACGTTGCAGCTGAACAGCGACGGTTCCGCGTCATGAAGGACCGCCTTACGATCGTGCGCAGAGATGTGAGGAAGCTAATCACCGTTGGCATGGAAGAGAACGTGCCAGGTGATTGGGCGGCAGCGGAGGCATGCTTCATTGACATTGTGGGACGGTTTGCACGGCGCCCTACACTGGACGACATCGCGGCCAGCCTCGATGAGATGAACCTTCTTCACGAAGAAGTCTGTAGGATGTTGGAAACGCACGAAGAAATCCAAAAATCCGATGGCAATGACATCGCATTTGGTTGCCACATACAGAATTCAAATACCGAATCCTGCAATGAACTTGAACCTCGCTTCGAAAGGAAGCAGGGCGAAAACTCCGAGACTAAAAAGTTACCGGGGCGGAAAGCCGAGCCGGAGGTTTTCCCGTTATCGCTGGTGCTGCGCGCCTGCCCCGAGATTATTCCGTTCGGGCCGAGTGGAACGATAGGCAGTTGGCGCGAAATGATGACCGCCGCCGTGACGGTTCGCTCTATGCTGGGCGTCAGCCCGTCCGCGTACGAGGACGCATGCGAGACAATGGGGCAGGCGGGGGCAGCTATCGCGATCGCTTGTATTCTTGAGCGGGCAAATCACATCAACTCCGCTGGCGGATATCTCAGAGACTTAACCGGGAAGGCGGAGCGAGGAGAGTTTTCACTCGGACCGATGCTATTCGCTCAGGTCAGGGCGAATTCCTCGCCGGTTCGACAAATGGGTTGACGTGGTTAAACGACAACAAGAGGGACCGCGTTATCGCATTGAAAATACACAGTTTATTACGAAGTTTCCGGCTGACAACCTTCGTAGTCATGGATGTGCTGGGAGGTTACGAGCGCCGCGGCCGGATGACCCTAGACGATACTCCGCGGTCTCGATGTGCAGGTTAACAGTGGACAGTCTTGGAAGACCCTGCCTGCAGGCGGTAGAGGAGGGTAGACGCACCGGAGGTCGGGCAGGCGATATTGCTCCAGCTTGGAGGTACAAAATACTTTATTTCCCGCATCCGAGAGCTATGGTCTGCTTGAAGGGTGCGAAACCCTCGTTCAAGTTCTTTTCGATTCACATCCTAGGTACGTGAGCGCCAATGGCAGACAGAGACTATGACGCGGAGGGTGGTAGCGCCCAAGGCCGTCTTCAACAGCTTGAAGCGGGCGTCGCGGCCGCGCAGCCAGGACACGATGCAGCGGCTTTCCTCGCCGCAATCGTTGAATCTTCCGACGATGCCATCATCAGCAAGTCGCTACAGGGCGTCATCACCACGTGGAACAAGAGCGCCGAGCGAGTTTTCGGGTACACAGCGGATGAAGCGGTCGGACGGCCGATCACGATGCTAATCCCGTGTGATCGGCTAGACGAAGAGCCGGCGATCCTGGCGCGGATCAACGCCGGCGAGCGAGTAGACCATTTCGAGACCATCCGCCGCCGCAAGGACGGCACCTTCATCGATATCTCTCTGACGATTTCGCCGATCCGAAACAGCGAGGGTAAGATCATCGGTGCATCCAAAATCGCGCGAGATATTTCGGATCGGAAACGGGCGGCAGAACATCAGGATCTTCTGCTGCGCGAGATGCACCATCGTGTGAAGAACCTTTTCGCGATTACCGGCAGTATCATCACGCTGGCTGCACGAACGGCGCAGACGCCAGCCGAGCTTGCCACCGGCATGAAAGACCGGCTCGTCGCTCTGTCGCGAGCGCACGAAATGACCCTGCCAAGCTTCAGCGGCGGCGAAGCGTTCGTGGAGCAGTCAACGACCCTCTTCACTCTCCTTTCCAGCTTGCTCTCCCCCTTCGAAGAGAAGGAAGGCGGACGATGGCGACTGCATGGCGAGGACGCGCAGATCAGCGCCGACAGGGTTACGAGCCTTGCACTCCTGTTTCACGAGTATGCCACCAACGCGGTGAAGTACGGCGCTCTTTCCGTGCCGGAAGGGCGACTGGACGTAACCCTGAGCTCTCGGCCCGACAGCTTTGAGATCGCCTGGCTGGAGTCCGATGCAGAACCCAAAGCCGCCCTCGAAAGCAAGGAAACGGGGTTTGGAACGACACTGGAGCAGATGGTGGTTCGGACCTTGAATGCGCAAGTTTCGCGGGATTGGCAACCTCACGGGCTGCTGATCAGGCTCACCGTGCCACGCGATGCATTCGCCAACCCCTCATAGGTTCAGGCGCCTCATGAGGAACGCGAGCCGCTCATGCGCGTTCTTCGGGCGGAAAAACCGGCGGGCGTCGACCACGACACTTTTGATGCCAGATATATGTTAACGTCGGCCACAAGATGCCGGACATTGGGGAAGAAGACAGCCGATGATGTTGGAGGACCTTTATCGCCTGCTGAGGAGCGGACACGTCCAGGCTCAGGGCGTCGTCGACACGATGACCCAGCCGATTGTCGTTCTTGACCAGCGGTTCTATGTCACGACTGCCAACAACGCCTTCGTCAAGACCTTCCAGGTTGAACGGGACGATCTCCTCGGAAAAAGCTTGTTCGATCTGGGCGACGGTCAATGGGATATTCCGGAACTTCGCGATCTGATCGCGGGCGTTATTCCGAGAGCAGCCGCCGTCATCGGCTTCGAGGTGAAACACGATTTCCCGGTCATCGGGCAGCGCACCTTCCTGGTCGACGCCCGGCGCCTCGTCCACCCGGATGACAACAGCACCAATATCCTGGTGCTGTTCGACGACGTCACCGAGCGGCAGCGACACGACGCGGAGATGGACTTTATCCTCTCCGAAACCCGCCATCGCATGAAGAACCTGTCTGCAGTTGTCCGGGCGCTCGCTTTGCAGACGGAGGTCGAAGGCCTGACGGCCGCGGAGTACCGTCAAACGTTCCTTGGACGTCTCGAGGTCACTCTGCGCGCGCAGGAGATCGCCGCGCGCAACGAGGGGTCGGATCTTCATGGCCTGCTGCAGCAAGCGATCGGGGAGGGCTGGAGCGATCGGATCACTTACGACGGCCCTGCAGTTCAGCTTGGCCCCTCAAAGATTCTGGCGGCGAGCATGATCTTCCATGAGCTTGCGACCAACGCAATCAAGTACGGAGCACTGTCGTCAGGTGAAGGCAGCGTTCGAGTTACCTGGACGTTGGAAAAAGGACTGGCGGGCAAGTCACAACTCAATTGCCGCTGGTCCGAACGAAATGGCCCCGCCGTTCAGCCCCCCAAACGCAAAGGCTATGGATCGGAGATGATCGAGGGCACCGCGGCTCACCTTGGTGGTCGAGTGGAACTATCCTATGCCGTCGAAGGTTTGACGGCGACAATCAGAATACCATTGTAGGCTTCATGAACCAGTCCGATGCCTCCCCCGCAAAGTCTCGCACGATCCTCGTGGTTGAGGACGAGTTTTTCATTGCGTTGGAAATCAAGACCGCGCTGACTTCATCGGGCAATAAGGTGCTGGGGCCGGCAAGCTCTGTCGACCATGCACTTGAACTGCTACGCGAGACGAAGCCTGATGCGGCGGTCCTCGATGTCGATCTGGCTGGTGAGCGGGTAACACCGGTCGCAATGCAGCTGAACGCCCTCGGCGTGCCCTTCGTGCTTGCTAGTGCCGCTGACCCCAGCGCACTTGCCCAAAACCCCGTCCTGGCAGGCGTCCGTAACCTCGGCAAGCCGACCGACATGCGGCAGCTCGCAGCGGCAGTGGCGGATATCACGACGGCTTAAGAACGACACGTTCGCCGGTCAGCCGTCTCCAGCCCTGCCCGTGAATTGGCCGTGCGCCGGCGAAACATTTGGCACGCCTGGACGTTCTGACACTCCAGTCAGAAAACAAGGTGAGCCGTGATTGAAGCCAAGCCGTCAGACATTCATGGGGACAAGCCGGCCGCAGCGTCGAAACAAGGGATGGTCGACCACGAGGAACTTGCCTCCTTCGCGTTTCAGCGTACGCGGATGCCGATCGTGGTCGCCGATGCCCGACAGCCCGACTACCCGATTGTCCTCGCAAACGATGCTTTCCTTCACCTGACCGGTTATTCGGCGGAAGAACTCGTTGGACGGAACTGCCGGCTTCTGCAGGGACAGGATACATCGAGGGAAGCAGTAGCCGCAATCCGTGCGATCATAGCCGCGGAGCGGGAGGGTACCGTCGAGATCCTGAACTACCGCAAGGACGGGAGTGCCTTCTGGAACCAGCTCTATCTCAGCCCGATCCGGGACGACGACGGACGACTGGCCTATTATTTCGCGTCACAGATCGACGTCACCGAATACCGGAAGGTGCAGACGCTCGAAGAAGCGGAGCACCGTTTGCTGCTGGAGGTGGACCACAGAACCAAAAACGTCTTGGCAATCGTCGACAGCATCGTGCGCCTGACGCGGTCTGACAACGCTGCAACCTATGCCGCGTTGGTACAGCAAAGGGTGCAGGCGCTTGCCAGAACGCACATGCTGCTTGCGGAAAACGGCTGGCAGGAGGCCTCGCTCCACGACATCCTATCCCTGCAAGTCAACATCTATGGTAACAGGACCGTCGAGATCAGCGGGCCGTCAATCATGATTCCCGCGCCATCGGTCCAGCCGCTTGGACTGGCAATGCATGAGCTTGCCGCAAATGCGGCGGTCCATGGGGCGCTCTCCCATCCTGAAGGCAGCCTGACGATCACCTGGCGACAGGCGGAAGATGACGGCTTGATCATCGAGTGGCACGAGCAAGGCGTGAGGGAAAACGACGCTGAGCCCCGAAAGGGCTTCGGTAACGTTCTGCTGGGTGCGGTGCTGGAGAAGCAACTTGGCGGGAAAATAAGCCGGGAGTGGCAACACCAGGGCCTTCGCATTGCGGTCGAGCTCCCATCGCTGAACCGTGTTGGCGCCAGCCTCAGATCGAAACCTTGAAAACGAAATATGCCAAGTGACGCCCATTGCGGAGAACGAAGTTGAACACTGAAGTCCCAAAACTACGAGAACTCGGTCAGCACGAGCGACAAGCTGTTCTGGAACGCCTTGCCGTCACACTGGAGCGAACCGCTAAATGGGCGGCGTACGAAGGAGACGATGCTCTGGAAATGGTCATGGCTTCGATGGGACAGGCTCTCCTGTCTGCCGCGAACGAACTTTCGTCCAGCAAAGACACCCTGCTTGCCGAAGGCGTAGCGATCCGCGCGCTCAGTCTGATGACGACGTTCCATTGCAGGCACCCCCAATATCCCATCGGCCCGGCTCTGCATTGATGAAGGTATTCATCTACGGCACCCTCAAACGCGGCTTTCCGCTCTTCGACAAGGGCCTTGTCGGGGCCCCGTACGTCGGCGACGTAGAGACAGTCGAACCGTATCCTCTTTATATTGCCGGCTCGTTCTACGGCCCGATAATGCTCGACCGGCCAGGGGAGGGACTGCGCGTTCGCGGCGAGTTGTTCGACATCGACGAAGACCGGCTTCAAGTCCTCGACGAGCTGGAAGACGTCGATCACACAACCAGCTTCCGCAGCACCGTCGAAGTTACTCCAGTCGGGGGAGGGATACCGTCGACCGCGATCGGATACATGAAGACGGAGACGTGGCTTGATCCGATCCACTCCGGCTACCTGGCGAATTACCAGGACAGGCGGTTCATTCCACCGTGGGAGCGGTAGTTCGGTCCATTTCGGACTCGCCCGACACGCCTAGAGAACCGGCGCCTAAATTCTTGTTGCTATGGCAGCTAGCTGGCCCGGTAGGTCATCACCTTAATTCGCCGGACTCACCCTAATTAAGCGCACTCAGGAGCAGCATGATCCTGCCTGTTGTGTTGGGCCACAACACGCCGAGGCTTTCTGGTTTTCCTCTGCCAGCCAGCGATCGCGGGGCTTGCAGCTCGCGGGACGAGGCACCAGATCGACGTGAAGTGCGCCGCTGTGTAGCGCAGGGGCAGCCGCGCAATAAAGCTGCATCGGCCGCACCCCGTCACTGACTTCAAAGGCCAGTTTGGCGGATCCATCCAGCTGCAAGTGCTCCGAAACCTTGCGAATGATTGCGGTAAACTTTCCGGCCGGCATGTGGGTGCGGTCACCCTCGTCGATGTCCCACAGCTGCACGAAGATTTCCGACCACTCCTCGTGCTCAGCGCCGCAGTCGAGTGCTGCGAACTGTCCCGCCTTCACCTCGGTCACGTGATAGCCGCCCTTCACCAGGCGGCCGTCGTAGGAAAAGATCAGTGGCATGTCCCGGACGCCGTCGATGGTGTCGAGCAGGCGACCAAGGCTGATATCGGTTTCGAGAAGGGGCTTGTCGAGTGCGTTCATTTTGGCTACTCCTGTTTCAATACTTCAAGGATTGTAGAAATATGGAAGAACGTCAAGCCCTCATGTCATTTGCGGCCCTTTCGCAGGAAACCAGGCTCCATATCGTTCGCATGCTGGTGGTGGCCGGTCCGGACGGAATGGCTGCCGGTGCGATCGCGGAAAAGGCTGAGGTCTCGCCCTCGAATGTGTCTTTCCATCTGAAGGAACTGGAACGCGCTGGCCTCATCAACCAGCAGCGCGAATCCCGCTCGATCATCTACACCGCCAATTACGACGGGCTGGGCGCGCTGGTCCGCTTCCTGTTGGAAGACTGCTGCGCCGGTCACCCGGAGATATGCGCACCGGCCATCGAAATCGCCGCCTGCTGCGCACCAAGCACTAAGGAGAACCTGCAATGACCACCGATCGCGTTTACAACGTCCTGTTCCTCTGCACCGGCAATTCGGCCCGCTCGATCCTTGCCGAGTCCATCCTGAACGGCGAGGGGAAAGGCCGTTTTCGTGCTTTCTCCGCCGGCAGCCAGCCAAAGGGCGAGGTTCATCCGCTGGCCCTGGATACGCTGCGCGGCCTCGGATACGATGCAACCGGGTTCAGCTCAAAAAGCTGGGACGTCTTTTCGGGACCTGACGCACCGCAGATGGATTTCATCTTCACGGTCTGCGACAACGCCGCTGGCGAAGCCTGCCCGGTCTGGATCGGCCACCCGATGACGGCTCACTGGGGCGTTGAAGATCCGGCAGCTGTCGAGGGCTCCCTCATCGAAAAGGGCCAGGCCTTCTCCCAGGCGGCCCGCTATCTCAAGAACCGCATCACCGCATTCTTAAGCCTGCCGCTTGCCTCGATCGACAAGCTGGCTCTGGAAACCCAGCTCCGCACCATCGGCACGATGGAAGGCAGCACAAGCCGCAAGGGCAACGTCGCGTGAGCTACGTTTTAGACGGGCAGCCGACCAGCGGACGCGATCGGGACCTGCAGGCAGCCCTGCAGACGGCAGGACTGCCGATCGACGATCTGGAGCAAGGTGGCCGCATTTTCTTCCGTTTTGCAAACCAGGGCCAAATTGTCGGCTATGGCGGTCTGGAGCCTTATGGCGATTGCGCGCTATTGCGCTCCGTGGTGGTTCTTCCGGATCAGCGCGGGCGCGGTTATGGCGAAGCGATTTCACACCAGATGCTTGACCAGGCGGGCCGCGAAGGCGCCCGCACCGTCTATCTGCTGACGGAATCCGCCACCGACTTCTTCGAGCATCTGGGGTTTGTGAAAATCGATCGCGCGACGGCGCCGGCCGTCATCCTGGAAACACGCCAGGCGGCAAGCCTGTGCCCGGCCTCTGCCGGCCTGTTTGCCAAGAGTATCTAAGGGTAAAATCATGTCCACGTTTGAACGCTATCTGACGGTGTGGGTCTTCGCCTGCATCATCGTTGGGGTGGCCCTCGGCCACCTCATGCCCGGCGCCTTCCAGGCGATCGGCGCGGCCGAAGTCGCCAAGGTCAACCTGCCGGTGGCCGTGCTGATCTGGTTGATGATCATCCCCATGCTGCTTAAGATCGATTTCGCATCCCTTGGCCAGGTCAGCCGCCATTGGCGCGGGATCGGCGTCACCCTGTTCATCAACTGGGCTGTAAAACCGTTCTCGATGGCGCTGCTCGGCTGGCTGTTCATCGGTTATCTGTTCCGGCCGTACCTGCCGGCCGGTCAGATCGATTCCTATATCGCCGGCCTGATCATCCTGGCCGCCGCGCCCTGCACCGCCATGGTGTTCGTCTGGTCGAACCTGACCAAAGGCGAACCGCATTTCACGCTGAGCCAGGTCGCGCTGAACGACGCCATCATGGTCGTGGCCTTTGCGCCGATCGTCGGGCTGCTGCTGGGTCTGTCCGCCATCACGGTGCCTTGGGATACGTTGATCCTGTCGGTCGTGCTCTACATCGTCCTGCCGGTGATCGCGGCACAAATCCTGCGCCGGCTGACAGACGTGAACCGCCTTGGCGCCCGACTGCAGCCGGTGTCTCTCGTTGCGTTGCTGGCGACCCTGGTGCTGCTGTTCGGTTTTCAGGGCGAGCAGATCCTCGCGCAACCGGGCGTGATCGCCCTGCTGGCCGTTCCGATCCTCATCCAGGTCTATTTTAACTCCGGCCTCGCCTACCTGCTCAACCGTATAAGCGGGGAGGAGCACTGTGTCGCCGGCCCGTCGGCTTTGATCGGCGCGTCGAACTTCTTCGAGCTGGCGGTGGCCGCCGCCATCAGCCTGTTCGGCTTCAACTCGGGCGCGGCGCTGGCCACCGTCGTCGGCGTCCTCATCGAGGTGCCGGTCATGCTGTCGGTGGTCTGGATCGTCAACCGCAGCAAGGGCTGGTACGAGCGCGGCGCCGCCGTCCAGACCAGCGCCACCACCATCACAAGGGTCTAACATCATGGACGTCACAATCTATCACAACCCCGCTTGCGGAACGTCGCGTAACACGCTGGAGATGATCCGCAACGCCGGCATTGAGCCTACGGTCATCGAATACCTGAAGGATCCACCAAGCCGCGAGCAGCTGGTCAAGATGATCGCGGATGCGGGCCTGACCGTACGTCAGGCGATCCGCGAGAAAGGCACCCCCTATGCAGAACTCGGCCTCGACAACCCGGATCTGACCGACGATCAGCTGCTCGACGCCATGCTCAAGGATCCGATCCTGATCAACCGGCCCCTGGTCGTGACGCCGCTTGGCACGCGCCTCGCGCGGCCGTCCGAAATGGTGCTGGACATCCTGCCAGATACCCACAAAGGCGCCTTTACCAAGGAAGATGGCGAACAGGTCCTCGATGCGGAGGGTAAGCGCATTGTCTGATTTGCCTGCCGCATCCCTGTCGCATCTTCGTCAGCCAGACCTGGACGCGCTGCGTCCTCCGTTCTCATCGCACAAACCGCGCATTCTGATCCTCTACGGCTCGTTGCGTCCGATTTCCTACAGCCGGCTGCTGGCGCAGGAGTCCGCGCGGCTATTGGAGAATTTCGGCTGCGAAGTGCGGATCTTCAATCCGGAAGGTCTGCCGCTTCCAGACGCAGCTCCCGTGGACCATCCCAAAGTGCAGGAGCTGCGCGACCTGTCCGCCTGGTCGGAAGGCCAGGTCTGGGTCTCACCGGAACGCCACGGCGCGATGACCGGCATCATGAAAGCGCAGATCGACTGGATTCCGCTTTCGGTCGGTTCGGTGCGACCGACCCAGGGCAAGACGTTGGCGGTCATGCAGGTTTCCGGAGGCTCCCAATCGTTCAATGCCATCAACCAACTCCGCGTTCTCGGCCGCTGGATGCGGATGATCACCATCCCCAATCAGTCGTCGGTCGCCAAGGCCTTTCAGGAATTTGATGCGGACGGTCGCATGAAGCCGTCTTCCTATTATGATCGCGTCGTCGACGTCTGTGAGGAATTGGTAAAATTCACGCTCCTGACCCGCGATACCTCTGCCTATCTCACTGATCGCTACAGCGAGCGGAAAGAGGAAGCCGACAAGCTCGAGCAGCGCGTGAGCCTCAAGTCCATATGACCCAACGCTTGCCGATCGGCGCGATCCTCGCCCTTGGTGTCACCCAGAACATCGGTTACGGCACCCTCTATTACAGCTTCAGCATCCTGGCGCCGGACATGGCTGAAAGCCTGTCCTGGTCGACTGAGTGGATCTTCGGCGCGCTCTCGGGCGCCCTGCTCATCGGTGGACTGACCGCGCCCTGGCTGGGCGTTCTGATCGACCGCACCGGGGCAGGGCGGGTGATGACCGTCGGTTCGGCCGTGGCTGCGGCGGCCCTCATTTCCTGCGCCTACGCGCCGGGAAAGGGTACTTATGTCGCGGCACTGATTGCGATTGAGGTCGCCGCCAACCTGGTACAATACGGGGCAGCGTTCGCACTCCTGGTCCAACTGCGGCCGGCGGTGGCGCAGCAAAGCATTACCTATCTCACCCTGATCGCAGGGTTCGCCTCGACGATGTTCTGGCCGATCACGACGGCGCTGCACGCCCAGCTGTCCTGGCAGAACGTCTACCTCATATTCGCTGGCCTCAATCTGCTGGTGTGCCTGCCGATCCATGCCTGGCTTTCGCACGGCCTGGCACACAGTCGCCGGCAAGCTGCCGGGGAACAGGCCGCTCCCGTGGCAGGATCCCTGGCGCCGTCGCACCGCCGCACCGGTTTTGCCCTCATGACAACGGCTTTTGCGGTGCAGTACCTCGCCAGCGCATCAGTGCTGGTACACATGGTGCCGTTGCTCGCCGGCCTCGGCCTCGGCGCCACCGCTGCGCTGGTGGGCACCCTGTTCGGCCCGTCTCAGGTCGCCAGCCGGCTGATCAACATGCTGTTCGGAAAGCACCTTGACGCGCTGCACCTGGCGATGATTTCAGCGGCACTGATCCCCGCCGGCGCTCTGGTCCTGGAACTGACCGCGCCCTCCATACCCGGGGCCATGGTTTTCGCCGTGGTGTTCGGCATGGGCAACGGCCTGCTGAGCATTGTGAGCGGCACCCTGCCGCTGGCGCTGTTCGGCAGCGAAGGTTATGGCAAGCTGCAAGGGAAGATGATGGCCGCTCGACTGATCGTTTCGGCTTCAGCCCCCTTCGTCATGGCCTTGGCAATGGAATGGCTGGGGTTCTCGCTGTCCCTCGCGGCGATCGTCGGCCTCGGCCTGCTAGCCCTGGCCCTGTTCGTCCTCCTTGGGAGCTTTCGCCGCCGAGGTATGGTAGGCTGATCGCGTGCTGCATATCCTCTTTGCCCTCTCCCTGGCGATAGTCGCTCTGCTCTATTCCTCCGTCGGTCAGGCGGGGGGCACGGGCTATGTGGCGCTGATGGGGCTGGCCGGGTTCGCGCCCGCCGTTATCAAGCCTTCGGCTCTCGCCCTCAATATTCTCGTGTCGGCCATCGGCTGCGTTCGCTTCTACCGGGCGGGTCTGGCCACCTGGCGCACGTGTTACCCGTTCGCAATCCTTGGCCTGCCGTTCTCTTTGATCGGCGGCGCGCTGCACCTGCCTGCGGCGGTGTATCAGCCGGTGGTCGGAATTCTGTTGCTCATTGCAGGCGCGCAGATGCTGCGCCCGGTGTCTCGCCGTGGCGGCGATGCCCACAGCAAAGGTCCGCCCTTTATGCCTTCGCTCGCGGCTGGTGGGGTGCTGGGCATCGTGTCCGGTGTGACGGGGGTAGGCGGCGGCATCTTCCTGGCGCCCTTGGTGCTGGGGCTGGGATGGGCAGGGCCGCGTCAGGTCGCGGCGATTTCGGCGGTATTCAACTTTCTCAATTCCGGGGCCGCCTTGGCGGGCGCATGGGCCACCATGCCCGCCCTGCCTGCGGAGCTTCCACTTTGGCTGCTATGTGTGGGCGTCGGAGGCTATATCGGTTCGTGGTTCGGAGCGTTCTATTTTAAGCCCCAGACGCTTCGCAGCATCTTAGCTTTCCTGCTGATAGCAGGGGCATTGCGGATGATCGGAAGCATTGTCGTATAACTGAACGAGTACCGCCCTTCATCTACCTCGGGGTGGCCGTCCTAGAGGAGCCGTGCTGCCCGGCCGGTCCTCCTCGCAGCACTGTTGTAATAGCTGGAGGCTTGTTGAACGGAGCGATGGCGGGACTGCTCCATGGCTTCGGCAAGTGGTATGCCGCGATTGGCCGCCTCTGTCAGATAGCCCGAGCGCAACCCATGGGCGGAAAACTCCTTCGCATCCAACCCTGCCATCTCCGCCCGCTGTTTTAGGATCGCATTGATCGATTGCGGATCGAGCGCCCGGCGCGACACCGTTCCCCAGCGCCCGATCCCTCGAAACACGCTGCCCGTGTCGATCTTGGCGGCCGCCAGCCAGGCGTTCAACGCCTCGACGGGCCGGCCGGTAAGATAGACGACATCGTCTCCTTCGCCGCTCGTCGTCTTGGTGCGGCCGAGATGGATGGCGAGCGAGGGGAGGGGAGGGCCGTCCGGCACTGCGATCGGAGGCTCGACGGTCAGCTGCTCGACGCGTAGCGTGGCGACTTCGGTACGCCGCCGGCCGCCGGAGGCAAAGGCGACCATGAGGATCGCCCGGTCACGGAGATCGCGCAAGCTGTCGGTGGCGCAGGTCGCCAGCAGTTTTGACAGCATGTCTGATGTCACCGCCTTGGCGCTCTTGCGGCGACGCGTCCGGGGCACGGCGCGCACGGCGAGGCGGATGGCTGACTTGAGGGCAGGGGAGGAGAAGGCGCCATCAAGGCCGCGCCATTTGGTCAGTGTCGACCAGTTCGCCAGCCGGCGGCGCACGGTTGCCGGCGCGTGCGGCCCGGTGGATTTCAGAAAGCCTTGGGCCCGCAGATTGTCGGCGACATCGGCCGGCATGCCATGGTTGGGATCGCTCACGCGCTTCTCCGGGTCCCAGAGATGCTGCGCGACGAATTTGAGCAGCAGCGCTTCAGGCGCAGGCCAGGGCAAGGATTTTCCGGTCGCCGCCAGACCCCAGGCTTCGAGATAGGCGAGATCGGAGGTGAGCGCCCTAAGCGTGTTGTCCCCCATGCCCTGATTGACGAGATGGCGCAGCGTTTCGACATCCTGGTCGGTCAAGAGTTCGGCGAGCTCGTCGCGGCGTTCGATCGGCAGGACAGAGGCGATGGTGTCGAGTTCTTCGGCGCGGTTCTCGACGGCTGACTGGGTCGCGGATTTCTTTTGCGCCGCCATCAGTCGATCTCGACATGCGGCCGCCAACGGCGGATGATCTCAATAATCTCCGGCTTGTAGGCATCCGGATAGGACAGCGTCTCCTCACGGGCGATGAAGGTGAAGACGGTGATCATGTCCTCGCAGATTTCCCGATCGAGGTCGGCAAGGTCCGTCAGGTCGAAGCCGCCATGCACGTCGGCGTTCCACCAGGCGAGCAAAAAATTGGCGACACGGCGACTCTGCCCCGTATCGCCATGCGCAATGTTGAGCAGCTTTTCGAGGGCGAAACGGACGCGATCTTCCATGGACAGGGCCTTTAAGGAGCAGGATTTGACCCAGATTAGGGTTGTCGATCCGCTTGATTAAGCGGAATCAATCTCGTTGGGATAATTCAGTTTATTGCCTGCCAGGATCATTGGAATTTTCCGTATTCGCCGGAATTCCCCGTTACGGACATGCAAGGTTAGCGTAATCAATCTTTCAAAGGGAGAGGTGTGACGCAGCTTAAAGGCTGATAAGACCGAACAAAGGGTACCGGACACAAGAAAAATGACCAGAGAAGAAATTCTTAGCTACTCTCAAGCGGTTTGCGACGGCCTTCGCGAGGACGAAGACGGAGTTAGACGAGAGGTTCTAACGCACGCAGGAAATAGATGGTCGCTCGGCGTGATACACACTCTCGGGGTTTATGGCAGGCTTCGACACGCGGAAATTGGAAGACGAATGCACGGTGTCACGCAACGGATGCTGACCCGTACCCTGCGTCAACTGGAAAGAGACGGTCTCGTCACGCGCTACGATCTGGTTGAGATGCCACCTCGCGTAGAATATGAACTCACGGAATTGGGCATGGGTCTTCTTATTCGCATGATCCCACTTTGGACATGGGTCGTGGAGAATTCCGACCTGTTTCGAAAATCACGCGAGGATTATGATTCTCGTCCGCCAGAGAAGCCTTCCTGGCAGACGTTTTAATATGAGGGCTGCGGCCGCTCGGCTAGGACCGCTGAGTACGCCGGGTGCTTAGGGCTATCTAGTTGCTGCGAAGGTTCGCGTTAATCCAATCGGACACATCCGTGACCTTAATGCCTTCGCGTACGTTGAAAGTGCTGGCCTTGTCCCATGCCATTCCGCGCCCGATGCCAAAGGCTGCTCGGTATTTGCGCATCATGTTTTGGGGGTCATTTGCCAGTTCTTCCATAAGAGCTGGAACAGTCCATTCGGACCTGTTGAAGGGCCGGTTCAAACCCACCTCCAGCTTTTCAGCGAGCTCGCCATAGGTAACGGTATCACCTGCCAGGAAGACAATTTCGTTGCTGATGGTCGGCTCGTAGAAGACGATCTCAGCAGTGAGTACGCCGATGTCGTCGGGCGTCGTCACCGTGACAGCCGTATCGAAGCTGCCCAAGGCTTTCACGGCGTTCTTTTCCAGATCAACAACACCGAATTCCGGCTCGAAGAGATAGCTCATGAACATGCCGGTGGAAATGATGACCCATTCGGTCTTATCCTGTGAGCGCAGAAGTTCGCGGACATCAAGCTGCGCGTCGAAGATGTCCTGCGGACCGCCTCGACCGATCGCCTCGAAATCGACGCCGAACTGCCAAGGGAAATAGCGCGGTAT
>Ga0209233_1000456_pt1 | contig 26708 bp, 22 predicted proteins | sample AraplaCL_Cvi_mCL_FD_184269 | JGI IMG/M metagenome (GOLD analysis project Ga0209233, IMG submission 184269) | Arabidopsis root microbial communities from the University of North Carolina, USA - plate scrape CL_Cvi_mCL (SPAdes) (version 2) | ecosystem: Host-associated > Plants > Roots > Endosphere...
CGGCGGCGGCGGCGCGAACCCTCAGGCACGTCGACCTGCTGCGCCGGGCCGGGATCGCCGTGGTCTTCACCGACATGAACCCGCGCATCGCTTCGGTGAGTTCGGTGATCTGCGACAATTTTTCCGGTGGCCACGAAGGGATGCGGCACCTGCTCGGCCTGGGACATCGCCGCATCGGCGTGATCGCCGGGGAAGTCCCGGCTTCGGGTCGCTCAACCCGCACGGCGCCCGTGGGGCTCGAACGGGTCCGGGGCATGGTGCAGGCGTGCCGGTCGCTCGCCCCCGACGCGGAACTGGTGTTTTCAGGGCCGTTCCCGGCGGCGACGGTCGAGCTCGGCGTCGAGGAGACCGAGTTCCTGCTCTCCCGCGACCCGGCCGTCACCGCGATTTTCGCCACGACCGACATCCTGGCGATCGGGGCGATGCAGGCGGCACACCGGCTCGGCATCAGCGTGCCCGAAGATCTGTCGATCCTCGGCTATGACGGCGTCATGGAGTCGACGATCACGTTTCCGAGCCTGACCACGATCCGCCAGCCTATCCACGAGATGGGCGAACTGGCTGCGCGGACGCTGCTGACCCAGATCCGCCAGCCCGACGCACCTGCCCAGCAGATCGTGCTCGAAAACGGCCTGCTGCTGCGCGAGTCGACCGCACGCCCCAGGAAGTCACTGGCGTTGTAACCGTTTTCAACGAAGCTGTTACATGGCCACCATGTGGCGCCCCTAAGGGGCATCATTCTCGAACCGGATAGCCGAGCCAGCCCCATGACCTACGATCCGCGGATCGCCGCACCCGACCCCCTGACCGATGCCGACCGCGCGCTGGCGGGTGCGCTCGCGCCGATCATCCGCTTCAGCGACAACGAGCCGTTCCTGCCGAGCAAAGTCGGCATCACGGCGTTTTCGGCGCCGCGCCAGTCGCCTTCCGCCGAGCTCCAGATCAGCTTCGGGCCGGGAGTCGCGCGCGTCATCGAATACGCCATCTGGTGGGACTGGGACATCCAGCACCTCTACGAGCTCGAACACGTCTGGCTGAAGCTCGACGGGGACGACAATGTCGTGGCCGTGGCCGCCAGCGCCCATGGCGGCCTCGTCGACATGGTGAAGCCGGACGGCTCGCTGCCGCTCGAAAACGGCCGGGTGACGCTCTATGCCGAGCCGGGCAAGCACGCCTTCCATGCGACGCCCGAGACCATCGTCGCGCGGCGGGCCTGGCTCGAGGCCTGTTGCGGCCCGATGACGGCCGAAGGCCACATCCTCATCAACGACATGTTCGGCAGCGCTTTCCGCACGATCACCGCCGAAGACCATCGCGTCGTTCGCCGGCACCTGCAGGGGCGGGCGTTTCTGCCGGCCTTCCGCTTCGGCCAGGCGTTCGACGTCGCAACGCTCGACCGGCTGGCCTGGCCGGCGCTGCACGCCTACATCGCCCGGCGGGTACCGGAGGTGCTGGCGCAAGTCCGGGCCAGCCAGCCCATGATCAAGGCGGTACTGCTCGACAGCGGCGACACGCTCGTCGACGAGGCAACCGAAATCCGGGACGCAGCCGGCTATGTCGTCAAGGCGAGCCTGATCCCTGGGGCCATCGACATGGTCGAGCGGCTGGCGCGCGACGGCTACAGGCTCGCGCTGGTGGCGGATGGGCTCAAGAAGAGCTTCGATACCGTCCTCGGCGGCCACGGCGTCAAGCCCTACCTCGAGGCCGAGATCATCTCCGAGGTCCTGGCGTGCGAAAAGCCCGACCAGCGCATGTTCGACGCCGCCCTCGCGGCCCTGGGTCTCACCGCGGCCGACGCCGGGCAGGTGGTCATGATCGGCAACCATCTCGGTCGCGACATCAACGGAGCAAACCGGCGCGGCATCATCACGATTTGGGAGAACTGGTCGCCCCGCCGCGAGAAGCAGGCGCAGGCCCCCGACGAGGTGCCCGACTACATCGTCCGGAGTCCCGGCGAAGTGCCGCAATTGCTGGAGTTCATCGAACTTGCTCTGGCGAGGCAAGCTGCCCACGACGCCATGGCCCTACCGCGCTGAACGGCGAGCGGTAGGCGCGAAACCCTCGGCCGGTGCAGGGCGGACGCGGTGACCTGACATCTCAGCCGATGCAAGGCATAGCGCTTGCATCGGCTGGCACCACCCCCTCCACCCGCGGCGAAGCAGGACGGTGATGTCACCGGGGTCGGCGCTCGATCCCGGATAGGCGGCGGGCCGGTTCGTCAAATGCCGGGCAGCATCCTAGCCCGTCGGTGCGAGCCGTCGATCAGACCTGGGCCTGGCCGCCGTCCACAAAGAGCTCGGCGCCATTGATGAAGCTCGCGTCGTCTGAGGCCAGGAAGACGACGGCTTTGGCGACCTCATCGGGCTTTCCGAGCCGGCCCAGTGGAATTCGCGATGCGAGGTAGTCGACGAGGCCCTGCTGCGCGGCGGGATCGGTGCCGGCGAGCTCGACCAGGCCCGGGGTGTGGGTGGCGCCCGGACTGACGACGTTGACCCGAATGCCGCTGTCCTTCAGATCGAGGATCCAGCTGCGCGCCAGGTTGCGGACGGCCGCCTTGGAGGCGGAATAGACGCTGAAATTGGCGGTGCCCTCGATGCTCGTGGTGGAGGCGGTGAGGATGATGGAACCGCCCCTGCCCATCAGCGGCAGTGCCTTCTGCACCGTAAAGATCACACCCTTGACGTTCCGGCCGAGGGTTTCATCGACCTGCTCTTCGGTGATCTGGCCCAGCGGCAGCATGCTGCCACCCCCGGCATTGGCAACCACGACATCCAGCCGGCCCTTCTCGGCCCCGATCCGGGCATAGAGCTTGTCGAGGTCATCGAGTTTGCTGACGTCGCTCTGAATGCCGGCGGCTCGATCGCCGAGGCTCGCCACGGCCTTGTCGAGCTCGGCCGGGCGGCGGCCGGTGATGAAAACGAAGGCGCCTTCGGCAACGAAGCTCTGCGCGATCGCGAAGCCGATACCGGTCGTTCCCCCGGTAACGAGGGCAATCTTGTCTGCGAGTTTTTGGGACATAGTCACTTACCTGTTCTGCGGTTGGAAATGACTACCGCCACCCTCTGAGTTGCGATATGGCAATGGTTGAAAACCATCATTGCAGGATTGCAGATGTCGCGGATGCCCGATTTCGAGGGCCTGGCCATGTTCGCCAAGGTTGCGGAAGAGCGTTCCTTCGCCGGCGCCGCCCGATCGATGGGCCTTTCGGTCGCGACCGTGTCGCGGGGCGTGAGCAGGCTCGAAGAGCGGCTGGGGGCAAGATTGTTCAACCGCACGTCGCGGCAACTGGCGCTGACCGCCTTCGGCATGACGCTCGCCGAACGCGCGACGCGCCTCTATGCGGAAGCCGAGGAAGCCGAGAATGCCGGCCGGGAAGCCTCCGTCCGGCCCCGCGGGCTCATCAAGCTCACGGCAGGCATAGCGTTCGGCCTGCGCTGGGTGACGCCGATCCTGCCGGCCTTTCTTCGGGCATACCCCGAAATCACGATCGATCTGCACCTCAATGATGCAAAGGCCGATATTATCGGCGAAGGCTTCGACGCAGCGCTGCGAGTGACTTCCAAACTCGATGAAGGCCTCGTGGCGCGTACCCTGTGCCCGGTCTCGCACTTCGTCGTGGCGTCACCAGACTACATTGCGCGCCATGGCCGGCCCCATCACCCGCGCGATCTCGATGGCAGAGATTGCCTCGGCTATGCCTATGGTGCACGGCAGGACGTTTGGCAGTTCAGCCACCCAAGCGGCGAGGAAGTGAACATCTCGCCGCATGGGCCTCTTCGGGCAACGACCGTCGATGCGCTCGTTCCCGCCGTCCTCGAGGGCATCGCCATTGCCGAACTGCCCGGCTTCATCGCCGCCGAATATATCCGCAATGGACGCATGGAGGCCGTCCTGACCGACTGGTCCCTGCCCAAGTGCAACCTCTATTTCGTCACCCCGACGACCCGGGCCCGACCGGCCAAGATCGAAGCCTTGTCCGGGTTCCTCGCGGAACACCTCTCCGACATGGATTGGAGCTGAAGGCAGTGCTTGCAGCCGGCGAAATCCCTGCATGGCACATGCGCAAGCTTCTTTCTACTTGCCTCTTTGGCACGTGCGGCTAAGTTGGCCGGCAGCCCCCCGCGGATTTGAGATGCCAAAGCCCAAGGATCAAGAGTCGCAGATCGAACAGCTCCAGGTCGGGGTGCGCATCCGGCATGCGCGCGTGCTCAAGGGCATGCGCATGAAGGATCTGGCCGACAAGGTGGGCTACGACGAAAGCATGGTTTCCAAGATCGAGGCCGGCAAGGTCATGCCGTCGCTGCCGATGCTCAACAAGATCGTCACCGCGCTCGACCGCGATCTCGCCTCGTTTTTCGGCCTCGAAATCGACGAGCACAAGCTGGTGCAGACCAGCCGCGACCGCATCCTCGTCACCGGCGACGCGCTGCGCGTCGGCAAGGGCGTGAGCTACGAGCGCATCGTGCCGCTCGCCGCCGGCAATCTGCTCGAGGCCAACATCCACGTGGTCGAACCGGGCGGCGAGAAGGTCGATGCCATCACGCATCAGGGCGAGGCAACGGGCTATCTGATCGAGGGGGAGATCGAACTCACCATCGATGGCTCGGTCTATCACATGAAGCCCGGCGACACCTTCTTCTTCAAGGCCTACCTGCCCAACAGCTATCGCAACCGGGGCAGCGAGCGGGCCAAGATCGTCTGGGTCAACACCCCGCAGATTCATTAGGCAGGCGCATCCGCCAGCGCAGCGACCGGTTCGCCTATCCGGTGGCAGGCGGCGCGCCGGCCATCGCCGAGCTCTCGCAACGCCGGTCGTTCCGTCCTGCAGCGGTCGATGGCGAGCGGGCAGCGCGAGTGGAAGAGGCAGGCATTTTCGGGCGGATCGATCGGGCTGACCGGCTCACCGGCCAGCGGCGGACTTGGCGCCCTGCCCGGACTCGCGGCGACGAGCGCCCGCGTGTAGGGATGCATCGGCGCCCGCAGCACCTCGGCGGCCGGCCCGTATTCGGCAACACGTCCGAGATACAGCACCAGGATGTGGCTGCACATCAGCCGCACCACCTCAAGGTCGTGTGAGACCAGAATCATCGACATGCCGCGGTCGCGGCGCAGGCGATCGATCAGTTGCAGCACCGCCGCCTGCACCGAAACGTCAAGCGCGGCAGTGGGCTCGTCGAGGACCAGCAGCTTTGGCGCCGAAATCAGGGCGCGCGCGATGCCGACGCGGGCCTGCTGCCCGCCCGACAGCTGGTGTGGCCGCCGGCCCAGCAGTTCGCGTGGCACGCCGGCTTCCGCGGCGACCTCCACAATTGCCTCGCCCGTCGCTCCCGATCTGCCGGCGCCGACGGCAATGTTGCGCGCGGCGCTAAAGGCAGGGTTGAGCGCGTCGTCGGCATTCTGGAACACCAGCCCAATACTCCGCCGCGCGGCGTCCGAGCCGAACTGGCGCGGCGGGATAACCGCGATATCGCGCCCCTCGAAGCGGATCGTGCCCGCATCGACCGCCAGCAGCCGGGTCACCAGCCGGGCGATGGTCGATTTGCCGCTGCCGCTTTCCCCTACGATGCCGAGGCTTTCGGTTGCCGCTATCTCGAAGCTCACGTCTTCGACGGCGTGCAGCAGCCGCCCGCCACCGACGGGAAATCGCTTGCTGAGATGGTCGACGGCGAGGATTGGCGTCATAGCGGGTTCCAGCAGGCGACCTGACGGTCAGTGCGCGTGAGTACCGGGCGATCGCTGGCGCAGCGGTCGAGCCGCCGCGCGCAGCGACCGGCGAACCGGCAGGCGGGCAAGGGCAGCGCCAGATCGGGAAAGCTGCCCGGAATACCGGCAAGGTCGGCGACGCTCGCGGCCGCGGCCGGCGTCGCCGCCAGAAGCGCGGCGGTGTAGGGGTGGCGCGGCGCATCGAACAGCGCCTCGGTCGGCCCCTCCTCGACCACTTGCCCGGCATGCATCACGATCACCCGCTCGGCGAACTGGCGCGCCAGTGCCAGATCGTGGGTGATCAGCAGGCAGGCCATTCGCCGCGACCGGCACTGGTCGAGGATCAGTTGCAGGATGGCGGCCTGCGTCGTGTTGTCGAGCCCGGTGGTCGGCTCGTCGGCGATCAGGAGCGCCGGGTCGCCCGCCATGGCGATCGCCAGCATGACGCGCTGGCACATGCCGCCGGACAATTCGCCCGGATAAGCGTGCCAGCGCCGATCGGCATCGGGGATCTGCACCGCCCTGAGCGCCGCGATCGTGGCCTCGCGCAGCGCCTTGCCGCGCAACTGGCGATGTTCGGCGATCACGTCGCCGATCTGCCGGCCGATCTTGCGCACCGGGTTGAGGGCGGCGCGTGGATTCTGGAACACGATGCCGATTTCCCGGCCGCGCAGATCGCTCCAGCCCGGGGCATCGGCCCGGCGCAGATCGAGACCGGCAAAGCTGAACGTTTCAGCCTCGAGCCTGGCGGCGGGCGTCAGTATGCCGGCCATGGCGTGTGCGATCAGCGATTTTCCCGAGCCGCTCTCGCCCACCAGGGCGACGATTTCGCCGCGGGCGATGGAGAGCGAGGCAGCATCGACCGTGGCGTTGCCGGCCGGATTGCCGGGAAAGCGAATCGACAGGCCCTCAAGGGTGACGAGGTCGGTCGAACTCATGCGCGCCTCGGATCGAGCCGGTCGCGCAGCGCATCGCCGACAAAGGCGAAGCCGAGCACCGCCAGCATCAGGATGAGGCCGGGGAAGGTGAAGACCCACCACTCGCCCGAGATGATGTAGGAGGCGCCGTCGGCGACCATGATGCCCCATTCCGGCTGCGGCGGACGAATGCCGAGCCCGATGAACGACAGCCCCGCAGCATTGAGGATGGCCCAGCCCATGTTGAGCGAGGACTGCACCATCAGCGGCGGCAGCAGGTTGGGCATGATGTGCGCCGCGACAATCGTCACCGGACCGATCCCCGCCAGCCGCGCCGCCTCGACATAGCCGGCGTTGCGGCGGCGATTGACCTCGGCCCGCACCTGCCGGGCATAGAACGGCAAGTTGACCACCGCCGTGGCCAGCACGACCGAAAATACCGAATTGCCGAGCGCCGCGGCGATGCCCACCGCCAGCACGAACAGCGGAAACGCCATGATCGTGTCGAGCACGCGCGACACCACGGCATCCACCCAGCCGCCCCGCCAACCGGCCAGCGCGCCGAGCAGCGAGCCGATCAGCAGCGAAGCCGCCACCGCGAGGACGGCGGTGAGGAGATCGATCTGCGTGGCGGCGATCGCGCGCGAAAAGATGTCCCGCCCCAGTTGATCGGTGCCGAACCAGTGCACCCAGGAGGGCGGGTTCAGCGAGGCGCTGGTGTCGGTTCCGACCGGATCGAAGGGCACGAGCACGGGCCCCAGGGCGGCGCCGAGAACGAGCAGCAGCCCGATGGCGGCGGCGCCGGCGGTCCGCGGGTTGACCCGACGGCCGGCTGGAGGCGACGTGACGCGCTCAACCATCGAACTTCACCCGCGGGTCGAGCAGGACCCCCAGCACGTCGATCAGCAGGTTGATCACGACGTAGAGCGCCGCCATCAGCAGCACGAAGCCCTGAATCGGGGCAAAATCGGAGGCGAGGACGGAGTCGACGGCATAGGCGCCGATGCCGGGCCAGCCAAACACCTTTTCGACCAGCACATTGGCGCCCAGCATGAAGGAGAACACCATGCCCACGGTATTGAGCACCGGCATCAGAATGGGCCGGAAGGCATAGACCCACAGGACCTTCCAGCGCGGCAGGCCCGCGGCGCGTGCGGTGCGCACGAATTCGCTGTTCAGCACCTCGATCATGCTGGCGCGGGCCATGCGCGCAATGGGGCCGATGCCGAACAGACCGAGCGTCACCACCGGCAGGATCAACTGGCGCACCACCCCGCCAAAGGCTTCGAGATCGCCCTCCAGCAGCGTGTCTACCAGCCAGAAGCCGGTGATGTCGCTGGGCGTACTGTAGGAAATGTCGAGCCGGCCGAGCGGCGCGGGCGCCCAGCCGGCAAGGAAATAGAAGACGAAGACCAGCAGCAGGCCGAGGAAAAACGTCGGCATCGCCTGGCCGAGGGCCGAGACCATGCCGCAAATCCAGTCGACGACGCCGCCGGGCTGCAGCGCAGCCCCCACTCCCAGTCCCACGCCGCTCAGCGTCGCCATGACGAGCGCGCACAGCGTCAGTTCCAGCGAGGCCGGCAGCCGGGCCACGAGGTCCGACAGCACCGGCTGTCCGGAGGTCAGCGAATTGCCGAGGTCGCCATGTGCCAGTTGTTCGACATAAGTGACGAACTGTTCGAAGGCGCTGCGGTCGAGGCCGAGCTGGTGGCGCACCTGCGCGATGGAATCGGGGGTTGCGGTCGGGCCGGCGAAATAGGCGGCCGGATCGCCCGGCAGCAGGCGCGTCAGGATGAAGGTGACGATGATGACGCCAACCAGACTCGGCAATGCAGATAGCAGTCGTCGCAGCAGCAGCTTTGTCATCGGCGTTTCCGTCACCTCACCTGATTCTCATGCATGCAAAATCGATGCCAGCCGCGCGACGTCGGAAGACGACACGGGACGGCCCGGTTTATCGCCGGAAGCTGGCGTTCCCCGGCGGTTCTGTCGATGCTTATAGTAGCAGGTTGGATGATTTTTGTGCACGACAAGTGAATTGAGACCCATAGCCTGAGTGCCCGTGGTGACGGAAAGCGCTGAAATACGGAGGCATGCGTCATTGGCACGAGGCTTGCATTAAATTCATTCGTAAGCCGCTCATGGCGTCAGTTTGCAGGAGATCTCATTGGCCCGCCTCAATAGAAACTCGCCCCGCCTGCTTCGGCTGGGCATCGTTGCAGGACTGCTTGCGTTGACACCGGCGCTCCCCGCGCTGGCCCAGTCGCGCGCCGATACCCTCGTTGTCGTCACCGAGGAAGGCCCGGCCACACTCGACATTCATGGCGCCACCGCCAACGTTCCCACCCACGAAGTGTCGTGGAACGTCTACGACCGGCTGATCACCAATGCTCGCAAGCAATTGCCCGATGGCAGCTTCAGCTACGACTACACCACCTTCGAGCCCGAGCTCGCCACCAGCTGGGATGTCGCACCCGATCGCAGCAGCGTCACGTTCCACCTGCGCAAGGACGCAACCTTCCACGACGGTACGCCGGTGACGGCCAAGGACGTCAAATGGTCGCTCGATCGCGCCGTCGCCGTGGGCGGGTTCCCCACGACGCAGATGGGCGCCAGCCAGATGACCTCGCCCGACCAGTTCACAGTCGTCGACGACTACACGATTAAGGTGAGCTTCCCCAAGCCGAACAGCCTCGAACTGGCGAACCTGTCGGTGCCGGTGGCACAAATCCTCAACTCGACGCTCGCCAAGTCGCACGCGACGGACAAGGATCCGTGGGCGCTCGACTGGGTGGGGAAGAACGATGCCGGCGGCGGCGCCTACATGGTGGCGAGCTGGAAGCCGGGCAGCGAGATCGACTTCAAGCGTTTCGATGCCTGGAAATCCGGGCCGGCGCCCTTCTTCCAGAAGGTGGTCGAGCGCCAGATCGCCTCGCCGGGCACCCGGCGCGCCTTGCTCGAAAAGGGCGACGCCGACCTCTCGTTCAACCTGCCGCCCAAAGATTTCTCCGAGCTCGCCAAGGAAGGCAAGCTCAAGGTCATCGGCACGCCGGTCGACAGCGAACTGCTGTACCTCGACATGAACGTGACCCAGAAGCCGTTCGACAATCCGAAGGTGCGCGAGGCCATGGCCTACGCCATCCCCTATGACGCGATCATGAGCAACGCGCTCTACGGCCGCGGCGTGAAGATGGCCAACGGCCCGGCCAAGGTGACGACGACCGACTGGCCGCAGCCCTCGCCCTATTCGACCGACCTCGCCAAGGCCAAGCAGCTGCTGGCCGAAGCCGGGTACCCCGACGGGTTCAAGACCACCATTGCCTATGACGTCAGCACGGCCTCGACCCGCGAGCCCATCGCCCTGCTGGTGCAGGACAGCCTCAAGAAGATCGGCATCGATCTGTCGATCGACAAAGTACCGGGCGCCGACTGGTACACCAAGCTCGGGCAAAAGACGATGCCGCTCATGATCATGAGCTTCAAGGCCTGGCTCAACTACCCCGAATATTACTTTTACTGGACCTATGACGGCAAGAATAACTCGGTGTTCGACGACATGAACTACGTCAACGCCGATATGGACGACCTCATCGAAAAAGCGCGCTTCGAGACAGACAAGGCGGCCTACGACACCGAAGTGAAGGGCTTCATCCAGAAGGCCTTCGACGACGTGCCCCGCATCCCGCTGGCGCAGGACTATCGCGACGTCGCCATGCAGCCGAGCATCAACGGCTACACCTACTGGTTCCACCTGACGCTCGACTACCGCACGCTGTCGCGCGGCAAGTGACCGTCGTCCCCGACCGCGGCGGCAGCGCCGCGGTCCCCCCGTCCAATCATCCCGGGATGCCATGCTGACCGCCGACGAACTCGCGGGGCTCGATGCCCGCACGATCGCCGCCCATGTCGCCGCGCGCCGTCTGTCCGCGCTTGAGGTGACAAACGCCGCCCTGGAGGCAATCGAGCAGTCGCAATCTTCGTTGCACGCCTTCACTGTCGTCGCCGAACAATCGGCTCGCGAGGCGGCGCGACAGCTCGATGCCGCAATCGGGCGGGGTGAAAGCGTCGGCCCGCTGGCCGGCGTGCCGGTGCCGGTCAAGGACCTCGTCCTGACCAAAGGCCTCCGCACCACTTTCGGCTCGCAGCTCTACCGGGATTTCGTCCCGGACACCGACGACGTCGTCGTCGAGCGGCTGCGCGCCGCCGGCACGGTCATCATCGGCAAGACCAACTGCTCCGAGTTCGGTTATGGCGGGTTCGGGCACAACCCGCTGTTTCCGACCACCCGCAATCCGTGGAACCCCGACTTGACCTCCGGCGGCTCGAGCGCCGGATCGGCTGTTGCGGTCGCGGTCGGCATTTCCCCCGTCGCCATCGGCAGCGATGGCGGCGGCTCGGTGCGTCTCCCCGCCTCGTTCAACGGGCTGTTCGGCATGAAGGCGTCGATGGGACGGGTACCGCTCTGGCCGGGCTGCCGTGACGAGACCATGCCGGGGGTTTCCGGCTGGGAGAGCATCGAGCACATCGGCCCGCTCTCACGAACGGTTGCGGACGCAGCGCTCGTGCTCTCGGTGATCGCCGGCCCGGATGCCCGCGACCGGCATTCCATCCCCTCGGCGGATATCGATTGGCGGGCCGCTGCGGCGCGTCCGCCCGATCGGCTCGGGCTCCGGATCGCCTATTGCGCCGACTGGGGCGGCCTGCCGCTCGACCCCGAGGTGCGCGCGGCCTGCGCGGCGGCGGCAAATGTCTTCGCCACAGACCTTGGCTGCGACGTAGAGGAAACGCCGCCGCCCTTCGGCTGGGAAATCGAGACGTTTCGGGCCATCGTGGCCATGGATTCCGATGCCGATGGCCTGCGGGCCCTCTGGGCCGGACGCGGGAAACCGGAGCTTTCGGCCGGCGTGCGTCGGGTGCTTGAGCGGCACTGGACCGCCGAAGCATTCCTCGACGCGGGCCTGCGTCGCAAGGCCGTCGTCAACGCCATGGCGCGTTTCATGGCCCGCTACGACCTGCTACTCACGCCCACGGTCTCGACACTGCCTTTTCCGGTCAATTTCGACGGGCCGGGAACGATCGATGGCGTTGCCGTCGATGACGATGCCTGGACGCCGGCCGCCTTTCCCGCCAACCTCACCGGCCAGCCTGCAGCAAGCTTGCCAGTTGGCCTGTCGAGCGGGGGCCTGCCGATCGGGCTGCAGGTCATCGGCAGGCATCTTGCCGATGCGCAGGTCCTTTCGGCCGCCTCGGCGTTCGAGCGCATCCGCTCATGGCACCACCTCAGGCCCCCGGTGTCTCGCGGCGACCGCGCCGAACCATCGCAGCAGCCCTGACCGACAGCAGACGGCGCGGAGCCGGCCTTTCGGACCCGCGCCAGCTTCAAGCGCTGCGCGAGGTCTCGGGCAGGCTATGCGAGCGGCGCCTGTCGTTCTTTGCCGGCGGGCCATCGCTTTCGCCAGGCAGCAGGGTCATCGGGACCTTTGACTGTGCCGGTGTGTGACCGGCTTGATCCTTGGCATTGATCTGATCCACCAGCACATTTGCCAGCGCGATTCCGACCTCCCGCAGCGACACCTCGAACCGCGTCAAGCGTGGCCGAAGGTGACGCACGATAGCCTCGTCGCGAAATCCGACAATGGCCAGGTCGGTTCCCGGACGGAGATTGCGCTCCTCGAGGCGCCGATACATGCCGATCGCCGCAGCCTCGAAGATCAGCACGATCGCCGTTGCTGGGTCGGGGCGATCGAGCATTGCATCGACGAGAAAATAGCCGTCCTCGTCGCCAAAACCTGACTGGAACACGATCTCCGGATCGTAGGCGATCTTGTGCTTTTTCAGCGCCTTGCGGTAGGCGGCCTTGAACACCAGCCCGAAGTTGAGCTCGCCAAACGGCACGGTGACGGCGATCCGCCGATGCCCCTGGCTGACCAGCCTGTCGACCGCCGCTTCCGCCACGGCTTCGAAATCGAGATCGACCCAGGCGAATGGCGCCTCGGTCTCGCTGCGGCCGAGAGCGGCGAACGGCAGGCCGGCCTCCTGCAGCAGTTCAATGCGCGGATCGTGCTGTTCGGTACCCGACAGCAGCATTCCATCCACCAGGCGCCGGGCGACCAGGCGGTCTAGATAGGCGAAGCGATGCTGCTTGCTGGGACACGGCAGGACGAACAGGTCGAGCCCCAGTGGCGTCAATATGCTCTGCACGCCGTCGAACACACCCATGAAGAAGTTGTCGCCATTGGCGGCGGTATCGGGATCGAGGTCGATCATGAAACCGATGGACCTGGTTTGGCCAAGAGCCAGATTCCGCGCCGCCTGGTTGGGCTCGTAACCCAGGCGCTGCGCCGCTTCGAGCACACGCCGGCGGGTGTTCTGGTGAACGCCCGGCACATCGTTCAGCGCTCGTGAGACGGTCCCGGTGGACAGCCCGAGTTCGTGGGCAAGCTTGGAAATGCCACGCATTGCTTCCTCGAAACACCTGCAGCGCACCTGTTGACACAGGAACGACAGCACGCCTAGTCTTGCAACCGCTTACAGCAAAGTAGAAAAAAATACTACATCGACGTAAGCGATTGTGGGAGGGGCATGTGAAGCGCGGCGTCCTGGTTGGTTGCGGCACCATGGGTGCGCGCTGGGCGACGGCCTTGAGCCGGTCCCCGCTTCGCGAGCGGATCGAGCTTGTCGCCCTTGTCGATGTCGATCGGAACGCCGCCGAGAAGGCTCGGCAGGCCAACGGCCACGCCAACGCCATCGTGGCGACCGATCTCGGCACGGCGCTGCAACAGGTGCAGGCCGACATCGTCTTCGACGTAGCGGTTCCAACGGCCCGCAAGGACCTCGTGCTCACGGCCTTCGAGCACGGCTGCGATGTGCTGACGGAGAAGCCGATGGCGGCCTCGATGAGCGACGCGGCAGCCATCCTGGACGCATCGAGGGCGCATGGGCGACTTCACGCCGTGACCCAGAACCGCCGGTTCAAGACGAGCATTCGGCGCATCCGGCAATTCCTCGCCTCCGGCGCGATCGGCGAGATCAGCGCGATGCACTGCGACTTTTTTATCGGCGCGCATTTCGGCGGATTCCGCGACGTCATGGAGCATGTGCTGCTGCTCGACATGGCCATCCACACGTTCGATGCCGCGCGCTTCATGTCGGGCAAGGACGCGCTTGCCGTCTACTGCCAGGAAACCAATCCCAAGGGCTCCTGGTACGCCCATGGCGCGGCGGCCAATGCCATCTTCGAAATGGGCGATGGCGTCACCCTCAACTACCGCGGCTCGTGGGCCGCCGAGGGCGCCAATACCAGCTGGGAAGCGGCGTGGCGGGTCATCGGCTCCAAGGGCACGCTGCTGTGGGACGGCGAGGACGAAATCTCGGCCAACGTCGTCGATGGGGACGATGGCTTCTTCAGGCCGCTCCGCGCCGTGCCGATCCCGGAATGGCAGGACCCGAGCGTCACCAATGAGCACGTCAGCGCCATCGAGGATTTTCTCGATGCTCTCGACGGCCGCGGAACCCCGGAGTCGGCCGGAGCGGACAACATCAAGAGCCTCGCAATGGTGTTTGGCGCCATCGAAAGCGCCCTCCGGCGCCAGCTCGTGCAAGTTCAAACTGGAGCCGCCACTTGACCAACCCGGCAAAAGCCATCCGCATCGGCACCATGATCGACGCGACGCGCGGCAGGCTGGCAGAGCGCATCGCAGAGCTGGCGCCGCTCGGCTTTGAAAGCTTCCAGCCGATGTTCTGGCAGTCGACGCGCGGCCAGGACCTCGCCGAGCTCGGCAAGCGGGCTCGCGATGCCATCGGCGACCACGACATCACGATCTCGACCATCGACATGTTCGGCAATCCGCTCGAGGACGGCGAGATGGACCGAGCGACGCTGCAAGGGCTCGAGGACTGCATCGACAATGCCCACCATTTCGGCGCCACCTGCGTCGCTGGGTTCACCGGCCGGCTGCGCAAGCGGCCGCTGCCGGAATCGCTGCCGCGCTACAAGCAGGTGTGGTCCGAGCTGGCCAGGCGCGCCGCCGACAAGGGCATCAGGATCGCCTTCGAGAACTGCTCGATGGACGGCAACTGGGCTACCGGCGACTGGAACATCGCGCACAACCCCGATGCCTGGGAGATGATGTTCAACGAGACCCCGGACGACAATATCGGCCTCGAATGGGAGCCCGCGCATCAACTGGTCTACCTCATCGATCCCATGCCGCAGATCCGCAAATGGGCCGGCAAGATCTTTCACGTGCACGGCAAGGACGCCACTGTCCGCTGGGACGTGATCCGCGAGCACGGCGCGTTCGGAAAAGAGCAGTTCATCTTCCACCGCACGCCCGGCTTCGGCGACAGCAACTGGACCAACATCATCTCCGAGCTGCGGCTTGGCGGCTACACCGGCTCCATCGACATCGAAGGCTGGCATGACCCGGTCTATCGCGAGGAGCTGGAGATGACCGGACAGGTCTACGCCCTCAATCACCTCAAGCAGGCGAGGGGCGGCGACTTCGTGAACCTGACCGCGCACTGAGGGAGGAGACCTGCAGGCGCGCCAGGCCAATGCATGCTGCCGGGTCGAACCGGACCGGCGGAACAACCGTGCGCAAAGCACGACAGAGGAGGACGGACTATGACCAAGGGAATAGTGCATGCCCTGGCAACGGCCGCGCTGGCGACCGTCGCGATGGTGGCGCTCGGCAACTCGGCCGGGTTCGCGCAGGACAAGGTGACCCTGACTTACCTCGCCAGCCAAGGCTGGGTCTATGACGCCGAACAGGCGCTGGGCAAGAAATTCGAGGAAAAGACCGGCATTGCGATCGACTATCAGATCGTGCCCGCCGACCAGTACTTCAACCTGCTGCGCACCAAGCTGAACTCGGGCGAAGCGCCCGATATCTTCGGCGGCCAGAGCGGCGTCACCGATCTGAAGCTGCAGTACAACGTGGAAAAGAACGCGGTCGACCTGTCGAACGAACCGTGGGCGAGCAAGCTCGATCCGCTGGTTGCGGCGCAGTCCACCGTCAACGGCAAGCTCTACGGCATGACCTACTGGGATACGGTGGGCAATTCGTGGGTGGTCAACTACAACAAGAAGATCTTCGCCGAAAACGGCATTGCCGTCCCCACCGACTATGCCGGCCTCAAGTCCGCGTGCGTGACGCTGCTCGCCAAGGGCATCCAGCCCATGTTCGAGCCGATCGCCGATGGCTGGCACCACGTGCTGTGGTTTGCCGAACTCGGGCCGCGCTACGAGGAAGCAACCCCCGGCCTTGCCGCGCAGCTGAATGCCAACAAGGCGACCTTTGCCGGCAACCCGACCATGCTGGCGGCCGTCACCCAGCTCAAGGACCTCTACGACAGCGGCTGCTGGGGCAAGAACGCACTCGCCGATACGTTCGCCGACCGCACCAAGGTGATGGCCAGCGGCCAGGTCGCCATGGTGGTGGCCGCCTCGGGCTTCGGCGCCGAACTGAAGAACGATTATCCGCAGACCAACCTCGACGACTACGGCGTCTTCCTGATGCCGCTGGCGGACAATCAGGTGCTCAACCTCAATCCGGCCGGCCCGACGATGTTCATCTCGTCGGCATCGCCGCATATCGCCGAAGCCAAGCAGTACCTCGAGTTTCTCACCCAGCCGGACAACATGAAGTACTTCGTCGACAACGTGCCGAACGCCACGGGCCTGCCCTTCGAGGGCGTCGCCAAGAAGCTGCCGCCGGCAATCCAGGCGTTCATGGCCAATCCCAAGCGCGGGACGGTCTACCAGACCGCGGTCAACTACGTGAACCCGCAGTGGATGGATATCGGCAAGGACCTCACGGCGATGTTCACCGGCGCGATGACCCCTGAAGGCGTGCTCACCAGCATCGACAAGCGGCGCGCTGAACTCGCCAAGGCCGCCAAGGATCCTGCCTGGCAGCAGTAGTAGGCTCAACCCCTGGGTTCTCTGCGAATAGACCCGGCCCCGACCCGCACCTCCCCGGGCCGGGGTCACGCCCAAGGAGCAGGATCGCGATGTACGCCAAGCACTACCCGTTCTACTTCCTCGTGCCTGTCCTGGTGCTGTATTTCGTCTTCTTCATCCTGCCCAGCCTGCTCGGCATCGGCTACTCCTTCACCGACTGGAGCACCTATTCGGACCAGATCAGCTATATCGGGCTGGACAATTTCCGGCGGATCTTCTCGCCTGGCGAGAACTACCTCGCCTATATGGGCAACACGCTGATCTTCACCGCCGTGACGATCATCCTCAAGACCGTCATCGGCCTCGCCCTCGCGATCCTGCTGAGCGAGGGCGTCAAGCGGTTCGCCAATTTCTATCGCCTGGCGATTTACCTGCCGGCGGTGCTGCCGACGCTGGTCGTCGCCCTGATCTTCCGCTCGATTCTGCATCCGGCGACGGGGGCGCTCAACATGTTCCTCAGGAGCATCGGCCTCGATGTCCTGGCGCTGCCCTGGCTGATCGATGCACGCCTCGCGCTCTACTCGGTCATCGGCGTCGATACCTGGAAGGGTGTGGGCTATATCACGGTCATCCTGCTTGCCGGCCTTCAGACGATCCCGAGGGATTATTACGAAGCCGCCGAAATCGATGGCGCCGGCTTCTGGGCCCGCCTGTGGCACGTCACGCTGCCGATGCTCATGCCGGCGATCGTCGTCATCACCGTGCTCAACGTGCTCTACGGGCTCAGGGTGTTCGACATCGTTTACGCCCTCACCAATGGCGGCCCGGGCTATGCCACCGAGGTGATCTATACCGAGATCTTCAAGGCGTTCTCCATGGGCCAGTACGGCCTTGGAACCGCCCTCTCCACCGTCATGTTCGTGGTCCTGCTGGTTGCCGGCTATTTCGTCATCCGGCTGCTCGAGCGAAGCTCGGGCCAGGAGTAGCCAGCCATGCGCAACAGCCCGATGAAGGCCGCCGTGGGGCACTCGACGGCCGTGCTCGCCAGCATCGTCATGGCATTCCCGGTCTACCTGATCGTGGTCAACGCGCTGAAGACCAAGGTCCAGTCGAGCTCCATGGGGATCGACCTGCCGACCAGCCTCGAGTGGAGCAACTTCGCCACCGTCATAGACAAGGGCAAGCTGGTCTCGAGCTTCCTCAACAGCATGCTCTATGCGACGGCCTCGACGTTGCTGGGCACCGTCATCGCGGCAATGGCGGCGTTCGTCTTGTCGCGGGCGCGGACGCCGCTGCGGCGGTTCCTCTATTTCTTCATCATCCTCGGCATCGCGCTGCCGATCAACTTCGTCACGCTGACCGCCATCATGCAGGCGACGCATCTGATCAACACCAAGTTCGGGATCATCATCCTCTACGCGGCGACCCAGATCCCGTTCGCGGTCTTCCTGATCTATGGCTTCGTTGCAACGATCCCGCGCGAGCTGGACGAGGCGGCGATCATCGATGGCTGCAACCCCTTGCAGCTGTTCTTCATGATCATCCTGCCGCTGCTCAAGCCCGTGCTGGTGACCGCTGCGATCCTCAACTTCCTCGGGGTGTGGGGCGATTTTCTCTTCCCGCTCTACTACCTCAACAGCAGCGCGCACTGGCCGATGACGCTCGCGGTCTACAACTTCTTCGGCCAGTACCAGCAAAGCTGGAACCTCGTGTCGGCGGACATCCTGCTGACGATCATTCCGGTGCTGGCGGTCTACCTGCTGGGTCAGCGCTTCATTCTCGCCGGCCTCACCAGCGGCAGCGTCAAGGGTTAAGGAACCAGCCGTGAAACAGCCCCGCCCGAACCTCGACATTGTCGGCGATCCGCGTCTCGATGGCCCTTTCGAGGCCAATTGGGACTCGCTGAAGGCCGGCTACCAGGCGCCGGACTGGTATCGCGACGCCAAGTTCGGGCTCTGGGCCCACTGGGGCCCCCAATGCGTGCCGGAGGCGGGCGACTGGTACGCTCGCAACATGTACATCCAGGGTCATCCCCAATACGAGCATCACCTCGCCAATTACGGCCACCCGGCCGATAGCGGTTTCATGGAGATCATCAACCGCTGGCGCGCCGAGAACTGGGACCCCGATGATCTGCTCTCGCTCTACAAGCGGGCCGGCGCCAGGTACTTCGTCGCCATGGCCAACCATCACGACAACCTGGATAACTGGGACTCGCGCTGGCACGACTGGAACAGCGTCCACGTCGGGCCGAAGCGCGACATCGTCGGGACCTGGGCACAGAAAGCCCGCGAACATGGCCTGAAATTCGGCGTCAGCAACCACGCGACCCGAGCCTGGCACTGGTTCCAGACGGCCTATGGCTACGACCCCGAAGGCGTCCGCGCCGGCGAACGCTACGACGCCTATCGCCTCGGCCGCAACGACGGCAACGGCAAATGGTGGGAAGGGCTCGATCCGCAGGAGCTCTACGGCGGCGCGGTTATTCCGCTACCCGACGGCGTCGACAGCATTGGCGGCGCCGCCGAGTGGTACAACTACGAATCGGGAGCCCAGCGCTGGAGCGAGGCGCCACCGCTCGCCAATCCGATCTTCGTCCGCGACTGGTATCGCCGCTGCAAGGAGCTGATCGACAAGTACGAGCCGGACCTCCTCTACTTCGACAATTTCGATCTGCCGCTGGGCCAGGCCGGGCTCGACATCGCGGCGCACTACTACAACGCGTCGGTGGCGCGCCGCGGCCAACTCGACGTGGTGCTCAACACCAAGGAACTGGCGGCCGACCGGCAGGGCGCCCTGGTCGAGGATGTCGAGCGCGGCTACCGCGCCGAGATCGTGCCGCACGTCTGGCAGACCGACACTTGCATCGGCGAGTGGCACTACAACCGGCAGGTTTTCGAGCGCAAATCCTACATGAAGGCCGATGCGGTGATCCATCGGCTCTGCGACGTCGTCGCCAAGAACGGCAATCTGCTGCTGAGCATTCCAATGCGGGGAGACGGCACGATCGACTCCGAAGAACGCGCCATCGTTACGGCGGTCGGGGACTGGATGGAGCGCTTCGGCGATGCCATCCACGGCACCCGCCCGTGGCAGATCTTTGGCGAGGGCCCGACCGAGGTGGTTTCCGGCATGTTCGGCGAGTCCGCAGCCAGGCCGTTCACGCCCCAAGATATCCGCTTCACCACCAAGGCCGACAATCTGTTTGCCATCACCCTGGGCCCGCCCTCCGAGGTCGCAACCGTCACGTCCCTGGGCAGCAAAGGCCCCGTCGCCGACGCCCGGATTGAACGAGTCGAGGTCGCAGGCGTCGGCGGAGCCTTGAATTTCAGCCGTGACGCCGGCGGCCTTCACGTCGAGATTCCCGATCGGGCTGCTCATGAGTTCGGTGTTGCCCTCCGCATTGTGGGTGCAGGTCTCGTGGCCCATCCCTAGCGGCCGATGCCGTCGTCCACATACCGACCGGCGCGACGTTCTGCTTGTACCCGAACAGCCGGTCGGACAGCGTCAACGTGAACGGGAAGAAGGGAGGCGGCGTGCGCGACGATGGCCGTGACTTCGACCGCGATGACGTGATGAAGACCGCCATGAAGCTCGTCGGGCAGAAGCGGAAGGCTGGATAGAGAAAAGGCGCCCCGTTTCCAGGACGCCTTCCCTCAGCTGAACAGTCTGCCGCAGGGGACCGACCACCAATGTCACCGGAACACGCGCTCGAGCGCCTCGCGCTGGGTGTGTAGTTCCCAGTAGAGGGGCGCGATCGCATCGGCACTTGTCTCGGCGTCCTGGCCGATGAAGGCACCGATGGCCACGTGACCGACCTGCACACCCGAGGGCGCAACTTCGGCGTGCAACGCCAATGCCCAGTTGCGCAGTGCGCCCATGGCGATGCCGGCAGCGGCAAACGCCGGATAGCCGGCTTCCGGACGCACTGAGGAAGCACCTGTGGTGACGAGGATGGTGCCGCTTTTGCGCTCCAGCATCTCCGGCAACACTTCGGCGACAGCATCGATGGCGCCAAAGAGCTGGAAGTCGAACCACGGTTGCAGCGCGTCACGGGTGATCTGGGAGGCGGGGGCCATCGGCAGCTTGGCGTTGGACGGCGAGTATTCGAGCACGTCGATGGCCCCGAAGCGCGCCTTCACGGCAGCGAGCCCCGACTTGATCGAGGCAGTGTCGGTGACGTCGGCCCGGAAGGCCGCGGCCTCGATGCCGGCAGCGGCCAGCTTGGCCATGATCGGTTCCAGCTTGACTGGATCGCGCGACAGCAGCGCGACCTTGAAACCCTGCTTGCCAAACAGCTCGCCGATAGCCCGGCCCATGCCCTGGCCCGCACCGATGATTGCAATGACGGACACTTGAGTTCTCCTTTGCGTCTTGCGCACAAAATGTACGTCACGATATGTTTGATATCGAACTTGGCCGCAAGAACGCACAGGATGGTGGCCTACGATCACCAATGATCGGATGGGAGAGCCCGATGGACCGAACCAAGCCCGCAATGCCCGGAATCGACCCGGACCGCGCCGATCACTGCCGGGTGGTCGCCGCAGTCCTCGACCGGATCGGCGACAAATGGACGATCATGGTCGTCTCGGTGCTGACCGACGGGCCGGCACGGTTCACGACCATCATGCGCGAAATCGGCGGGGTGACGCACCGTATGCTGACCTTGACCCTGCGCGGCCTCGAGCGCGACGGGCTGGTCAAGCGCACCGCCTATGCCACCGTGCCGCCCAGGGTGGAATACGAGCTCACGGAGATGGGCCGCACGTTGACCACGACCTTGATCCCGTTGGCGCACTGGAGCGAAGCCAACTGGCAGGCGATCCGCCAGGCGCAGGAGCGTCACGACGCTCAGTTGATGCCCACCCCTACCTGATAAGAGGTTCGCTACTCGACCAACGCTCGTGCGAAACTCCCCTATTGTCCGCCGCGTCGGTTGGACCGAAACAGGATTTTCAGAACTCGGTCCAGACGTCGGCTTCTGGCGCAAAACAGACTGCACGCACTGACTGCTTCTGGCCCAAAGGAGACCTCAGCGCCTGGGATTAGCGCACGTTCCTGATTGGCCGACCGCATAGATACCCGCTCATCACACGCATTAGGTAGCGGCTAGCTGCTTGCGCGTCTGCTGCCTGACAAGGCTACGGCTGGGATCAATGGCCGCGGCCCACGCGGCTTGTGAAGATCAGTTGCCAACGAGCTCCGGCAACTGAGGTTTCTCGTCCATTCCATATTTGGAAAGCAGGGTCCTCCGCTCGTCCAGAATATGGACCTTGATCGCTTGAAGTATCGCTTCCGCCCGCTCGGCGAGGAAGTAGTCATATTCTCTGTCGTAGTCGCCGCTTGCCAACTGTTCGCTGATCGCATGCGAGCTCAAGGCGGTGGCTAGATCGCTGTTCTTCTTACGTATTTCGGCCAAATATGCCGATGGCGTCTTGTTCGACACGCGAATGTTAGTGAGTTTGGGAATGAGTGTTCGGTTGACTACGCAGTCAATTGCTATATCTGGATCAAGCGCGTTTCCCAACTTCGACCAGTTCTTCCGAAGGTAGTCCTTCGGGAAGATGTGATGGTCCTCAAGATTGTTGACTAGTGAAACCGGGTTGTTGTTCTCCCAATTTAGAAAGCCGCCGGTGCTAAAATTTACAAGGTTTAGAACGCCCTTATAGACAGAATCGTACTTCTTATGCACGACCAACAAGTCATCAGGATCGCCGACGACCGGTTTGATCGCGCTTACTATTGAAGAAATTTGTGCGAAGTCACCAACAGCGACCTTTTGGAGTGCTTGGGCGTCTTCCAGAGCGAAGGTCTGGGCGGCACTCGAATACCGCCGAGAGAAGATGGCGAGCCAGTACCACACCCGTAGCGCCCTCGCTTGATCGGCGCTGATCTGAGAGAAATCAGTGTTTTTGATGGCGGAGCCGAATGCCATCAAGGGCAACAGCATATTCTCGAAGGGAAGCCAGTTGGCATGAATCAACAGCCTGCTCGTTTGAAGGAAATCGAGGACCTTGCGGTAAATCTCGACATACTCATTCCACGAATCTTTGAAGTGATCGGCGTTGAGTTGCGAGAGGATATACGCTCGATTGACATTACGTCCAACCTTGTAAGCGATTGCGCGGACCACGACCTCGCGGTTTAGCTCGACACCGGGATGATCCCGCTCAAACTCTTCGACCTTCGCTCGCAGATTGAACCCCGCGTAGAGCTTGGCGGCCAAGATGTCGATGAAATTAAGCTGGATGCCCTTGCTGTTCGAGCGCTCGAAGAACAGAGCAAATTTCTCCTCATCTGTATCAAGTAGATAGTAAGCGACAAGCTTCTCTTGGCGCAGCAGATTTTCTAGATTTTTTAGCTGCGTCAGGTACGTGAGAAATTCGCTGGAAGATTCAACGTTTTCCTCAGTTAGCCCGTCAATATTATTGCTTTTCAGGAATAGAACGGCCTTCTCTTTTTCACGAGAGAATTCCCCGAGTAGCACTCGGTAGGCGTCGTCCAATCGCACGTTCACGCGCCCCGGGGCCGGCTGTCCTTGAAAGTCATCGAGTGTGTCCTCTAGCGTGCGCTGACCTATCTGCTTTGCCCGCGCCTCGGCACTAAGCTCGGCCTCATGGCGCGACACGAAATATACCAGGTCGATTCCGAGCATCGTTCTGTATATAGAGGTCGCCCGCTGTTGCCCGTCGAGCAATAGCCGAAAGCCATCTATTTTTACCTGCTTGTCGACCTGCTCGCGGGTATAGTTGCTCAGCTTGAGCGGGGTCCTCGATCCCTTACCACTCCTTGGCCGAGCATCAAGCTCACGGACGGTTATCTCAAAGCTCGGTACGCCGAAAATGAGTGATCCGACAAAAATGTCCCGCACGAAGGAATCGAAGAGGTCGAACGTCTTTTCGATGTCCCAGACGAAATCGCGCTGAAACTCGGGAAGTCCCACCGAGCCCGCACCGATGTCTTTCACGAGTGCTGCGATGGACTCCGTCTTCTGCCCTGTATCCACGACATGCTTCTCCCACTCGTGACGAGCATATGCGCCAGCAATCGGGATATCCAGTGACCCGCCCGGAGCCCCAATGTCGTCGCGGCGGTGCGGGCAGGCGACCAGACGGGAGATTCCGGTTTTGGCGCAAAGCGGTCGGAGTCGGATGGCGACTTCCGGCCCAGGGGTTGACGACGCTATTGCCTAGCGCCGCGGTTCAGCCATTGCCGGCAGCGTGAGTTTGAACATCGCCCCGCCTGACGGGGCGGCGTCGACCCAGATGCGGCCGCCGTGCTGAGCCACGATCCCCCGGCAGATGGCAAGCCCGAGCCCCGCTCCCTCCGGTTTGCCGTTGAGCGTGTCGCCGAGCTGGCGGAAACGTTCAAAGACCGTCTCGCGATCCGCCGGTGGAATGCCCGGTCCGTTGTCGGCGACGGTCAGCTCGAAGCCGTCACCCAGACGGCGCAGCCCCAGCTCGACCTCCCCGCCAGCGGCGGGAGAAAACTTCGCGGCGTTGCCGAGCAGGTTGATCAGCACCTGCACCAGCCGGTCATGATCTCCCAGCACCGGCGCCGTCGCCGCCTCAAGCCGCGTGCGGAAAGCGATGCCGCGTCCGGCAAACACCTGCTGCATGGCGAAAGCTGAATCCCTTGCCACCGCGGCCAGATCCACCGGACGATAGCTGACAGCGGGGCCGCCCTCGCCGATCCTGGAGAGGTCGAGCAATTGGCCAATCAGTCGGGTCAGGCGCTCCGATTCCGCGATGACGATGCGCAAGAACTCCCCTCGCTCCTGATCGCTGATATCGGGGTGGTCCCGCAGAATCTCCGAAAACGCCCGGATCGACGCCAGGGGTGTTCGCAGTTCGTGGTTCACGGTGGCGACGAAATCATCCTTCAGTCGGTCCAGTTCCTGCAGCCGGGTGTTGGCGCGCTTGAGCTCCTCGGTTGCCCTCTCGAGGGCCAGCGATTTGTCCTCGAGCCGACGGTTGGCCTCGATGATGCGCGACGTCTCATCGAGGATGCGCATCAAGTCGTCGACGCCGATCGCCTCCTCCTCGACGAGGGCACCGACCAGCACGTGGGCCGAGGCGGCGCCGATCGCGCTGGCCAGCAGCCGCTCGTAGAACAGCACGGTCTCAGCGTCGGCCCGAACCGCGGTCTTCGGATCGAGGCCGCGTGCCATTGCCCACTCTGCGAAAGCAGCATCCGCCCGGTCGCGGCCGAGAAAGCGCGTCGCGAGCGAACTCAGGTCGGGGATCATGGCCGTCCGGCGCCAGATCTGTGCCGCTTCGTTGGGGTTGTCGGTATCGATGAACATCGCCGCCTGGGCACGCTCGACCGGCCGCTGCCGGCCCAGCAGGGAGACCGCGGTGAAGGCGGCAATATTGAACAGCAGACTCCAGAACGTGCTGTTCGTTACCGGATCGAGGCCGGGCAGGCCGAACAGATGATAGGGGCTGAGCAGCGCTATTCCGAACGGTCCGTTGGCGACATAGTCGGTAGCGAACGAGCCGGGACCGGCAAGGGCCGGCAACAACAGGGTGTAACACCAGACGAGAAAGCCGGCGGAGATGCCGGCGATCGCTCCCGCCTTGGTGGAGCTTCGCCAGAACAGACCGCCGATCAGGGCCGGCGCGAACTGAGCCACCGCGACAAACGACACCAGCCCGATGGAGACCAGGGCAAACTGAGCCCCGTCACGACGCATGTAGAGGTAGCCGAGCCCCATCAGCAGGACCATGACGCCCCGCCGCACCCAAAGCAGCAGCCGCGTCAGGTCATCGCGCTTGCCGAGCCTGAGGGCCGGGATGCGCAACAGAGCGGGCATGACCACGTCATTGCTGACCATGAGGCTGAGCGCCGTCGTTTCGACCACCACCATGCTCGCCGCCGCCGATACGCCACCGAGGAAGGCGACGAGCGCCAGGGCCGGCTGGCCGCCGAGCAGCGGCAGTGCAACGACGAGGTTGTCGGGGTCGGCGTTGCCCGGCAGCAGCACCCGGCCGGCAATGGCGATGGGCAGCACGAACAGGTTGATCGCCAGCAGATAGAGCGGGAACTGCCAGATGGCGCGGTCGAGGTGCTGTTCGTTGACGTTTTCAACCACCATCACCTGAAACTGCCGCGGCAGGCAGAGGCTCGCGAGCCCTGCCAGCAGCGTCATCGAGATCCAGCTGAAGCCGTAGCGTTGCGGATCGTAGGAGAAGATCGCGGCGATGTCGGGCACGGCGTTGGCGCGGGCGAACAGATCGCCAAAGCCGTGGAACAGCCCCAGGCCCACGAACAGCCCGATCACGGTCAGCCCGGCCAGCTTCAGAACGGATTCGAGCGCGATGGCGACGACCATGCCGGGATGGTGTTCACCCGGATGGATCGATCGGCTGCCGAACAGCATGGCAAACACGGTGAGGATGACCGCGGCCCAGAACGCGGAGTCGATTGGCCCGGGGGTGTGCGACGGCGTACCGCTGAGGGCCTCGAAGCCGTTGGAAATCGACTTGAGCTGCAATGCGATATAGGGCGTGAGGCCGATGACCGCGATCCCCGTCACGAGCGCCGCAAGCCCGCCACTGCGGCCGAAACGGGCGCCGATCAGGTCGGCGATGGAGGTGATGTTGTTGGCCTTGCTGACCCGCAGCATGCGCCGGATCAGCAGCGGCCCCAGGCAGAAGGCCAGCGTCGGGCCAAGATAGATCGGCAGGAAGTCGAGCCCCGTTTGGGCCGCCCGGCCGACGCCGCCGTTGAAGGTCCAGGAGCTGCAGTAGACGGCGAGCGAGAGGGTATAGACGGCGCTCGAGCCGGCAAGCCGTGTGCCCCTGGCGCGATGTTCGACGAAATAGGCCACGCCGAAAAGCATCAGCAGATAGCCGATGGCGACGGTGATGATGAGGCCCTGCGTCACGATCGCGGGCCCGGTTTCTCGACCGGCGCCGCGCTGCCGCGCATGGCGAACGCCATGCCGGCGATCAGCAGGGCCCAGATCAGAAAGAGGTAGAGGTAGAGTATCGGCCAGCCGGCGATCGTGCCGCCGAAGAGGTTCAGGATCGGCGGGTTGAGCAGGACGACTCCGGCAGCGAACAGGCCAGCCAGCCGATCGCGCCGCGCGGTGCGCCGCAGCATCTGCTACTTTGCCGGGTCGCGCGGTCGCGCCAGCATCGAGGCAACGCAGTCGACAACGTCGCTGATGGCGAAAG
>Ga0209233_1000457_pt1 | contig 26631 bp, 22 predicted proteins | sample AraplaCL_Cvi_mCL_FD_184269 | JGI IMG/M metagenome (GOLD analysis project Ga0209233, IMG submission 184269) | Arabidopsis root microbial communities from the University of North Carolina, USA - plate scrape CL_Cvi_mCL (SPAdes) (version 2) | ecosystem: Host-associated > Plants > Roots > Endosphere...
TTTATCCACCGGGAATCGCTCCCGGCTTTCGCTTATTTAGCGCCCCTTTCTTTTGGGACTGCAAAGGTAAGAACCTTTTTGTTATTTGCAAACTTTATTTTTTTATTTTTTTCGTCTGCCTTTTTTAGTGAACTTCCCGCTTTTCCCTTCCGTTCTTGCGGGCTGCAAAGGTAGAATTATCTTTCTAATTCCGCAAGTAAAATTTTACTTTTTTCTTGCCCTTTTCGCTCAACCGTTCTTCAAATAACATCCCCTCTTCCTCTGAAGCGGGCCACAAATGTAGGGAGTTTTTACCGACCTGCAAAAACAATTTTCAAATAATTAAAACAATTTGACAACTACCTGAATACTAATGCAAATTTCGATCAGATCAGCCTTAAAAATGTTAGATACCGCATCACAATTGCCGATTCTGTATCTTTACAGCACTATGAGCGAATCCATTTTCCCCGAAAATTTCCTTGAATCGCTGGCCGTGGAGCCCGGCTTTGACCGTCAAAACTTTATAGAAGCACATCAAAATGGAGCTGCTTTAACCAGTATCCGCATAAATCCTTTTAAAAAGACTATAATAAAAACAGACGAACAGGTGCCCTGGTGTGCTGAAGGGTTCTATCTCGACACACGCCCATCGTTCACTTTCGATCCGCTTTTTCATGCCGGCGCCTATTATGTGCAGGAAGCATCGTCCATGTTCATGGGTCACATCCTTAATCATATCAAAGAAAACAACGATGAGCAACTCGCCGTTCTCGACCTTTGTGCCGCGCCGGGAGGTAAAAGCACGCTTATTAATTCGGGCATTGGCAATGGTGATCTGCTGGTATCAAACGAAATTATCAAAACGCGTGTACCTATATTATGTGATAACCTGAACCGGTGGGGTACGGCCAACACCATAGTAAGTAATAACGACCCGCGCGACTTTGGCCGCCTGCCGGGTTTCTTCGATATCATATTGGTTGATGCGCCGTGTTCCGGTTCGGGGATGTTCAGAAAGGATGCAGCGGCAATGAACGAGTGGTCGGCCGCCAATGTGAACCTTTGCCACCAGCGGCAGGAGCGCATCATGGCTGATGTTTACCCGGCGCTGAAACAGGACGGCTACCTTATATATAGTACCTGCTCTTATTCGCACCAGGAAAATGAGGATATCCTCGACTGGCTATGTGCGGAGTTTGACCTGGAAAGCATCCGCATACCTATATATAAGGAGTGGGGGATTGTTGAAACCGAATCGCCCTTGAAAAAGGCCTGGGGGTATCGCTTCTATCCCGGTAAGGTAAAGGGCGAGGGATTGTTCGCAGCATGTTTACGAAAACGGGATTCTTCGGGTCAACTGCCATCATTTAAAGCGAAGGGCAATCAGAAGCTGCCGATGAAAGAGATCGATATGGTTAAAGGCTATCTTAATGCCGCCGATGATTTCTATTTCTTTAAGGTGAACGACGAATGGCTGGCTATAGACCATCAGCATAAAGACAGCCTGGATATTTTACAGCGGAACCTGTATATCAAAAAATCGGGCGTGCGCATTGGCAAGCTGATGGGCAGCGATCTGGTGCCTGATCATGAACTGGCGCTAAGTATATATATTAATAAGGAGAAGGTTTTACAAACGGAACTGAGTTACGAACAGGCAATTCAATACCTCCGCCGGGAAAATATCGATATCAACTCAACTCAAAAAGGATGGAGCTTGATGGAATTTGAAGGGCAGGCTTTAGGCTGGGCCAAGCTACTGCCCAACCGGGTGAATAATTATTTCCCGAAAGAGTTGAGGATATTGGCAAGCCCCCCGGCCCCTGAAGGGAGAAATCAGTGAATGTATCAGGTGGCTTTTTCCACAATACCCTACTCATCCTATCAACTTTATAAACATCCTTTAAATCAATTTAAAAAAATCTGCACATTTGCAAATCCGCTCATCCGCATACAATAAAATGGACCAATACTTTATTATAGATTTCGACAGCACGTTTACACAAGTTGAGGCTTTAGACGAGCTGGCACGTATCTCCCTTAAAAATCACCCCGACCGTGAAGATATTTACAAACAGATTGAAGACCTCACCAACGCCAGTATGGAAGGCCGCCTGTCGTTTACGCAAAGCCTGGAAAACCGGGTGAAACTTTTACAGGCTAACCGCGATCATTTAAAACAACTGGTAACGCATTTAAAAAAGAAAGTGTCGGTATCATTTAGCCGTAACACGGTGTTCTTTAAGAATCATGCCGATGAGGTGCTGATCGTATCGGGGGGGTTTAAGGAATTTATTACCCCGGTGGTGACCGAATATCATATCAAAAAAGAAAATATTTACGCCAATACCTTCGTATTTGATGAGGAGGGTAACATTGTGGGTTATGACCGCGCTAACCCTTTAAGCCAGGAAGGTGGCAAAGTGAAGCTGCTGAAAGAACTGAACCTACCCGGTGATATATACGGCATAGGCGATGGTTATTCAGATTTTCAGTTAAAGGAGTCTGGGATGATCAAAAAGTTTTTTGCCTTTACCGAGAATATTGAGCGGAAATCTGTCGCCGAAAAAGCTGACCATATTACACCAAGCTTCGACGAATTCCTATATCTTAACAAATTGCCGCGCGCTATATCGTACCCTAAAAACCGCATTAAATGTTTGGTGGTTGGTAATGTAGAGGAAGAGGCGCTGGCGCAGATGAAAAAAGAGGGCTATAATATTCGCCACCACGATCATATAGACGAAAAATACCTGCAGGAAGCCGGCGTATTGTTTTGCGACGAGAGCAATCAACCAACGCCCGGGCAAGTTGCCAATGCAGGACGGTTAAAAGTGATAGGCATCTTCGGAAAAATAACCAGTCGCAAGTTAGCCGAAGCCGCTTGCGAAAACGGCATTATCATTTTTGACGACCCGAAGCATAACCCGAGGAATGATGACTTTATTCCGAAACGGGTGATGGCCTTTATGAACGAGGGCAAGACCCATACCAGCTGCAACTTCCCCGATCTGCAGCCACCGCGTGTAAACAATGCGCACCGGTTAATCCATATCCACAAAAACGTGCCGGGCATCCTGGCCAAGATCAATGATGTTTTTGCACGGCATAATATTAATATCGTAGGTGAATTCCTGGTAACGAACGCACAAATTGGCTATGTAATAACCGACGTGAACACCGGTTACGATGCTGAGGTATTGAATGAGTTAAAGACTATAGACCATACTATTAAGTTCAGGCTGCTGTATTAAGGGAAGCTCGAAAGTCGGAGAGACCGAAAGTCCGGAAGAGAATTTCAACTTACTTCTTTCGGACTTGCGGACTTTACTAACTTTCGGACTCTACATACGGCACTACCAACACCGGAACATCGGCATGGCGCACTACGTGTTCGGCTACGCTGCCCATTAGCAGGCGATCGAGGCCACTGCGTTCGTGGGTACCTACAACTATCAAATCGGCGCCGAACTCGCGGCTGCACTCTATGATGCCTTCGGCAGTTGAACCATACTGCGTGAAATGCGTTACCGGCGTATCGCCGGCAAATTGCCTGATAGTGCGTTCAACGATGTTTTCTGACTGATTTTTCTGAATATCCATTATCTCCAGGTCCTGAAGCGAGGCGCTGCTCATTACCGACCCCATCAGCGGATCGACACCACCAGTGGTTTCGGGCACAATCATTGGTTCTATAATATTTACGATGCCTATCGAGGCGTTGAATTTGCTGGCAATGTCAAAACCATAAGCTGCGGCATGTTCGGCATACTTGCTATCGTCTATGCCGATAAGTACTTTGCTGATCTTCATAATAGAAAAGGGTTGGTTATACTGTATAACAATTAAGCGGTAATATGTTTTGCGAAATAGCGGGTTTGGCGATTAGTAGCCAACTAACACTTAATGCTTTTCTTGCTACATTTGCCCCATGCATTTCTCTCCCGAAATAGAAGAACGCCTGGCACAATTACAGGAAAAATACGAAGCAATGGGTCAGGATATGGTTTCCTATCTCGATGGCCTGCTTTATGCCGATTTTTTAACCTATTGGGATTATATTCACCTGGATACATTGCTGAGTCTGCAAAGTCCGAAGACACCCTTTCCGGATGAAGAGATATTTATCATGTATCACCAGATCACAGAGCTGTATTTCAAGCTGGCACTGCACGAGTGCGAGCAGATCACGACCGCAAAGCCGTTAACTTCCGATTTTTTTACGGCCCGGTTAAAACGGATCAATAATTATTTTGAGGCGTTGACGCAGTCGTTCGATATTATGGTGAATGGGATGGATAAAGAGCAGTTTTTGAAGTTCCGGATGTCGTTGCTACCGGCCAGCGGGTTCCAGTCGGGCCAGTACCGGATGATTGAGATCTACGCCACCGACTTTATCAACCTTGTGGCTAAAGATAAACGCGACGAATTGGCCGGTGCATCCATAGCCGAGCAGTTCGAATTCATCTACTGGAAATTCGGTGCTACGGAACTATCTACCGGTAAAAAAACCCTTACGCTGAAGCAGTTCGAGAAGAAATACGCCAAGACATTTACCGATCTAGGTACGGCAAACATCAACCAGAATTTTTACACCTTATATAAGCAACTTAAAAACGCAGGTCAATCTACCCCAGAACTCGAAGCGGAATTAAAACAAATCGATATCAACGTAAATGTAAACTGGCCGCTGGTACATTATAAATCGGCGGTGCGTTACCTGAACCGTGAGCCGGAAGAAATCAAAGCCACAGGCGGCACCAATTGGCAAAAATACCTGCCCCCGCGTTTTCAGAAACGCATCTTTTACCCAAGTTTATGGAATGAGCAGGAGGTTGCGGAATGGGGTAAGGGCTGGGTAGAAAAAGTGTTGCGGGAGGCAGGAAAGTAATCAACAGAATATGATTTAACTTTAGTTGCCGGATAGTGTATTTCCATCTCTGATCAATATTCATTTTACTCATCACTTAGCTCCTTTTTGAAATAAAATTCGGGAAGGAGTTTAATAATGGAAAAATGATGGACTTACCCTATGTCAATTTTTATGTAAAAAACACCAAACCAACCATCTACGCTGCGCTTTCCTCAAAAAAATTCCTACCTTGCCATTTTCCGAATTATAATACTTAATACACTAAGGCCATGACAGAGACGCTTGACATCAAGATCACAAAAACCACCCACTCCCGTTTGCAAGAAACGGATTTCGACAACCTGCCCTTCGGCAAAACATTTACCGACCATATGTTTGTGGCCGATTATGCCGATGGTGAATGGAAGAATTTTGAAATTATTCCTTACGGTGAAATTGGTTTGAGTCCTGCTATTTCTGCACTGCATTATGGCCAGGCATTTTTTGAGGGAATAAAAGCCTACAAACATGCCGACGGACAGGTAACTATTTTCCGTCCCGATAAAAATGCTATCCGTTTTAACAAATCGGCAGAGCGCCTTTGCATGCCCGCGCTTCCTGAAGAAATATTTGTACAAACCATCGCTGCCGTTGTAGATATCGACCGCGACTGGGTTCCATCAAAAGCAAACCACGCCCTGTACATCAGGCCGTTTATGTTTGCTACCGATCCTTACCTTGGCGTAACACCATCGGCAACCTACAAATACATCGTGTTGATTGGCCCTGTTGGACCTTATTTTTCAAAAACGCTGCGTGTTAAAATAGAAACGCACTTTACCCGAGCTGCCGAAGGTGGTTTTGGCTATGCAAAAGCTGCCGGAAACTACGGCGGCGGTATGCTGCCTACCCGCCGAGCTGCTGAAGAAGGCTTTGATCAACTGATCTGGACCGATGCTAAAAACCACGAATACATTGAGGAAATGGGCGCGGCCAACGTAATGTTTGTGTTGGATGGGAAACTGATCACGCCGTCAACCCGTGATACCATTCTTGACGGCGTAACCCGCGATACCGTTATTGCACTTGCCCGCGAGTGGGGTATGGAAGTTGAGGAACGCCGCGTATCAGTTGCCGAGATTATTGAAGGTGCTAAAAATGGCAAACTTGAGGATGCATTTGGCGCAGGTACCGCTGCAACTATCGCCCCGGTTGGTTCTATCAGCTATAATGGCGAGGAGTATTTCCTGAGCGATCCAAAAACCCGCGAGTTCTCACAAAAAGTACTCGCCGAACTTGACGCTATTAAATATGGCCGCGTAGCCGATACGCATGGCTGGAATTATACAGTTTAATTTCCGGATTCAACTACTAAAAAAGCGCTCTTACTTTAGGAGCGCTTTTTTTATTTCAAGGCTTTCTGGTTAAAACAGAAAAACCAATGTGAATTGAAATGAAAACAAATGGCGTTTAAAAGCAACTCCCTAAAATTACTGAGACGGTGCAAGAACGCGTTTGTAAACCCGCTGTGGCTGGCGGGCATGGCTTAATTATTCCACGCTTACTGTCAGGCCTTCCTGCTGAAGAATTTTCCGGTACACCTCTACTTCGGTAAACGAGCCTTCCAATATGGCGCATTTGCCTTCATTGTGCACCTTCCATGCTATTTTTTCGGCTTGTGCTTCGGAATAGTCGAGGTACTTCATCATACAAAAGATCACATGATCGAATGTGTTGACGTCGTCATTCCACAAAATGAGGCGGTGCATTTCTTTCAACCCAGACAGTAGTTCTTCAAGGGTTAGGGTTTCTTCCTGTAATTCAGTTGGCATCGTAACTACAAATTTACTCAAAATCTATAATAAAACCAGTCATAATAATGTTCTATTGCGGTTTTTAACCCTACTTTTATTTCATGAAAGCATTTGTCCCCTACTTTGCCTTTTCGCTGCTTGCGCAGCTTTGTACCGGCAACGGTTACGCTCAAACAACTCCAACAGCCGCTTTACAGGCTCCTCCAAAAAACGTCGTTGTCGACGGCTCCATCAAAGAGTGGGGCGACAGTCTGCGATATTATAATGCCGAAAAACGCATTAACTATGCTGTTGCAAACAGTAAAGACACCTTATATATGGCTATCCGAATTAACGATCGTTCGGAACAGACGCGGGTATTACGGGCCGGGCTTACGTTCAGCATCAATACCAAAGGAAAAAAGAAGGAGAGCTATAGTATTACATTTCCCTTAAGTACCACCGGCGCGCCGCTTAATCTTCACCGCAGCGACGACAGCACGGCAAGCAAACAAGATCATGAAGCCTTGATGGAGGCCGTGCTAACTACTTTACGTGGCATCAAAACAGAAGGTTTTAAAGATATTGAGGGTGATATGATCACCACCAGCAATACCTACGGCATACATACTGCGGTTGACTATGACGACAAAGGCTACCTCGTTTGCGAGGCATCTATCCCTTTTTCGCTCTTGCATGCCGACGAAGCTTTAAAGAACGAATGGGCCTTCAACTTTAAAATAAATGGTATTACGAAACCAGCTACCCCACGAACTGAAGGACAGGAAGGCGGCGGTCGCGGCGGAAGAGGCGGCGGTATGGGTGGCGGCGGCCGGGAAGGTCGTGGTGGAATGGGCGGGGGGCGCGGCGGACGCGGCGGTATGGGCAGCGGCAACAGCGAATTAGATCGCAGCGTCATATTTAAATCAGAAGATTTCTGGGAAAAGTTTTATCTGGCGAAATGATTTTTTGATGTGCGGATTTTGAATGTGCGAATGATAGTTTGCAGATTATTAGGTATGAAAAGGGCGGATAATGTGATTATCCGCCCTTTTCTTTTTTTGATTCTGATAGTTTTTGAAAAGTAACCTGCCAATTATTCTTTATCCTTTTCCTGAAACCTGATGCCGGGCATAATACCCATGGCGGTTAAACTATTCCATCGTCTTCTATTTTCATCCGCACATTCAAAATCCGCACATCAAACGCAATCCGCACATCAATCAATCACCCTCACCTTTAAAAAGCTTGGATTAGCCTTTGAAGTGTAAACTCTCTGCGTTGCTTTTTTAAACGCCGTGCTATCGCATTTCATAATATCCACGAAAGTTTGCGGATTACGGTCGATCAACGGGAACCAGGTGCTTTGGACCTGCACCATGATCTTGTGCCCTTTTTTAAAGGTATGCAATACGTCCTGCAGCTCCCATTTTACGGCTGCAACTTTACCGGGGATGAATGGTTCAGGTTTTTCGATAGAATTACGGTATTTACCGCGCATCGGTTCGCTGCGTACCATTTGCTGGTAGCCCGCCATTTTTACATCCTTGCCGGTGAATTTATTGTTCGAGGCAGTATCGGGATAAACATCCAGCACTTTTACAACGAAATCGGCATCGGTGCCTGTGGTAGATACCTTCAGGTTTGCCCAGATGTTGCCGGCAATGGTTACGTCTTTATCTAATACTCCGGTAGTGTAGCTGAGTACGTCTTTACGGTCGGCCAGAAAGCGTTGATCGGCCGTCATGTACTCACGATCCATGTCCATGCTTTTATGATTGAGGAACGGCACCGGATTATTCGGGTCTGACTCGTATTCGTCGTAAGTTTCTTTACCCGCAGTTGGCGCGCTGAACGATAGTTTGCCGCCGGGCAGCAGGTATAATTGTTTGTCCTGCGCTTCTTTTGGCGGCCAGGTTTTGTATTCCTTCCACTTGTTCACACCGGTTTCGAAGGTGTTTACCGGGGCAATGTTCATATCAGTTCCCTTCAGGTAGTGGCTAAAAAACTTAAACTCGATATCATCACGGTAATGCGGACCGGTCGGGCCGCCAAAATCAACATCGCCTAAATGGTCACCTGCGCCGCGTGCCCAGCCGCCGTGAACCCACGGGCCCATGGTAAAGTAAACAGGGGTGTTAGGGTTCTTTTTTACCAGTGTTTTATAAGTATTGATGGCACCGTACAAATCCTCTGCATCATACCAGCCGCCGGTTACAAGCACTGCGGTTTTGATATCGTGCAAATGAGTAAGCACGTTGCGGTCTTTCCAATGCTGGTCATAATTAGGGTGATCCATCATTTCATTCCATAAGCGGATGGTATCTTTATAATACTTGTCGTTGGTGTTCTTCATCGGGCCCATCTTCAGGAAGAAGTCGTAACCATCGTTAGTACCGGGATTAAAACGACCGCCTCTGCGCTGCGTGGGCTTATCGTCCTGGCGGTTGGTGAAGCCGGGATAAAAGCCAAAATTGGCAACCAGGAAGAATGCACCATTGTGCCAGCCGTCATCGCGCCATAGATCAGCAATTGGAGCTTGGGGCGAAGCAGCCACCAGCGCCGGGTGACGGCTCAGCAACGAGGTTGTAGTGTAGAAACCGGGATATGAGATACCCCATACCCCTACTTTACCGTTGTTGTTCGGTACGTTTTTCAGCAACCAATCTATGGTATCGTAGGTATCGGTACCTTCGTCTACATCTTTGTTGGTAGCGTGGTTTTCTTTTTCGGGGGTCATTTCCTCGTAAATACCCTCGCTCATCCAGCGGCCGCGCACATCCTGGTAAACAAAGATATAGCCGTCATGCAAAAACGCCGGCGATGGACCGAGATTGGTTTTATATTTATCATCGCCATACGGAGCCACACTGTAGCAGGTACGGTCCATCATGAACGGATATTTTTTCGATTGATCTTTCGGCACATATACCGACGTAAACAGCTTGTTGCCGTCGCGCATTGGGATCTGGTATTCAAACTTGGTGTAGTTTTCCTTTACATAAGCTGCATCGGGGCTGTTGCCTCCGGGTTGGGCTATGGAGGTCAAAGCTAAAAGTGTAAAGCAAAGGGCTGAAAGTAAAAGTTTCTTCATTTGGTCAGTTATTACTTGCTAAATGTACAAAAATGATATGCGGATGTGCGGATTTTCGATGTGCAGATGTGTAAAAATTTTATTGGATTGGTTTGTAATGTTACTATTTAAACAAGAAAAGGCAAACCTAAGCCTGCCTTTCTAATTTTGTATACTCTTTTTTAAACGCCGACATGCACCTCATTCGCACATCCGCACATTCAAAATTCACACATCAAAACAATTATTCATTAATCGCTTTCACGCCCGGCAATTCTTTGCCTTCCATGTATTCAAGCAATGCGCCGCCGCCGGTTGATACGTAACTTACGTCGTCTGTCATGCCGAATTTAGCTACTGCTGCGGCTGAGTCGCCACCGCCTATCAGCGAGAATGCGCCATCTTCAGTAGCTTTTGCAACTGCATCGGCTATGCCCTTGGTACCTACCATAAATGTGTCCATTTCAAATACACCCATCGGGCCGTTCCAAAGGATTGTTTTTGATTCCTCAATTACTTTGCTGAATAGCTTTACGGTTTCAGGGCCGATGTCGAGACCTTCCCAGCCGTCTGGAATTTCACCTGTATTGGCAACGTTGGTATTGGCATCATTGGCAAACTTGTCTGCAATCACGTTATCTACAGGTAATAACAGGTTTACACCTTTTTCTTTTGCCCGCTGTTTCAGGCTTAACGCCAGGTCAAGTTTATCGGCTTCAACCAGTGATTTGCCTATCGCTCCCCCATCTGCCTTAGCAAAGGTGTAAGCCATACCACCACCAATAATGAGGTTATCTACTTTATCCAGCAGTTTTTCTATCAGCTCAATTTTGTCAGACACTTTCGAGCCGCCCATAATGGCTGTAAACGGTTTCGTCGCATCATTCAATATCTTCTCCGCATTTTGCAGTTCGGCAGCCATCAGGTAACCGAAATATTTGGCATTCGGGAAAAACTGTGCGATTACCGCGGTAGATGCATGCGCACGGTGTGCTGTACCGAAGGCATCGTTCACATAAACATCGCCCAGCTTTGACAGCTTTTCTGCAAAATCCTTGTCGCCTTTTTCTTCTTCTTTGTAAAAACGAAGGTTTTCCAGCAATAACACTTCGCCATTGCCCAAAGCTTTCGATTTTGCAACGGCGTCATCGCCAATGCAATCGTCGGCAAATTCCACTTGCTGACCGAGCAGATCGGCCAGGTGAGGTACGATATGCTTTAACGAATATTTGTCTTCCGGACCGCCCTTTGGCCGGCCCAGGTGCGACATCAGGATCACAGCACCGCCATCTTTCAATATTTTTTTGATTGTTGGTAAGGCCGCCGTCATGCGGTTGTCGTCAGTTATATTAAAATCGTCGTCTAATGGAACGTTAAAGTCAACCCTAACAAGGGCACGTTTCCCGGCAAACTTAATTTGATCGATAGTTTTCATTTAATGAGTTGGTTTTTTGAAGGGGTTAACTATTGGTTGTATTGCCAACAGTCTCGGTTTTCGTTAGTTTGATGCAAGCGTACTTTAAGCCGCCAAATTCAGCAAATATTTCTGAAATCGGAACGCAAAAGTTAAAAAGGTGTTTCAATTAATGAAAAAATCATTGAATCTTAACATACATCACATAATGCGGCCCTATGCCGGCAACCTCAAATTCTGCCGAAATGGTCTCAAAACCCATGTTCAAATAAAATTGCAAGGCCTTTTTACGGGCATTGCACCACAGGTAGTTCGCCTTTTGTCCGCGCAGGTAAACAATGGCGAAATTCAATAATTGGTTGCCATAACCGTTGCCGCGGTATTGTTCAATTGTGGCCATGCCGCGCAACTGATACCCCTGCCCCGTATGCCCGTTATAGTTTTGAGGATGGAATGACGCAATACAAGCGAGTTCATTATTGACATAATAACCCAAATGAAACGCCCCGGGAAGGTCATCAGAAGGAAATCTGCATTCATGAAGTGATAATTTTCCTTCGCGCAATACTTCGTTGCGGATGGGGAGCACTGCGGTAACATTTATAAATTTGATCATGGTTGTAAACAGGGGGAATAGCGCATTTCTAAAACGAGCATATTTTTCCCCAACGTAATAAAATATCTGCCCTATAATTCCACGATTTTACCAAATAACCGCATCATTAATGCTGTTTAACTCTATTTCTCTGTATGGTTAAACCGGCAGACAAAATTAGCATAACTATTGTATTAATATTTGCCTTTAATTACCTATTGGGTTAACCTATATGAAAATCACACTCTTTTCCCTATTAATTTGCATTGCACTTTGGAGCTGTAGTAAGCAAAATGATGTTAAACCCGGCAACGACAATACCACTAAACCAGATAGCACTCAAACCCATCCTACCGACCCTTCCAGTACATTAACGCACGACGATTCGGTACACATGGCATTATTCAATATTTATACTCAAACAGTTAAAACCAGCGTATCGGGTAAAACGCTTATTCTTACCTACAACGAAGATGTTACGCTTTATATGCTGGCTGATGCATACCGGGATACCTACGCCGTACATTTGAAGGAAGATTTTAAGAAAACCTCTCTTGCGGCATTTGATTTTACAACCATTAACGGCGATGGGCAAACCACTTTCAATTCAGTGGACGATAACCTCAACAATGTGAAATTTAAAACTATAAAAGACACCCTAATTAATGGGGTTAAAGTAAAAAAAATAAACGTATTTAAACCTTTCACCTTTAAACGTGATTATGAAACAAGCCAGTTGGCTACCGATCAGCAAAATCTGTTACTAGGCCGAATGGAGGAGATGATCACGTTTTCATCGTACACTTATTTCAATAATAAAACCTATCCTACTACCAGCGTAGCGGCGTACATACAATACGTAAAGTAAAAATTATTGATTATTCTGGTTCTTTCAATGCAATAACGAAATCCGTTCAACCAGGTCGGCTAAGCGGGCGGAGTAACCCATTTCGTTATCGTACCAACCCACTACTTTTACCAATCCCCCAACAATTGAGGTAAGTTCCGCATCAAATATGCAGCTGTGGGTATTATCAAGAATGTCGGTTGATACAATGGGATCTTCGGTGTATTCCAGCACATTCTTCATCGGGCCTTCGGCAGCCAGCTTAAATGCAATATTAATCTCGCTAACTGTAGGCTGCTTTTTGAGGCTGCAGGTAAAATCTGTTAATGACCCGTTCAATACCGGTACACGTATGCCTGCACCGCCGAGTTTGCCGTCGAGGTGCGGAAAAATAGCGGTAATAGCTTTTGCCGCGCCGGTAGTTGTTGGAATGATGGATGCCGATGCTGCCCGCGCCCTGCGAAGGTCTTTATGAGGGGCGTCGTGCAGGTTTTGATCGCCGGTCATCGAGTGGACGGTAGTGATATAACCGTCTATGATGTCCCAGTTATCATCCAATATCTTAACCATTGCGGCAACATTATTGGTAGTGCATGATGCGTTTGACAGAATAGCTTCGCGCAGATCTATCTGATCGTCATTAACACCTAATACGACTGTAGGGATGCTTTTGTCGGTCGGCGGGGCTGATATGATCACCTGCCTGGCACCGGCTTCAAGATGCTTTTGTGCGCCGGCTTTCGATGTAAACTTTCCGGTTGATTCTATAACAAGATCGATACCTAAATCTTTCCATGGTAAAGCTGCCGGATCCGTTTCAGCTGTCACCTTAATTACGGTACCGTTAATGATCAGGTTATTACTGTCAAAATCAACAGTACCTTTGAAGCCCCGGTGAACCGAGTCATATTTAAACAGATGGGCAAGGGTTTTGGTATCAGTGATATCATTTATGGCAACAACGCTGATATTCTCCCTGCTTAAAATATTGCGTAAAAATATCCGGCCTATCCGCCCGAAACCGTTAATGGCAATCCTCATGGTACTAATGTATAACGCTGCAAATTTAGCTAAAATTGCGGAGCAGGGCCCTCCCGCCGGCGAAAAGCGATATGGGTTGCAAAAAGATTAGATTAAACAAACAAATTGCGAAGCGCCAGGCCTTCGCGTTGCTTTGACCGAAGCAGGAAGGTGATCAGCCAGTTGAACAGCAATGACATAGATACGATCATAAGAATCAGGAACGTATTGCTATACGCGTGCATTGCAAAAACAATAATTATTGTAAGTACATTGGCGGCTGTCAGGATAAGTGTAGTTTGCAGATGGCCGAATCCCAGTTTCAGCATACGGTGATGAACGTGGTTGCGATCAGCGACGAACGGCGATGTCCCGCCGGCAATACGAACAATGAATACCCTTATAGTATCAAATATCGGCCCAATTAAAATTGCAACCGTTAATGCCGGAGCATGGTAAAGTTCAGGCATTTTAGATGCAGTGTGCATATTCATTTCCACAAACTTTAACGCCATTACCGCCGAAATGAGGCCAATAAGCAGTGAGCCGGTATCACCCATAAATATTTTAGCCGGTGTAAAGTTAAATCTCAAAAAACCCATAATGGCCCCGGCCATGGCTAGTGAAACCGCCGCAAGCTCGTACTGCTTTATATAAATGAAAAGAATACCGAAAGTGCTGTTGACAATGATGCCCGTTGTTGCGGCAAGCCCATCTATTCCGTCAATCAAATTAAAGGCGTTTACAACTAAAAGGATAATTAATATGGATAGCCCTACGCTAACCAGATAGGGCAGTTCATAAATGCCGAATACGCCAGACAAACCCGTAAGGCGGATGTTGCCCAGCACTACCAAAATGGCGCAAACCACAAACTGTATAACGAATTTTGTATTCGAGTTTACGCCCGAAAGATCGTCCTTAATGCCCATGGCAAACAAAATAATACAACCGGCCAGCAAGTAATTGATAGGCAGCGATTTATCAGTGATACAGAAAAGCAGCGAAGTTATGGTAAACCCAACAAAAATAGCTACGCCGCCCAACCGGGGGATACCATGATCGTGCTCCTTACGGAAGTGACCCAGATCATCATATAAGTGGCGGAAACGTGCAACGTGTAAAATAGATGGGATGGCAAAGCTGGTGATTGCCAGCGATAAGCCGAATATAAATATGTAGTATAAAAAAGAGTAATTATGCAGAAAATCAGCCATCTTAATCGTTACGCCTATTATTCAGCAGTTAATTCGACGATGCAAATAAATAACAATTGTTAAGTTATCACAACACTTCTTATCAACATATTAACATTATTACCTTTTGATTAAAAGTACTGAAAAATCTTACGTAACGGCTTAATTATTAATGTAAAAACAGGCAGCGCAATACGAGCGTTCTTCATCGCTTTTAAATCAAATAACAACCCTTTTACGCGATTAACCAGGCTTTTGTTGCTTATTCCGCCAATTTTCATCTTAATTATTACCTTCTTTATGTAAAAAACTTTTAACCGGTTGACGTACAGGCAATTTAACATTAACTGATAATCGGCGGCCGTGCCATACTCAAGGCTATAAAGGCCATATTTTTCAAAAACATAGCGTTTACAATAGAAAGTTGGGTGCGGCGGCATCCATCCGAAGGTCAATCTTCTGCGTGTAAATTTGCCCGAACGCCATTTACGGATCACCCGCCCGCTGCCATCAATATAATCAAGGTCGCCGTAAGTGATATCGATATTATTTTTCTGAAATGCATCGGCGATGATACTTAAAACGGTATCATCGGTAAAAAAGTCGTCGGCATTCAGCATCCCCACAACATCGCCTGTAGCAAGTTTAATACCCTTGTTCATAGCATCATAAATTCCTTTGTCGGGTTCAGAGATAAAGTGGGCGAGATGGGACTTATAACTTTCGACAATGCCGCCTGTGTTATCAGACGAGCCTCCATCGATAATTATATGCTCAACGTTTTTAAAACGCTGCTGTAAAACAGACTGGATACAGGTACCAATGGTGCTTTCGGCATTATAAACTACGGTAATGATGGAAATTTTGATGTCCTGCACTAAGAAATATTAACTGTTATTGCTTCAAATTTAGGCGTTTTAAAAGTTGTCGCCTAATTCAAAAATGGGTTATTCTTGATTGTACGCCCGAAATGAATAAATTAGCAGCCCCAAATAACCTGAAATACCCATTTATATGCCCCCGCAAAATAAATCCTGTACTTATGTGCTTATCATCACCGGCTTGGTGGTGCTGGCGCTTGGAGTGCTGTTAATATTCATTCCGCCGGCGCTCTTTCCCGATCCGGCTAACGGTTTCCAGGTGCTGCGCTCTATGAAACTGGGCGGCGCCTTTAATATGCTCACAGCGCCAGATCAGGATGATATTTCGCAAAGCTATTCCGAGTTTATGACGTGGTGGTCGCCGGGGCAATATTTAGTGCCTTATTTCTTTAACCTTACAACTCACGTTAACCTGGGGCAGGCTGCGGCAATAACTGTTATGCTGGCACAGTTAATTGGCTTAACGGGCTTTTATGCGTTTTTCAAAAAGGCGGGGTTTAATCCGCTCATAGCCACATTGAGTATTTTGTTTATTGTTTGCCAGCTGGCATTTTTTGTACCCTACGTTTTTTACAACGGCGGCGAGGTTTTGCTTTTTGCCTTTGAGGGTTGGTTTTTATATGGCTGTATCGCGCTCAAAAAAACAGACTGGAAACTGGTGCTTTTTGCGCTCTTGTCCGGATGGCTGGGATTTTTCTTTAAATCGTCCTTCATCTGGATGTACTGTGCCGGGCTCTGCTGCCTTTGGGTACGATTGTCGACAGGCTGTAAAGGTGCCGTTGAATGGATAAAAAAGGGAATCCCAATTGCTATACCGGCAGCGGCTTCGCTGGCGGTTATTTATTTTTTATTCTTATCGAAAGGGCAAAGCCCGGCATCGGTATCCAAAGGACTTAAACTTAGCGCCGAAACATTTACTTTCCCGTTATCAACGCCAATATTATCCGGCTTCTCGCTGGATGATTTTTTCCATGGGCTGATCTACAATTTCGGGCGCCCTATGTTTAGTCATCCTGTAGCTATCGCTATTTTAATTGCGCTGTCTATTTTGAGCCTGGTGCTTATTTTAAACATCATTCGCAAGGTGCCTAATCCTGACTACCGGACTTTTATTATTGTATTTTATTTCGGAGCACTGTTGTTTTTCGGGGTGATTTATCTTAAACAGCTCAATATCTCTTACGAGGCACGGCACTTCCGGATCATTGGCTTGCTTATAGTGCCGGGCGTGATCTACCTGGTAAGCAGATTGAAAAGTGCTTACAGCTTGGCTTTCGGAGTAATTTGCGTGGCCATTGCATATTTCAGCTTTGCCTATGTAATCAAAGGCTTTAACATCAACAGCAAGGCAGCCAGAGGCATCACGGGATTTGCTCAGATCAACGTCGACCAGCAGGCACTGGATACCATTGTGAAACTTGATCGCGAACATAGGGACGCCACCTTTGTTTTTGTGGCTAATGATATCGGGCTGGAGGTTCAGCATAACCAGGTAATTAACCTGACGCCTGTGCCCGACGACTATAAAATAAATATTGATGATTACCGGTACGATGGCTTTGCCGGCCCGTTGTACATCGTATTGCCCGAAACCTATAACGGGCCAAAAGAAAAGCTGATCATGAAGTCATTTCCGGGATACGCCGGTTTCAACCTGTCGATGCTGGGAGATAATTACGTGCTGTATTCTGCGAATATGAAGCGGGGAATGTCTGCAAAGAGATAACCACGGAAAAACAGAGAGAACACGGAGAGTAAAGGCTCTGTGTCCTCTGCGCCTTCTTCGTAAGCTTTGCGGTTAAAATTTTTAAGAGTTTATTTCTTTCCAGAGCAGATCCTTCAGCGGCTCGATATTTTTTTGTGCTACTGATGAAATAAAGATAGATGGGATGCCCTTTGGCAAATCGTTTTTCATTTCTTCCATCAGTTCATCATCCAGCATGTCTGATTTGGTTACCGCCAATACGCGCGGTTTATGCAGCATTTCGGGATTGTATTCCTTCAACTCGTTGAGCAGGATCTCGTATTCTTCTTTGATGGAACGATTGGTATCGGCAGGTACCATGAACAGCAATACCGAGTTGCGCTCGATATGGCGAAGGAACCTGAAACCTAACCCCTTGCCTTGTGATGCGCCCTCAATAATCCCCGGAATATCAGCCATTACGAATGATTTACCGCCCCGGTAAGCCACGATGCCCAAATTGGGTACTATGGTGGTGAAAGCGTAATCGGCAATTTCGGGTTTGGCAGCAGATACCACCGAAAGCAGGGTTGATTTACCGGCATTCGGAAAGCCAACCAAACCAACATCGGCCAGAACCTTTAGTTCCAGCACGTTCCACTCCTCTTTGCCGGGTTCGCCGGGTTGTGCAAAGCGCGGGGTTTGCTGCGTAGGGGTTTTAAAATGCCAATTACCCAGGCCACCACGACCGCCATCGGTTAAAATCTGTGTTTCACCGTCGGTAGTGATCTCAAACAGCGTTTCGCCGGTTTCAGCGTTTTTGGCGATGGTACCCAAGGGTACTTCCAATATTTCGTCGCGGCCTGTTTTACCCGTTTTTAACGTGCTTCCGCCCGATTCACCGTCGCCGGCTATTACATGCTTGCGGAATTTAAGGTGAAGCAAGGTCCAAAGCTGAGCGTTCCCTTTAACGATCACGTGCCCGCCACGACCGCCATCGCCGCCGTCCGGTCCGCCCTTGGCTGTAAATTTATCGCGGTGCAAATGCGTAGAGCCAGCCCCTCCGTGGCCGGAGCGGCAACAGATCTTCACATAATCAACAAAATTTGAACCCTGAGACATTTTGATTTCGGATTTTGGATTTACGATTTCGGAATTGCGTCTTCGTTATCCTTTCGCTATTGTTCCGCACCTACGGAGCGGACTATCGCTTTAATTTATTTCTACCAATATTTGGCCCCGATGGGGCCGTTGATTAGCGGCTGCAATTCCGAATTCATTTATCGATGATTTAAGAATTGCAATTCGCCTACCTTGCAAGCGGTGTTCCGCACCTACGGAGCGGACTATCGCTTTAATTTATTTCTACCAATATTTGGCCCCCCCTGGGGCCGTTTATATTAGCGGCTGCAATTCCGAATTCATTTATCGATGATTTAAGAATTGCAATTCGCCTACCTTGCAAGCGGTGTTCCGCACCTACGGAGCGGACTATCGCTTTAATTTATTTCTACCAATATTTGGCCCCGATGGGGCCGTTTATATTAGCGGCTGCAATTCCGAATTCATTTATCGATGATTTAAGAATTGCAATTCGCCTACCTTGCAAGCGGTGTTCCGCACCGACGGAGCGGACTATCGCTTTAATTTATTTCTACCAATATTTGGCCCCCATGGGGCCGCTTGTCGGCGGATTCTGTCTTCAAATATATTGAGGCCCGGATGGGGCCATTTTACAAACGGCTATGATCGATTTCTATCAATAGCGCACTTGTATTAATCAGCAAAGTCCGGAGCCATCCGGCAATTGCCTGATATTCCGGACTTCATTACCGCTCGGCCTTGAGGCCTTTCTTATTTTTTGTACGATTCTAATACCTCGCAGATGTGGTCGAATATTTCTTCAACAGAACCAACTCCGTTGATGCTGGTAAATTTATCCTGACCTTTGTAAAACCCCGCCACCGGTGCAGTCTTGTCATTGTATTCTTTAATACGTTTGCTGATCACTTCTGGGTTAGCATCATCAGGCCTGCCCGATTCTTTACCGCGCTCTAACAACCTGCGCAATAATTCATCGTCCGGAACTTCCAGGGCTACCATGCCTGATATGGGTGTTTCTTCTTCTTTCAGCAAAACGTCGAGCGCTTCGGCTTGTGCTACAGTGCGCGGGAAACCATCGAAAATAAAGCCCTTTGCCTCTTTATTCGCATCAAGTTTATGGCGGATCATGCCGATTACAACTGCATCAGGCACTAACTTGCCATCATCCATCAGCTTTTTTGCTTCCAACCCAAGTTCTGTTCCCTGCGCAATTTCGCTGCGTAATAAGTCGCCTGTTGATAAATGGATCAATCCATATTTGTCAATAAGCTTTTGTGACTGGGTCCCTTTTCCGGCTCCGGGAGGACCAAACAATACCAGGTTCAGCATGCTTCTATCAAATTAAAAGCCTTTCGGTACAATACAGAAAGGCTTATATTAGTCTTGAGTTTCAAGTCTGATGTCTTGAGTCTTTTGACTCCCGAGTCAGGACTTTCGACTTGAAAAAAGTGCACTCGAAGGGAGTCGAACCCCTAACCTTCTGATCCGTAGTCAGATGCTCTATCCAATTGAGCTACGAGTGCTTTTTGAAACGGACTGCAAAAATAGGATTTCTTTTCAATCCTTTATAATTTTTTTGAAATTACTTTACAGCTTCGGCAATAGCGGCAAAATCGGGCAGCTCGCCTGCATTTTCAAGCACCTCGGCATAGACGATATTTTGCTCCTCATCCACCACAAAGGCGGCACGTTTCGATACGCCATGCATATTGAATTTAAACTGCTCATAAATAGCGCCGTAAGCCCGGGAAACTTCCTTGTTAAAATCAGAAAGCAGATCGAACTGGTAGCCGTTCTCCTCCTTAAACTTTGCAAGTGTAAACGGCGAATCGACAGAGATCCCTACTATGGTTGCATTAAGGCCATTGTAGTAGCCAAAATTATCGCGCATGGTGCATAATTGCGCAGTACAAACGCTTGTAAACGCCAGCGGAAAGAAGTGAATGATCACTTTTTTTCCTTTGAAGCTTGCCAGTGATACTTCCTGAAGCGTATCTGACACCAAAGTGAATTGCGGAGCGGCGGAGCCGATGGTTAGTTTAGTATTTTCGGTTGACATGGCATAAAGATAGGGAAAAGTTGTACCGTATTCGTCGCATTTTAATTATCAGGATTTTGATTTGTATGATTTGACGATTAAATGATACCTCTCATTCAAGTCTGGAAATTAAGTGGGTCAATATTTTGATGTTAGCGATATCGCGGTAGCAAAAAACAAGCAACCTGAAATTACTTGTAACAAAACTATAACAAAAGCCCCGCCCCTCCGTATAAATGGCAAAATCAAAAAAAGGAAAACGACATTCTATGAGGGCAGAAGATATTTTTGGAGTTCAGGATGAGGGGAAGCTTGCGGGGTTGTGCAGCTATTTTTTTGTGTTGGGATGGTCGGTTTCTTACTTTGGCTATCATCAAACAGAAAAAACTACGTTAAGCAGCTTTCAGCTAAGGCAAACCCTGCTGCTTTACATTACCTATATAGGTTTAAGGTTTGGCGTGCTTGTTTTATTAGATAAAGCAGGATTATTAAGCGGGGCCATATCATTCGGCAGTGCAGCTATGTGGTTGAACGCAATTTTTGCGGTACTTTGGATCATAGGACTGGCCGGAGCAAGCTCCGGAAAAATGCGCCCTATACCGGTTTTAGGCCGGGTAGCACAAGTTGTGTTTGCCGCTATCTAAAAAATCAAATTGTCATCAAATATTCAAAAAAGCTCCTGGACTTGCCCCGGAGCTTTTTTTATTTAACAATATTTTAATTTTGACTCTGTGCTTCCCGTACACCGAAGCACGTATATTTGCAATAAGGGCAGCTACGCCCGCTGCTATTACCACACTATTTAAAGAAAACACCATGATTGAAGCAAAAGCTTATGCTGCTCAAAATGAGCACACCCCATTGGCTCCCTGGACATTTGAGCGCCGCGAGGTAGGCCCTCACGATGTACAATTCGATATCTTATTTTGCGGCGTATGCCACTCCGATTTGCACCAGATTAAAAACGACTGGTTCCCGGGGATCTTCCCGATGGTACCGGGTCATGAGATTGTTGGCCGCGTTGTTAAAGTTGGCGATCATGTCAAGAAATTTAAAGTTGGCGACCTCGCCGGAACCGGTTGCCTGGTGGATTCATGCCGTGTTTGTGAAAACTGTAAAGCCGATCTGGAACAATATTGCCTGAACGGCGGATCATTCACCTATAACGGTTTAGAGCAGGACAAAAAAACACCAACCTACGGTGGTTACTCAAATACCATTGTGGTTCATGAAGATTTTACGCTACACATTTCTGACAAGCTTGACCTTGCCGCAGCGGCTCCATTGCTTTGCGCAGGTATTACTACTTATTCGCCGTTAAGGCATTGGAAAGTTGGCAAAGGCCACAAATTAGCCGTTTTAGGCTTGGGTGGCTTGGGCCATATGGCTGTTAAATTTGGTGTTGCTTTTGGCGCTGATGTTACCGTATTGAGCACCTCGCCAGGCAAGGAGGCCGATGCAAAAAAATTGGGGGCACACCATTTTGTGGTAACTTCTGACGAGAAACAACTGGAAGCAGTTAAGGGCTCATTCGATTTTATCCTGGACACCGTTTCGGCAGAGCATGACTTTAACATGTACCTGTCGTTGTTGCGCACTAACGGCGTTCACATTTGCGTGGGCGTTCCGGCTACCCCGGCTCAAATTGCAGCATTCAGCATCATTGCCGGCAGGAAGAGCCTGGCAGGTTCGAGCATCGGCGGTTTAGCGGAAACCCAGGAAATGCTCGATTTCTGCGCTGAGCACAATATCGTTTCCGATATCGAAATGATCGACATGAAAGATATCCAGAACGCTTATGACCGTATGGTTAAAGGCGATGTGAAATATCGTTTCGTGATAGATATGGCAACGCTGTAATTGAATGCTGTTGGCTCACCGGCATTCCGAGGAATGCTACGCAAAGTAATACCAATGCTAACTATAAGATGTGCTAGACGGCACATCTTATAGTAAACAAGAAAGCGGGCAATGCATCAGCACCGTCCGCTTTCTTATTCCCCCTTTAGGCGACCGGGCTAATCCATCATCACCCCAATATAATAGTTAAAGGTATCTACCTCAATATTGTTTTTCTTAGCGCCTTCGATGGTAACCGGCATAAAACGGGTTGACGGTGTGATGAACTGGTATTCGCCGCCTTTTAGTTTTACCCGCACGGGCATGTTAAAGCCTTTTACATCAGAGATCCAGCGGACGTACAATTTGCCCCCGGTTTCCATGAAGTTGAGGATCGGGATGCTTTTGTATTTCAGGTACTGCTCAAATACTGGTTTCAGGTTTTTACCCGATTGATCGGTGATGTAGTTCACCACGTCGTCATAAGTTACGGTCTGGTGATAAAATGTTTTATTGAGACCGCGGAGGATGCCGCGCCATTTTTCATCATCGTTGGTGATGGTGCGCATCATATTAAGCATGTTGCCACCTTTATAATACATATCGCCCGAGCCTTCGTTATTCACATTATAATTCCCAACGATAGGACGGTCATTCACAATGGCGAAACGGGTGCCGTGCACATATTCCTGCCCGGCTTGCTTACCGTAGCGCTGCTCGATGAACAGCGACTCAGAATAGTTGGTGAAGCTTTCGTGGATCCACATATCGGCCAGGTCTTTCGACGTGATGTTATTGCCGAACCACTCGTGGCCGCTCTCATGTACCACGATAAAATCCCACTTTAAACCCCAGCCGGTACCAGACAGATCGCGACCGAGATAGCCGTTGCGGTAATGGTTGCCGTAAGCGGTTCCGCTTTGGTGCTCCATGCCCAGGTGCGGCGCTTCGATCAGCTTATAACCGTCTTCATAAAAAGGATACGGACCGAACCAATGCTCAAACGCTTTGATCATGTCTTTTACGTTTTCGCCGAATTGCTTGGTGGCCTTTTCAACATTATAGTCCAGTACCCAATAATCTAGTGTCAGCTTTCCTTTCTCACCATTGTAGCTATCGCTGATGTGCTTGTATTTGCCGATGTTGGCCTCTATGTCATAGTTATTAATGGGGTTTGCCACAAACCAGTCGAAACGGGTGTAGCCGTTCTTCAGATCAGTCACCTTGCGCAGGCGACCGTTCGATGCATCTGTTAAACCTTTAGGTACGCTGATGCTGATGAGGGCGCTGTCCACCTCGTCGGCCTGCTGATCTTTATTAGGCCACCAGATACTGGCGCCGATACCCTGGCAGGCGGTAGCCACCCATGGGTTGCCCAGCGAATCTTTGGCGAATACAATACCACCATCCCACGGTGCACGTTTGGCCACTGTTGGATTACCTGAGTAAAATACCGTAAATTCTTCCTTCGCGCCTTTTACAATAGTATTTGGGAAGGTGACGAAAACGGCGTTGAATTCGCGGGTGTAAGGTAGTTCGCGGCCTTTGTAAACTACCTTTTCAACTTTCAGGTTAGCGAAAAGATCGAACTGAAGTTTGGTAAAATCCTGCGTGGCGGTGAATTTAAAAAGGTTGCTTCCGCTGATGAACTGTTTGTCGATATCAAATTTCACGTCGAGGTGATAGTAATTAATGTCGTAACAGGTGCGCAGCGGGGTGGTTAAATTTCCGCGCAGCGAATCGGCGCGGGTAAACTGCTGCTTGCCGGTACCCAACTGGGCATTGGCGGCAAAAGAGATTAATCCTAAAGCGCAAATAGATAATAATTTGGTCAGTTTCATTTGATCTGTTATTGGCGACTTGTGAAGAAACAAATTGCGATGGTGTCTTTTATTGCGACCTGTGAAGACACAGGTCGCTGTGCATTTTTATAATTTTTTATTCCGCGACCTTTATTTCCACAGGTCGCCGAAGATATTATTCGAGTACGGTAATTTTTATGTTCGATTTATTAGCCGCATTGTGATAAATACGGATGGTTGATTTCTGAAAATCGGAATCCTTTGCCTGGTTGATGTCTACAAATTTTTGCGGATTTCTATCAGCCAGCGGGAACCATGAATTTTGTACCTGGATCATAATGCGGTGACCTTTGCGGAAAGTGTGACCAACATCGGGCAGGTTATATTTTACCTGTGTTACCTTGCCCGGCACAAACGGCTCCGGTTTCTCGAACGAGTTACGGAACTTGCCCCGAAAGATCTCACCACGGATCAGCATCTCGTATCCACCCAAAGTCACGTTTTTAGGATTCGGGGTTGGATTAGGGTAATTATCAGGGAACACGTCTATCAGTTTCACTACATAATCTGCATCGGTGGTGCTGATAGAGGTCAACAGATCGGCAACTACCGGGCCTGTGAGCGTAATATCTTCTTTTAAAGTATCGGTCTGAAAAGTTTTCACGTCCGGACGGCGCTCGGCAAAGCGCTGATCATCTAACATATATTCTCTCGTACGGCCTCTTTGAATGCCATCCTGGTATGGAACCGGTGAAGCAGGGTCGCTCACATATTCGTCAAAACCTTCGCCGGCGGCAGGCGGATCGAATGACAGCTTGCCATTAGCGTGGAAGTATAATGTTTTTTGAGTCGAGTTTTCAGGCGGCCATTTGCTGAACTTTTTCCATTGGTTGCTGCCGCTGATGTAGATGGCTGCTTCAGGAAGATCGTCGGCGCCTTCGCCTTTCAGGTAATATTTAAAGAAAGGCAGCTCCAGATTCTCGCGGAACCACTGGCTGGTGTTCGACCCAAAATCCTGGTCGGCAAAGTGCTGAATGTCTTTGGCTTCCCAGCCGCCATGATACCACGGACCCATCACCAGCATATTTTTGTGGCTTTGCGGGTTTTGTTTTTCAATAGCCTCATATACATGCAGCGCGCCGAAACAATCTTCGGCATCAAAAAATCCGCCTACCACCATAGTTGCAGGGGTAAGGTTTTTAAGGTGCGGACGGATGTTCATATCCTGCCAAAAGCTATCATAATTAGGGTGCGCCATCATATTGTTCCAGAATTTCACCGAATCGCCGAAGTAGCGTGTTTTATAGTTCGGCAATGCGCCCATGCTCAGGTAAAACTTATAATTATCAGTGTATTTAAACTTGATGCCGGTTTTAAATTGAGCAGGTGTGATAGGTTTGGGACGCGGAACGCCAAAGCTGGTGATAAACGAAAACGCATCCATCACAAACAGTGCACCGTTGTGGTGAAAGTCATCGCCTATGAACCAGTCGGTAACCGGGGCCTGCGGCGATACCGCCTTTAAAGCAGGGTGCGCATTTGGCAGCGAGGCGGTTGAGTAGAATCCAGGATAAGAAATACCTTCGATCCCTACGTTACCATTATTGTTGGGCAGGTTTTTTACGAGCCAGTCGATAGTATCGTAAGTGTCGGAACTTTCATCCACCTGCTGGCCTTTTTTATTGTCGATATTGGGGCGCACGTCGATAAAATCACCTTCGCTCATCCATTTGCCACGTACGTCCTGGTAAACAAAAATGAAGCCCTCCTTTTCGAGCAAAGCGTTCTGACCGAGTGAACGGCGGTAGTTATTCTCACCATAAGGCGACACAGTATAAGGTGTGCGCGTCATAATAATGGGGTACTTTTTCGATTGATCTTTAGGGAGATAAATGGAAGTGAACAGGCGTTTACCATCGCGCATGGTAATGTATTTTTCCATTTTGGTGTAATGCTCGCGAATGTAGCCGGTGTCTTGCGGAGCCTGGGCCCAAGCGCCGGTAAGCCATAAAGCCAGCACGGTTAAGAGTAGCAGTTTTTTCATAATGTTGAGATCAGTTAGTTGTAGCTAATTTAAAAAGATAATCAGTAATATACTATCTGGTGTTAACACTGTTACACAAAAAGGATAAACCATTCTTGAATTAAGCTAAAATATAGGAAATTAAAAGTCAGGTCGACACTTATTAAAATATTTTAAAAAGTATTGCTGTTGTTTAAAAAACTTTTATAAGTTTGTATTGATAATGTACTGCACTTTAGTAAACGAACTTTATATCAGCCTTATGTCGGTAAGGGGACTTATAGTTAAATTGGTTTGAATGAATCCTCGCCCAGGCGGGGATTTTTTTTGCAGTTTTTTCGATCACAACAACCCTAAATACAACCCACAAGATGGCGAGATTAAATTTATTAGAAGAGACGCGCTATGAGAAGTTACCGGTAACGGTGTATGCGGACCAGCAGTTAGCGTCGGTAGCGGTAGCCGGCCGCATAGCGAAGCTGATCAGG
>Ga0209233_1000458_pt1 | contig 26629 bp, 30 predicted proteins | sample AraplaCL_Cvi_mCL_FD_184269 | JGI IMG/M metagenome (GOLD analysis project Ga0209233, IMG submission 184269) | Arabidopsis root microbial communities from the University of North Carolina, USA - plate scrape CL_Cvi_mCL (SPAdes) (version 2) | ecosystem: Host-associated > Plants > Roots > Endosphere...
GCCGTAACGCGAGCGCGCGGCCTTCTGGATCGCGTCCGCCATTGCGGCAAGCACGATCTCGCGGTCGATGACCTTTTCGCGCGCCACTGCATCTGCGATCTGCAGAAGTTCTAGCCGGTTCGCACTGACTGCCATTTTTAGTCTCCGTCTTCCTGCCCTGGGGTTCCCGTCCCGTCAGGCGGTTCGTTGATCGGTTATTCCTGGTCTTCGTCCGCTTCGTTCTGGTTCGCTGCCTCGGCTTTCGCCAGCTTGTCGGCGCGCAACGCGTCACGGATGAGATCGTCCGTCAGGATCAGCTTGGCTTCGGCCAAGGTGCTGAACGGAATGGTTACCTTCGGTTCCTCGCCGCGGGTAGCTTCGTCGCGCTCAATGGTGAAACCATCGGCATCGACGGCGACAATCTTGCCGCGGAAGCGCTTGCGGTTCTCGACGAGGATCGACGTTTCGCATTTGACGAGGTGGCCGATCCAGCGCTGGAAATCCGACTTGCGCACCATCGGGCGGTCGATGCCCGGCGAAGACACTTCGAGATGATACGCCTTATCGATCGGATCTTCCACATCGAGAACCGGCGAAACGGCCGAAGAGACCTCTTCGCAGTCTTCGACGGTCATGGTGCCGTCGTTGCGCTCAGCCATGATCTGCAGCGTCAGCCCGTTCAGATTGAGGAGGCGTACGCGCACCAGGCGGAAGCCCATGCCCACAAGGACGGGCTCGATGATGGCGGCAACGCGCTGATCAAGGCCGGTTTCGACGATCAGCCTGGGTTCATTGGTATTGTCTGCGTTTGTCACGTCCGACAAGCATTCACTCCTGCAATGTCTTTGCATTCGGAGATCGTGCTAATAAAAAAGAGCGGGTCCTTGCGGCCCACTCTTCATCACACGATCAAGAATTTGATGCCGATATAAGCCCCTTTCCGGGGAATTGCAAGGCGCTCACGCCGAAAGGCCTTTTCCGGGCCTATTTCAGCACGCCGAGCATGGAGCTGTCGGGATAGCAGGTGGGCTTCATGCCGCTCTTTTCCTGCCATTGGCCGATAGAGCGCCTCGTCTTGTAGCCCGGCAGCCCGTCGGTGCCGCCGACGTCGTAGCCCTTGCGTTCCAGCGTCTTCTGCATACCGGCGACGTCAGAGCGCAGCATCTTGCCGACATCGCCCCATTTTTCCTGAAAGGCGCCGCCGCCGGAGGCGATACGATCGGCGAGATTGCCGATATAGATGCCATAGAGGTCGGAGTTGTTGTATTCCTTGATGACGTAGAAGTTCGGCGTGACGATGAATTCAGGTCCGTCGCGGCCGGCCGGCACCAGCATCATGCCGCTTGCCTTCAACTCCTCGGATGGAAATGCCTTGCCCGATACCCGCGCAATTCCGAGCGAGGCCCATTGCGAGATCGGCTTGGCGAGATCTGGCCCTTCCTGGGCGCAGGATACATTCTGCGGGATAGTGACCTCATAACCCCAGCCTCGGCCACGCTGCCAGCCTTTCTGAACTAGATAGTTGGCTATGGACGCAAGCGTGTCCGGCACCGAGGTCCAGATGTTGCGATGGCCGTCGCCATCGAAATCGACAGCATATTTCAGATAATTGGTCGGCATGAACTGCGGCTGGCCGAGCGCACCCGCCCAGGATCCACGGAACTGATCCGGCGTGACATCGCCATGCTCCAGAATGCGCAACGCTGCAACAAGTTCGGTGTGGAACATGTCCTTGCGGGTCGACATGAAAGCCTTGGTCGCCAGCACCTGGATCGCCGAATTCGGCAGCTTGGCGACGCCGAAACCGGTCTCGCGGCCCCATATGGCAAGCAGGATCGGCCCCGGCACACCATAGGTCTTCTCGATGCGACGCAGCACCGGCTGATATTGCGAAGCGAGGCCCCGCCCGGTTACGGCGAGTTTCTGCAGTCGCCCCTCGTTGAAATAGGGGGCAGGGGAGGAGAATTCGGCCTGGGTCTGCTTCTGTTCCTTGGGCTTCGGGAAGCCGGGCGGCACAAGATCCGGCAGATCCCAGTTCAACGTGACACCGGCAAACGCGGCCTGAAAGGTCTTTTCGGAAATTCCGGCCTTCCGCGCCTCCGGCCAAAGGTCCTTCTGGATCCACGACTGAAACTGCGCCTCGACATCCGCCTTGGAGGCGGCGAGCGCCGGCAGGGGGAAGAGGGAGAGGAGAAAAATGCAGAGCAAGGACAGAGAATATCGGATCTTCATTGCGATCATTCTGGATACATCCCATCCATGCGTCATGCGGAATCCTTTCAAATCGCCGTTCTTGCCCTGAGCGCCGCCGTCAGCGTGCCTTCGTCAAGATAATCAAGCTCGCCGCCAACCGGCACGCCATGGGCCAGCCGGGTGATCTTCACCTCGAGGCCTGCCAGTTGGTCGGTTATATAGTGTGCTGTGGTCTGCCCTTCGACCGTGGCGTTGACGGCGATGATGATTTCGCGGACGCCGCCTTCGCCGACGCGCTCGATCAGCCCGCGAATATTGAGATCGTCCGGCCCGACGCCGTCGAGCGGCGACAGAACCCCGCCGAGCACGTGATAGGCGGCATTCATCGCGCCCGCGCGCTCCAGAGCCCAGAGGTCGGACACATCCTCGACGACGATGATGACGGATTGGTCGCGCCGGTCGTCTGTGCAGACCGTGCAGGGGTCGACGGTATCGACATTGCCGCAGCGCGAGCAGATCTTCACCTTGTCATAGGCTTCGCCCATCGCGTGGGACAGCGGCCCGAGAAGCTGATCTTTCTTCTTGATCAGGTGCAGCGCTGCCCGTCGCGCCGAGCGTGGTCCGAGCCCAGGCACCTTCGCCAGAAGCTGGATGAGTTTTTCGATTTCGGGGCCGGTGACTCGCTTTGCCATGGGAGGCTTTTAGCTCATATGCTCACGGAACGGAATCACGGAAGGAACGGTTGAGCCATGAAAATTCTGGCTGTTTGTCTCGGTGCCCCCGAGACGCTTCCGGGAAGGAAAGCGAAGACCGGCATCAACAAACATGCCGTCAACGGCGCCGTTATGATCGATGCGCAGGGTCTGCTTGGCGACGCCATCTGCAATCGCGAGCATCATGGCGGCCGCGATCAGGCCGTCTATGTGGAGGGATCGTTGACGCTGGATTGGTGGGCAAAGGAGCTTGGGCAAGCATTGGAGCCTGGCTTTTTCGGCGAAAACCTCATTCTCGAAGGGCTCGATAACTGCGCCGTCTCGGTCGGAGATAGATTCATAGCCGGCGATCTGGTTTTGGAAGTGACCTGTGCCCGCATTCCCTGCGCCACGTTCGCTGCGAAGATGGGCGACTCCAAATTCGTGAAGCGCTATACGCAGGCAGGGCGTCCCGGCATCTATTGCCGCGTGCTCGCCAGCGGCACGGTGAGCGCCGGCATGCCCGTTGAGTACCAGCCCTATGCGGGCGACCCGGTCACGATGCCCGAGATGATGGCAACATTCGGCAGGCGATTGCCGCCGGAAGATCGTGCGCGTTATCTCGCGGCACCAATCCATTACAAACTACGCGCCACGCTCGAAAACGAGGCGCGATAGCCTTAGCGCATGGCAATCGCCACGGCGGCACCGGCCATGGTCGCCGCGCTGGTGCGATTGGCGATGCGGACCGCGCGGCGGCTTTTAAGGAAGGTTCTCGCCTTCGCCGCAAGCATGGCCCAGGTAAGATCGATGATGACGAGCACCGCAAACATCGTTGCCACCAACTCAGCCCAGCCGGAAAGCGTGACGCCATGCAGATCGATGATCGAGGGCAGCAGCGCTACGTAGAACACCATGATTTTCGGGTTGCCCATGGTCACGGTGAAGCCGGCGAGGAAGAGACGTGTGGCCGATTGTTCGTCCGGCAATTCCTCTCCCGCCGTGTCGGAAGAGGCAAACCACATCTTCCAGGCAAGATAGAGCAGATAGGCAACGCCGAGCCATTTGATCACCACGAAGGCGACATGGAAGGTTTCGGCAATGGTCGCAAGACCGGCGACGGCGAAAGTCAGCCAGATCGCTTCGCCGAGCCACATGCCGGAGAGGAAGGGCAGCACGTTGCGGGCGCCCTTCGTGAGCACGCGCGCCACCAGCGCGGCGATATTCGGCCCCGGCGATCCGGCGGCAATGAACAGGGCACCGGCAAAAACCAGCAGCGTCGACAGGCTCATGGCATTTCCTCCGAACGGACAAGCCAGACAATATCTGGAGAAGAATGCCAGAAATAGCATTCCGGCGCGCCTTTTCCAAACGTCAGCTTTGCCCTTGTCGAAGCTGTGCGCGAAAGCGTTCGAAGATCGCCTTGCCCTCTTGCCAATCTCCTAGGCCCGATGCGCCATTGATATGGCCGCGCGGTCCGATATCGACGAAGGCGCTGCCCCAGATTTCAGCGCTGTGGCATGCATAACCGAAAGAGCAGAACGGATCGTCGGTGCTGGCAACGAGCAGCGATGGAAAGGGCAGCCGTTGCCGCGGCGGACGGGCGAAGCTGCCGGCCTCGGCAAGATAGATCTCACCCGTGGGTTCGGGCGGTGCCACCAGAAAGGTGCCAAGGATCGCCGTTTTCGTGATGGGCGCCCAATGGGCGATGAGCTGGCAGGCGAGGCTGTGCGCGATCAGGATCGGCGGCGTTTCCGAGCGGGCGATTTCCCGTTCGAGCGTGGCGATCCAGTCGATAAGGATCGGCTTGTCCCAACTCGACGGTTGGAAACGTCGAATGCCTGGATCCTGTCTCTCCCAGAGTGTCTGCCAGTGGTCTTCGCCCGAGCCACCAAGCCCCGGCAGCATGATGATGTCGCTCATCTCAGTCCTCTCTTGCTGTCTGCGGGAGAAAACTGACATGCGGCTCAAGCAATTGACATTGCAATCCATCGGATAAAACCTTCAGGAACCGATGAATTGAAGGTGAAGTATGGAAAGCACGGAGAAGGGACTGGATCCGACTGACATGTCGATGATCGAGATCTTGCAGCAGGATGGGAGAATTTCCGTATCGGAACTCGGTCGCCGCGTCGGCCTTTCACAGCCGGCGGCGTCGGAGCGGATGAAGCGGCTGGAGGAAAAAGGTGTCATTGCCGGCTATAGGGCCGTCGTCGATCCCGCTGCGGTCGGCCTCGGCATGATGGCGGTCATCAGGCTGCGCACGTCTCACGAGCATATTCGCCCCTGTCTGAAGCAGTTTTCGGAAATGCCCGAGATCATCGAGGTGCTCAGACTGACGGGGGAGGATTGCTTCTTGCTCAAGGTCCTGGTGCCGACGGCTGAGAACCTTGAAACCATCGTCGACTCTATCGCTCGCCACGGCGCGGTGACGACATCGCTTGTCCTGCGTAATGAGCCGGTAAAGGCGATTGGCCGCGAATTGATCCGCAAGACAATCGCCCGGTAACGGAGCCGAAAAGCTGCAGTCTCAGAAAGGCAGCTTGAAACCGGGCGGGATCGGCAGGCCGGCTGTGAGTTCGCGGGTCTTTTCGGCCGTGATCGCCTCGGCCTTGTCCTGGGCATCCTTGTTGGCAGCGACGATCAGGTCTTCGAGAATCTCGACATCCTCTTCCTTGAAGAGCGACGGATCGATCTTGATACCCAGCATCACGCCTTTGCCGTTGACGGTGGCAGTGACGAGGCCGCCGCCGGCCTTGCCTTCGACGCGAATGTCGGCGATTTCCGACTGCATCTTCTCCATCTTGGCCTGCATTTCCTTCACTTTGCCCATCATGCCCATGATGTCGCGCATCGTCATTGGTCCTTCTTCTGCGTGTTTCTATTCCTATTGGCCACGATTTCTCGCCGGCCACCGCGGTTGTTTAGCCGGGCGGGTCCGATGTCACCCATCTTACCCTTAGAATTCTATATCGTCGCCCGGCAGAATATCGCCATCGACGGATTCGGCGATGGCGGGAGCCGCGGTCTGCTCTTCCTCCTCGTCCGCGTCGGGCGCGCGCACGCGAACGTCGATGATCTTGGCGCCGGGAAATTGCGACAGGATCGCTGCGACATCCGGGTCCTGGCGGGCATCGGCGACGCGCTGCTTCTGCGCGTTCGCTTCGGCCTCCACCAGCGTCGGCTCGCCTTCGTCGCGGCTGAGGCTGACGATCCAGTGAATGCCGGTCCATTCCTTGAGCTTGACGGCAAGTTCGTTGAGCAATGTCCCGGGCGCGCCGGGCGTCAGGTTGACATCGAGCCGGCCCGGCTCAAGCTTTACCGGTCGAACGAAGGTGCGCACGAGCGCCTTGATCTTCGGATCGCGCTTCTGCCCGGCAAGTTCGGCGATATCGGCCATCGAATTGATCGCCACCAACGGCTTCGGTGCCTGGGTCGGCTTAGGCTCGATGCGTCCGACGGGTTGCGAATCCGGCTGCGTATTGGGCACTGCGCGCAGCATGGCGACCGGCGCGGAGGCCGTCGGCCGCGGCGCTGGTGTTTCGATTGCCCTCGCCACGGCGCTGCCCTGATAGGAAACCGAGGCTCCGCCACCGTTGCCGGTGGGTGCGCCGGATGGCGGCCGCGCGCCGCCATTGCCATCGGAAAACTCCGCCAGCCGACGCGCGGCGTCTTCCGGGGCCGGAAGATGCGCGGCATGAGCCAGGCGGATCAGCACCATTTCAGCCGCACCGGCGGTGCGCGAAGCATTCTCCGTCTCGGTGATGCCCTTGAGAAGCATCTGCCAGATGCGCGACAGCGCCGTCACCGCCACGCCCTGGGCGAATTCCATTGCCTTCGTGCGCTCGACTTCGCTCAGCGACGGATCGTCGGCGGCATCAGGCACATATTTGAGGCGGGTGACGAGATGGGTGAAATCGGCAAGGTCGGTCAATACGACGACAGGATTGGCGCCGGCCTCGTACTGGCTGTTAAATTCGGCAAGCGCTGCCGAAACATCGCCTTTGACGATATGGCCGAAGAGATCGACGATGCGAGCGCGGTCGGCAAGCCCGAGCATCGCGCGTACGGCATCGGCGGCAACGAATCCGCTGCCATGGGCGATCGCCTGATCGAGCAGCGACAGGCCGTCGCGCGCCGAGCCTTCGGCAGCACGGGCGATCATGGCGAGCGCTTCCGGCTCAGCCTCGATGCCTTCCTTGCCGGCAATAGTGGTGAAAAGGCCGACGAGATCGGAAGCGCTGATCCGGCGCAGGTCGAAGCGCTGGCAGCGCGACAGCACCGTGATCGGCACTTTGCGGATCTCCGTCGTCGCGAAAATGAACTTCACATGCTCGGGCGGCTCTTCGAGCGTCTTCAGGAGCCCGTTGAAGGCCGCCGTCGACAGCATGTGCACTTCGTCGATGATATAGACCTTGTAGCGGGCCGAAACCGGCCGGTAACGCACTTGCTCGATGATTTCTCTGATATCGTCGATACCGGTATGCGAGGCGGCGTCCATCTCGATGACGTCGACATGCCGGCCTTCCATGATCGCCTGGCAGTGTTCGCCGGGTTCACGCAGATCGATCGTCGGACGATCGACCGCAGCGGTCTTGTAATTGAGGGCGCGCGCAAGGATGCGGGCAGTCGTGGTCTTGCCGACGCCGCGTACGCCGGTCAGCATGTAGGCCTGCGCAATACGGCCGGTCTCGAACGCGTTGGTCAGCGTTCGAACCATCGGCTCCTGGCCGACCATCAGGTCCGTGAAGTCCTTGGGTCTGTATTTGCGGGCCAGCACCCGATAACCGGTGCCGGTCGAGGCGGCATCTTTTGCTTGTCGCTCGCTGTCGCTCATCGCCCTGCTTATTGCCCGGTGCCCCAGCTATACCCGGCAAAAGCCGGGTCTTGCTTTCAGAAAGGGTGGGAGGCTGGCACGATGACCCGTGCCGGGCTCGTTAGGGCTGCTTCCTTCCGGACCTGACCCGGTTGGCGAGTGGCTCGTCCACCACCAACCTCCCGGATGCACATATCGGCAATATCGTCATCAAAAGCAAGCCAAGGTCAAAAAAAACTGCTAAACATTTGAAAAAACAATGGAGGATGCCCCCTTGAAGGAGTTTGCGCTCGACGACCGCCTTGCGAATGACAGCGTTTTCGTTGAGATCACCGGCCTCTGCGAGGTCCGCCTGATGAAGGATCGCCGCTGGCCGTGGCTTGTCCTCGTGCCGCGCCGGCCTGGTATGTCGGAGGTTTTCGAACTGACGCCACTCGACCGGATTCTCCTGACCTTCGAAACCGACAAGGTCGGGAGTGCCTTGAAGACGCTGACAGGCGCTGCAAAAATCAATGTCGGGGCACTTGGAAATATCGTCCGTCAGCTTCATGTTCATGTCATTGCGCGATCCGAAGGGGATGCCAACTGGCCCGGCCCGGTCTGGGGCTACGGCAAGGCGGAACCCTATTCGGACGAAGACATGAACAGCCTCATAGCCAAGTTGCGGGAAACGCTTTCACAATGAGCCATTCCATCTTCTCTTCGGATGCCCCGCATCCGGAAGCCAGCAGTCTAACCGCCTTTGCGGAAAATCAGCTCAACCGGGATGCGGAGCATCGCGACGAGGAATCGATCAAGCATGCGCTTGCCAAGGAGGGCACGCACATCCTGGCCTTCGCTCAGGACCGGCTTGTTTTGAAGCATGACGGGCAAGTGCTCGACCCATTGTTTGCCCGCTACGAACTGGAAGGGCTCGATCCGAACTGGGAGGAGGCCGTCCTTCTCGGTTACCGCAAGACCGGAGAGCCGCGCCTGGCGGTGCCGGTGCGCATCAATGCCGACGAACTTGCCAGCCAGTACAAGCCGGCAGACATGCGCTCGCTCTGGCGCGATCTTCTGCTGGAGGGTGAGATCCTTGGCGAAGCGGCGCAGGGCATGAGCCTCATCCGCTGGAACAGCGACAATCGCTTCTGCGGCCGCTGCGGATCGGTCATGGAAAGCCGCATCGGCGGCTACAAGCGGGTCTGCACGGCCTGCGAACACATGATCTTCCCGCGCACCGATCCCGTGGTGATCATGTTGACGATCGACGAGGAGAGAAATCTCTGCCTGCTCGGCCGCAGCCATCATTTCGCGCCCGGCATGTATTCCTGTCTCGCCGGCTTCGTCGAGCCGGGCGAAACCATCGAGAATGCCGTACGCCGCGAGACATTCGAGGAATCAGGCATCCATACCGGCCGCATACGCTACCACGCGTCGCAGCCCTGGCCGATGCCCCACTCATTGATGATCGGCTGCTACGCCGAGGCGAAGTCGACGGAAATCCATATGGACGGCGCAGAACTCGACGATTGTCGCTGGTTCACGCCGGAGGAGACGCTAGCCATGCTCGACCGCGTCTCGGCGTCGGGCAACACCTCTCCGCCCAAGGGCGCCATCGCCCATCGTCTGATGCGCGACTGGGTGGAATGGAAGCGATAGGTTCTTTTCTGCCATGGCCCGCTCGGAACGATTGCTGACGCTGTTGCAGACGTTGCGGCGCTACCGCCGGCCGGTGAGCGGTGCGGTGCTTGCCGAGGAAACCGGCGTCAGCCTGCGCACGCTCTATCGCGACATTGCCAGCCTTCAGTCGCAGGGCGCCATGATCGAAGGCGAACCCGGCATCGGCTATGTGCTGAAGCCGGGCTTCATGCTGCCGCCGATGATGTTCTCGCAGGACGAGATCGAGGCATTGGTCCTGGGGTCGCGATGGGTGGCGCGCGCAACCGACGCCCGTCTGGCCGCAGCCGGAACCGATGCGCTCGCAAAGATCGCCGCCGTGTTGCCCGCGGAGATGCGTGAGGCGATCGATCAGGCGGCTGTCGTCGTCGGAACGCGGCGCATCACGGAAGACAAGGCTGACCTTTCCCTGATGCGCAAGGCGATCCGCACGGAACGAATGGTGCAATTGACCTATGGTGATGTGAACGGCACGATTTCCACCCGCCGCATCTGGCCCTTTGCGCTTGGCTACTTCGACAATTCACGAATCGTCATGGCCTGGTGCGAGCTGCGCCAGGATTATCGCCATTTCCGCGCCGACCGCATCGTGGACTTTGCGGTGCTGGAGGCGCGCTACCCCCGCCGGCGCGTTGCGCTCGCAAGGGAATGGCAGGCCCGCGAAGGCATGGTCCACAATTGATCTGTCAGCGCAACGCTACTGCCAGAAACTGTCAGTAGGCTTCGCTATTATCGGCACCATCCAAGCAGGAAGGAGGACCGATCATGGCAAGCAGCGTTTTCACCATTACGAAGCAGGCACATCGCGACGGCATCGAGGCGCAAGCAGGCAAGAATGTTCTGATGCCGGTATGGCCGGCTCGCCTCATGCAGGCTGCGAGCGGCTATTTCAGCCGCCGCTGGAACCGCCTCGATCTCGAGGAAACGCCGAACTCCGTGAAGCGCGATCTCGGCTTTCTCGACGGCCATGCTCCTTATCGCGAGGAAGACCAGATGCGTTAAGGCATCTCCCACTTCTGCGATAACGACAGCAGTAAAATCAAAATCCCAGGCGCAAGAAACTGATCCAAGGATCGCGATGCGTACGGGAAGCGCATGTCAGTAAACACCTGACCGACGATCGATAAATCTTTCCCCGGCAGGCCGCGCACGGCCCGCCGGACCGCCTACCCATGCCCCAAAATCCATCTCAACCAAGAGGAATGTCCAATGATCACCCCGAATCTCATCGTCTTCTACGTCAAGGATCCTGCCGAGAGCGCGCCGTTCTACCGTGATTTGCTCGGCCACGAGCCGACATTTTCCTCGCCGAATTTCGTAGCGTTTGCGCTCGAAAATGGTTTCAATCTCGGCCTGTGGCGCCGCAGCAGCGTTGAACCACAGCCTTCCGCCATCGGCAATCGCGGCGAGTTGGGTTTCATGGTCGAGGGCGCTGGTGCCGTCGAAAAGCACTATCAGGAATGGAAAGCGAAAGGCCTGCCGATTGCGCAGGAACTGACGACGATGGATTTCGGCCCGACCTTCGTCGTGCTCGATCCCGATGGTCATCGTCTGCGTGTTTGTGAGCCGGATAAGTAAGGCCGTCTTCATTGGCCTCACCCTGTCCCCCGCCGCGGGAGAGGGTGACAGGCTGGATGAGGGACAGGTTTGCTTGAAGTCGAAGCGCGCTCCCGTTCGCTGCTCCCTCTCGTCCGAGTGAATCTGCGGCCTTGCACAAAAACATTCATCGGCGGATGCCGCGATCGAACGACAGGAGGATCAAATGCTGCATCACATTTCTTTTGGTGTCTCGAATATCGAAAAGGCCGCCGCGTTCTACGACGCCGTTTTTACGCCATTGGGCTACGTGCGTGTCTGGGAAGATTTGAAGCCGGGCGATGCCGACCAGGCAGTGGGATATGGTCTGCCGGGCGGTGGCGATAAATTTGCGATCAAACTAAGGGGTGACGCTGCCAAGCCACCGGGCCTTGGCTTTCATCTCGCCTTTACTGGACCGACACGCGAAGCAGTCGCCTTGTTTCATGAGGCCGCATTGCGTCACGGCGGCGTAGACAACGGCCCGCCGGGTCTTCGCCCACACTACGCACCCGACTACTTTGCGGCCTTCGTCACAGACCCCGACGGCTATCATATCGAGGTGGTCGCCGAGGTCGAAGGATAACAGTCGGATGCAGTTGCGATGGTCTCATCACCCGCCCTCGTGGTTCGAGGCTTCGCTTTTAGAGCATGTCGCGCAAAAGTGAGCAGCGGTTTTTGCGGCTACGACATGCGTGAAATCAAAGAGCCAAAGCGCGTGAAGCGAATCTTAGAGATCGCGACGCGCTTTAGAGCTCCGCACCTTACCATGAGGACTGCTCTTTTGTGCCTCGCAGCAGAATGTGCCCCACCTCATGGTGAGGTGCATCGCCGCTAAGCGTAGCGAAAACGGTGATGCCTCGAACCACGAAGTGGCCTATGTCAGCGCGAAAGTTAAAGCTGGCCCCGCATCGGATGTCCCTTGTAGACACCCAAAATCCGGACCTTTTCGGAGAAGAAACGCAGCTCTTCCAAAGCGCGGCGCACATGCGGGTCGGAGGGATGTCCTTCGATGTCAGCATAGAACTGCGTCGCGACAAAACGGCCGCCGAGCTGGTAGCTTTCGAGCTTCGTCATGTTGATGCCGTTGGTGGCGAAGCCGCCGAGTGCCTTGTACAGAGCGGCCGGAATGTTGCGCACGTTGAAGACGAAGGTGGTGACGATCTTTTCGTCGGGCGCGCTGCGCTCCGCCCAGTCCTCGTCACGCGACAGCACGACGAAGCGCGTCATGTTGTTTTCGGTATCCTCGACATTCTCAGCGATGATTTCGAGGCCATAGAGATCGGCCGCCAGCCGCGGCGCCAGCGCCGCCATGCTGCGGTCGCCGGTTTCCTGCACGAGTTTGGCCGCACCGGCCGTATCGCCGGCGATCACGGGCTTCCAGCCGTTGGCACGCACGATATTGCGGCACTGGCCGAGTGCATGAATATGGCTGTGCACCGTGCGGATCTCTTCCTTCCTGACGCCCGGCAGGACCATCAGCTGGAAGCGGATCGGCATGAAATATTCGCCGACGATGTGCAGGCGGGATTCAGGCAGCAAATGATGAATGTCGGCGACGCGGCCGGCGATGGTGTTCTCGATCGGGATCATACCGAGATCCGCCTCGCCATTGTCGATGGCGGTCAGGGCATCCTCAAAGGTCTGGCAGGGCAGCGGCTCCATGGTCGGGAACATGTCACGGCTGGCCATATCGGAATTGGCGCCGTAGTCGCCCTGGAAGGAGATCTTGTTGGTCTTGGAAATCATCTAACTGCCTTTGGGGGGACTGCCTTTGGGGAAATGCCGTCAGAGAGAGGCGGCGGAAAGAATGCGTCTGGCCTTTTCGAGGTCCTTGGGAGTATCGACACCGAGCGGGACCGTGTCAACGATCTCCACATCGATGCGCATGCCGGCCTCCAGCGCCCTCAGCTGCTCCAGCGATTCGCGCCGCTCCAGCGTCGATGGGCCGAGGCTCACGAATTTTTCGAGCGCCGCGCGGCGATAAGCGTAGAGGCCGATGTGATGATAGAGCGGCCCTTCGCCGTAAGGGGCGGTGGTGCGGGTAAAATAAAGCGCGCGCAGACGGCTGTCCGAGATCGGCGACCCCACAACCTTGACCACGCTCGGCAGGGTCTTTTCCTCCTCGTCCTTGATCTCGACGGTGAGCGTCGCGATGTCGACGGCCGGATTTTCAAGCGGACGCAGTGAGGCGCGAATGGTCTCGGGATCGATCGTCGGCAGGTCGCCCTGCACGTTGACGACGATCTCGGCGCGGCCCTGCGGGTCGACAGCCTGCAGCGCCTCGTAAATGCGGTCCGAGCCGGATTGATGATCGCCTCGCGTCATGACGACATCGAAGCCGGCATTCGCCACCGCGTCGTAGACGTCCTTATCGTCGACGGCGACGATGATGCGACCGATCGCCGCCTCGCGCGCGCGCTTGGCAACCTGTACGATCATGGGCAGGCCGCAAATATCGGCGAGCGGCTTGCCGGGCAGGCGGGTGGAGGCCATTCGAGCAGGAATGAGAACCAGCGTCTTGTCTAAATTTGGATCTGTCATTCTTGGGCCTTCTATTCCTGCGGGAAAAGTGTCAAAACGTCTCACGGTGGAGGCCGTTTACAGAGTTGCAAGAAACAGCCAAAAGACATAGGTTTCGCGCGAATTCAAGATGGGCCGGCTGAGGATGCTGGCGGCGAGGGGAGCATAGCAGATGAATTCATCCTACGTGAACATGGGAGTCGGGGCACTTTTGGCCACGCTGTTCGTGTTGAAGTCCGTGTCGCTCGCGTCAGGATTTATTTTCCATTCGGAAACACCGGAAAAGCCGGGTTTTGCCATCGTTGCCGCAGAAGAGCCGGCTGGTGGCGAGAAGGCTGCGGCCGCAAAGCCGGATACGCCGATCGCTCAGCTTTTGCAGAAGGCTGATGCGAAGGTCGGCGAGACGATCTTCAAGAAGTGTCAGGCCTGTCATTCCGGAGAAAAGGGAGGACCGAACAAGGTTGGCCCTGATCTCTGGGGTATCGTCGACCGTCCGGTCGCCGAGCATGAGGGCTTTGCCTACTCGGCCGGCATGAAGGACTTCTCCAAGGGCGGCGCGGAGAAGTGGACCTACGATCACCTCTATCACTTCCTGGCGGCTCCGAAGAAGTTCGTTGCCGGTACGGCGATGGGCTTTGCCGGTCTGCCGAAGGAAGAGGATCGCGCCAACGTGATCGCCTATCTGCGCACGCTCGCCGATACGCAGGTTCCGCTGCCGGATCCGAACGCACCGGCTGCCACCAACTAAGGCAGTCCTGATGATGGATTGAAAACCCGGCCGTTGAGGCCGGGTTTTTCGTGTTTGCGAATCAGATCGAGTGCCGGCGCGAACGGCTTCGCCGATCGAGGTCGAAGACCTTCAGTCCGTCTTCGGCGCTCGGCGGCGTGCGCCAATCCTCCGCGGCCAGTGCTTTGCGGGCATCGCGCAAGCCGGCCCCCCAATGCTCGCGCATCGACAGCGAGGAAAACTCGTAGTCCTTGGAATGCGCGCGGAATTCCTTGCTGCGGTAGATCAGGTGGATGATGGTGACGCCGTAGTTGGAACAATGCTGCTCCAGTTTCCGGATCTCCGGATCGGCCTTGGCCTCATCGGGAAGGCGAGCGTAGAGGTCCGATATGGCGCGTCGCAGGCGGTGCCGCTCAAGGAAGAGATCGGTGTTCAGTCGCGTGCGGCTGGAATAGGTAATGTCCTTGCGCCGCTCCTCGACCTCTTCGAGATCCTGCGGCAGCGGCCCGATGGCGCTGAAAAGATCAACCTGGAAAACCACGGTGTCGACGTCGGCGCCATTGCGCAGCACATAGGTCAGCGGCGTATTCGAGACGAGACCGCCGTCCCAGTAGTGCTCGCCGCCGATCTTGATCGCCGGAAATCCTGGCGGCAGTGCACCGCTCGCCATGATGTGCTCCGGCGTGATCTTCGTGTCTCTGTTGTCGAAGAAGGCGAAGTTGCCGGTGCGAACGTTGACGGCGCCGAGGCTCAGTCGCACCGGGCCGTGATTGATTCGGTCAAAGTCCACATGGTCGAGCAGCGTCCGGCGCAACTGCTCGGTATCGTAGATGCTGGTCGCGCCGGCTGAACCGCGTGGCTGGAACCAGGCAGGAATGGCCCAAGGGGAAAAGAAGCCGGGCACCCCGAGGGTCGAGACCCACCAGCTGCTGACGGTGCGGTAAAATGGGCTGGTTTCGCGTTGTCGTTCCATCAGAACATCGACGGGAAGCTGGATGGTGACCTTGTTCCAGAAGGAGCGCAGCTTTTCCAGCCGCTCGCCGGGTATGTTTCCAGCCATGATCGAGGCGTTGATGGCGCCGATCGAGATGCCGGCGATCCAGTCCGGCTCGATATTCTGTTCGCGCAATGCTTCAAAGGCGCCGGCCTGGTAGGAGCCCAGCGCCCCGCCGCCCTGCAGCACGAAGACTTTCTGCGAATAGGCCGAAGCGGAATTGGTAAGTGGAGCTGCAATATTCATGTGCCATCCTTTGCTGCGCTCCGGGTGGGAAGGCCGGGATGCGCAAAATATATGACCATTTTCCTGCGTGCTTCTCCCTTTGACGAGAGATGCGTTTTCAGTCGTGGGGTCGAGCCTGCGCTATGTGAGCAGATAGGCCCAAAGCGACACGGAGAATGCCCCGAGCGCTGTTGTCAGCGTGATGGTCGAGGCGGCGAGACTGTGACCGACACCGAAGCGGTTGGCAATCAGCCAGGCGTTCACACCTGTAGGAACTGCGGCGGTGAGTACGAGTGCGGTGCGCCATTCCGGGCTCAAGCCCAGCAGATGACCGGCCGCCAGCACGCAGGCCGGCAGCAGAAAGAGCTTGAAGCCCGAGATGACGCTGGTAATGCCGAGATTGCCCGAGAGGCCGTATTGACGCAGCGCCATGCCAAGGGAGATCAGCGCCGCCGGCCCCGCGATACTGGCGATGCTGTCGACGACGGTGGCAAGCGTCGATGGGAAGCGAAGGCCAGTCAGATGAACGATCAGGCCGCAGAAAAGCCCGATGACCAGCGGATTGCGGACGAGATTTCTGCCGACCTGCCGCAGCAGTTCGCCGGTGCTGCGTCCAGCCCCGCCATTCTCCTTGCGCTCGGCTTGCTCCATCAGCAGTGTGCCCGCGATCATCATGGTGGGAAGGTGCACGGCAATCAGAATCGACATGGCCATGACGCCATCGGGACCAACCGTGCGGCCGACGAGTGGCAGGCCGATGAAGATCGTATTGGCAAAGGCCGAGGAAACGCCGGCCAGCACGCCGATGCGCGCATCCCTCCCGAAGACCCGCGTCGCGACGATGTGGCCCGCGGCCCAGGTGACGGCCACGCCGGAGAAATAGGCGATCCACAATCGAAATGGCGACGCGCCACGGAAATCGGCTCCGGCGATGGTCTGGAACAGCAGAAGCGGCACGGCGATCTTGAAGACGAATTCGCTCATGGCCTCGCCGACATCGGCTTTCAAAAGCCCTGTGCGCACGATGACCCAGCCAACGAGAATCAGCAGAAATACCGGTAGGACGTCGGTGAGGATTTCGGACATGCCTGATGCTGGGCTTGAAGATCGCAGGTTGAGGAATTCGATCTGCGAGTTCTATCAGCATGCCCGGGTGTGAGAACCCGGAAAAACAAAAAAAGCGGGCATGGCCCGCTTTCGTCGATCCCGCCCCGAGAGGCGGTCCCCCCGGTGCACATGCCGCCAGTTCATCCGTGGTCGGCCCGCGTACCGGTGAGGCGGAAGGCATCATTCCTTCCCCAGCTGGCTTGAAGCCTTGTGAGCTTCTCATCCCAGCCGCTTGATAAGCATTTAAAGATAGAAAGTGACAGGCAAATGACTGATTGGAATTTAGTTGGCGCCTCAAACGCTGATTTTTCTTCCAAACTTCGCAAAAACCGATAATACCGGATACCGGCTATCACCAGTACCGGGATCCTCCAATAGATGACTCGCTTCGATGTATTGACCGTTGGCAACGCCATCGTCGACATTATCGCCCGTTGTAACGATCAGTTCCTGATCGACAATCAAATCACCAAGGCCGCGATGAATCTCATCGACGCCGAACGCGCCGAACTTCTTTATTCGCGCATGGGCCCGGCGCTGGAAGCCTCCGGTGGCAGTGCTGGAAACACGGCAGCGGGCGTTGCCAATTTCGGCGGCAAGGCTGCCTATTTCGGCAAGGTCGCGGAAGATCAGCTCGGAGAGATTTTCGCCCACGACATCCGCGCCCAGGGCGTTCACTACGAGACCAAGGCGAAGGGCACTTTCCCGCCCACGGCGCGTTCGATGATCTTCGTGACGGAAGATGGCGAGCGTTCCATGAACACCTATCTCGGCGCCTGCGTCGAGCTTGGCCCGGAAGACGTCGAGGAAGAGGTCGTCGCCGATGCCAAGGTGACCTATTTCGAAGGCTATCTCTGGGATCCGCCGCGCGCCAAGGAAGCGATCCGCGAATGCGCCCGCATCGCCCATGCCCATGGCCGCGAAATGTCGATGACCCTTTCCGACAGCTTCTGCGTTGGCCGCTATCGCGCCGAGTTTCTTGACCTGATGCGCTCCGGCACGGTCGATATCGTCTTTGCCAATAGCGACGAAGCCCTGTCGCTCTACGAGACCGACGATTTCGAAAAGGCGCTCACGCTGATATCAGCCGATTGCAAGATCGCCGCCGTAACCACGGGCAAGGACGGTGCCGTCATCGTGCGCGGCAACGAACGCTATGTCGTCGATGCTCATCCGATCGAGGAGCGCGTCGACACGACCGGCGCCGGCGATCTCTTCGCCGCCGGGTTCCTGTTCGGCTACACGCAGGGCCGCAGCCTCGAAGATTGCGCCAAGCTCGGCAACCTCGCCGCCGCAACCGTCATCGAGCAGATCGGCCCGCGCCCGATGCAGTCGCTATCGGAAAAGGCCAAGACATTCGGCCTTCTCTGACCGAGCTTGGTCCCTGGAATTTCTGGAATATAAGAATATGAGCCGCCTTCGACAGATCGTCGGGGCGGCTTTTTGTTATGAAGCCGCGGAAATGCGGCTTGGAACATATTGCGCAAACGCGGGCGGTGGCGTGCTTTAGCTCCAGAAAAGCCTTGCCGTCTCGGCTTCGTACAGGATGAGAATGCCGATCGCGATCAGGACGAATGGCACGACCCTGTGTCCATATCGCCGGATCGGCGCGCCGAGTTTCCGATGATTGACGAGCGAATGCGCAGCACCGAGCCAGATTGCCGTCAGAATCGCGAAGATGCAGCCGATAACCAGGATTTCGGAGGCGGAGCGTGTGGCGAAGAGCGGCGTGTAGACGCTGATATTGTCACCGCCATTGGCGATCGTGACGAGCGTGACGGCAGCGATATTGCTATGTCCGGCCGAAGCCTTGCTGTGATCTTCCGGGTTGTCGTCCGTGTCGATGCCCTTCCAGAGTTCCCACAGTCTCCTCAGCCCGAAATAGATCGGCGCAAAGCCGAGGAGGCCGATATAGGAGGCTGGTATGACGAGCACGAGAAGCGAAGCAACGACGCTGAAGCCGTATAGAGTGGCAATACCGAGGTACTGGCCGATGACGATCTGCTTCGTCCGGAATTTCCGATCGGCGAAGAAACCGAGAAGAACGAAGATGTCGTCGACGTTCGTCGATACGAATACGACGATTGCAACGCCCAGAACCCCGAGTAGATAAGCCAAGACACCTGCCTCCCTTTCCCATGGCAGATATATCGTCCCGCCGGAAAAGTCGTGCGAGAACGGCTCTGCTTTCTAAGGAATCGTTAAACCGCGATGGCGTTTAGCGCGTGATGCCGAGGGAAGCGTTACTTGAAGGCTTCGCCGGGATAAGCACCCCAGATCTCGGACTGAGCCACCCAGCCTTCGGTGCTGTCGGCGGTGACGAGGCACCAGTTGCCGGTGCATTCGCGGATGCTCATCATCACGCCGGGCTGAAGCTTGGCGATGACAGTGCCGGATGGCTGTGCTTCGCGGCGCATATTGACGAAAACAGCCTTGCCCTTGCCCTTCATCCAAGGTGCTGCGATGGCCGAGCGCTGGCCCGACAGCAGCGACTGGTTGACCCAGCCCTCGGTGCCGTCTGCATCGCGGACGCGCCGCCAGTTATCGTATTCCTGGATAATTTCGACAGGCAATCCCTGCTTGAGGTAGAGCCATGACACGGCGTAGTCGGAGCTTGGTCCGATGCGCAGATTGACCCGCTTGGATTTTAGCGTCACGAAGCGCGGCAACGGTAATCCGCTCGGCCCCTTGGCGGCCTGGGCGGCTGCAAGGTCGGTCGTCGCAAAGGCCATTATCAGGCCTATTGTTAAAATAGCGCAGGACTTCAATACTTTGCCACGCATGGGATTTCCGTTCGTTCGTCATGACGAAGGCGTTGTTTCCATCGCCCATTCGCTCCGGCCAGTGGCAATTCCTCGGATCGCGTCAGCGAGTTTTGTTTGTCTTCGCCTGCGGGTCTGGTAGAAATGCCCGGAACGGGAAAATTATCCTGCTTCTTGGTTAAGAACATCTGAACAAGGCATCGCCGCTCGCCATGACGACGAAGAAAAAACCGAAGGTCTACGTCACGCGCAAACTACCGGATGCGGTGGAAACGCGAATGCGCGAACTCTTCGATGCCGAACTCAACATTGACGATCACCCGCGCACCAAGAACGAACTCATCCAGGCTGTCCGCACGGTCGATGTCCTGGTGCCCACGGTCACCGATCGAATCGATGCCGAGGTGATCGACGAAGCTGGCCCGCAGATGAAGCTGATTGCGAGCTTCTCCAACGGCACGGATCACATTGATGTCGAAGCCGCAGCCCGGCGTGGCATCACCGTCACTAACACGCCGAATGTTCTGACGGAGGATACCGCCGACATGACCATGGCGCTCATCCTCGCCGTTCCGAGGCGGCTGGCGGAAGGTGCGCGCGTGCTGACCGACAATCCCGGCGAATGGGCCGGATGGTCGCCGACCTGGATGCTCGGTCGCCGCATTCACGGCAAACGCATCGGCATCGTCGGCATGGGACGCATCGGCACGGCGGTTGCCCGCCGCGCCAAGGCGTTCGGCCTTTCCATCCACTATCACAATCGCAAGCGCGTCAATCCGGCGACTGAGGACGAGCTTGAGGCGACCTATTGGGACAGCCTTGACCAGATGCTGGCCCGCGTCGATATCGTTTCGGTCAATTGCCCATCGACACCGGCCACCTATCATCTGATATCCGCACGTCGATTGGCCCTGCTGCAGCCGACGAGCTACATCGTCAACACGGCGCGCGGCGATGTCATCGATGAGACGGCGCTGATCAAGATCCTGCGGGAGGGAAAGATCGCCGGCGCGGGGCTCGACGTGTTCGAGAATGAGCCGGCCGTCAACCCAAAGCTGGTCAAGCTCGCCAATGAGGGCAAGGTGGTGATCCTGCCGCACATGAGTTCGGCCACGCTTGAAGGCCGAATCGACATGGGCGACAAGGTCATCATCAACATCCGCGCCTTCATCGACGGCCATCGTCCGCCAAATCGCGTGCTGCCGTTTCGCTAGGTTGATGCATGTCGCGCAAAAGGGTTGAGCGGTTGTCCATCAAACCAAAGAGCTGAAGCGCGAGAAGCGGGCCCTAGAGATCGCGCCGTGCTTTAAGCCAGGCTCTTGCGCATCTCGATTGAGGTCGTGTGGGCAAAGCCCGCATGGCGGTTTTCAGCTGTCTTCACGAATCCCCAGCTTACGAAGGTGGCGTGATTCTCAGTCAGCTCGATGCGAGTTTCTAGCCTTAGGGCTGTGAGACCAAGATTGTGGGCGGCCATCTCGGCCATCGCCAGCAAGCGCCTGCCGATTCCTTTGCCCTGCGTGTCCGGCAGCACGGCTAGCTTGCCGATATAGAGGGTATCGGGCTCCGCGCGGCAAAATATACAGCCGACTATCTTGTCGCCATCCAACGCAATGTAGCCGATCTCGTTGCGCGCTTTTTCCCGGAGAGACTGCGGTGTCAGCGAAAGCGCGGAGGATGGTGGATCGATCCGCCCGTCCATGTAAGCGAAAGAGGCGAGGATGAGGTCGAGCAATTCGCTCCAGCGATGGAAGCTGCCATCCAGCCGTTGAATTGCCAGATCGCTCACTCGGCTGCTGCCTTGGTGCGCTTGCGGCGATAGCGAATGGTTTCGAACCGAGCGGCCAGCCCGTCGTAAAGCAATAGGCGACCGATCAGCGGTTCGCCGATGCCTGTTATGAGCTTGATCCCCTCCATGGCCATCAGCGTGCCGACGACTCCGGTCAAGGCGCCGATGATGCCGGCCTCGGCACAGCTGGGGATAAGCCCCTGCGGCGGCGGCGCCGGGAAGAGATCGCGATAGCGCGGATTGAGCACGCCCTCCGCATCGCTCTCGTATGGCTTCAACGTCGTCACCGATCCATCGAATCGCCCGACAGCGCCGGTTACGAGCGGCAGGCGTGCAGCCTCGGCCGCGTCTGCTGCCATGTAGCGCGTGTCGAAATTGTCCGAGCCATCGATAACGAGATCGAAGCCGCCAAGATGCCGGGATGCCGTATCTTGCGAAAAACGTTCCTCGAAGCGGATGGTCCGTACATGCGGATTAAGCCGCGCGATGGCGTCGGCTGCGCTCTGCGTTTTCAGCTCGCCGATGGTGCCGGTATCATGGATCACCTGCCGTTGCAGGTTGGACAGCGAAACGCGGTCGTCGTCGGCAATGCCGAGCGTTCCGACACCGGCAGCGGCGAGATATTGCAGTACCGGGGCACCGAGCCCGCCCGCGCCGATGACAAGCACCCGCGCAGCCTTCAACCGCTGCTGCCCCGCCCCGCCGACTTCGGCCAGCAGGATGTGGCGCTGATAACGGGCGATTTCGTCTGGTGTCAAAGGATCCATGGCGGCGATCCTATCATGATCGACGAGTTTGAGATGCTAGGATTTTGTAATGCCGCCATGCGAAACGGTGAAGAACTGCGCGCGCTCGCCAAGCGCCGAAAACATGGATTTGTCGGTGCCGGTCATGAAGGATTGACCGCCCAGGCCGTCGATGAGGTCGAAAAGTGCGGCGCGCCGGCCCTCATCGAGATGAGCGGCGATTTCGTCGAGGAGCAGGATCGGCGCATAGCCGGTCAGATTGCCTACGAGACGGGCATGGGCGAGGATCAGGCCGACCAGAAGCGCCTTCTGTTCGCCTGTCGAACAACGCTCCGCCTCCATATCCTTTTCAAGATGGCGCACCAGGAGATCGGCTCTGTGCGGCCCATCCAGCGTGCGGCCGGCCGCTGCATCGCGGTAGCGGCCCTCGCGCAGCATTGCGGCGTACTGATCTTCAAGATCGACGGCGGGCCGGTCGAACTGCCCGTCGAGGAAGCCGGAAAGTTCGAGCGCCGCGGAGGGAAACGGTGTTGCCTCTCGCGTTTCGCCGATCAGGCGGGAAAGAAGGCCGAGCATTTCCTGCCGTGCGAGCGCCATGGCGATGCCGAGGCTGGCCATCTGCTCCTCGATACCAGCGAGCCATGAGGGGTCGAAACGGCCTTCCGAAAGCAGCTTGTTGCGGCTGCGCATGGCGCGCTCGAAATCGCTGGCGCGGCGGCCATGGGCGGGATCAAGCGACAGCACCAGTCGGTCGAGAAAACGGCGACGTTCCGAGGAGCCGCCGGTGAATAGGCCATCCATGGCCGGCGTCAGCCAGAGAACCCGCAGATGATCGGTCAGTTCATCGACCGCCTTGGCCGGCGTGCCGTTGATTCGCAGTTTGCGGGCTGATGATTCGTCTGTGGCGTCGATGCCGGTGCCGATCTCGACCGTGCCATCCATCCCGTCCAGCTCGGCAAAGATCGAGAATCCACCTGGCGCGTGGACGCGGGTGACATCGGCATAGGCTGCCCGTCGCAGGCCTCGGCCGGGCGAAAGCAGCGAAACCGCCTCCATCAGATTGGTCTTGCCCGCACCGTTGTCGCCAGTCAGTACGACGTGCCGCTCGTCAAGCGCCAGCGCCGCCGCGGCATAGTTGCGGAAGTCGGTGAGCTTCAGGCGCGAGATGAAAACCTTGTCCGGCATGGGTCTTTGAGATTCGTGTCGTTGGCCGAGGCGTATGCCGAACCCCGCCCAAGTGCAAGGATTTTGCCGTCTTTCTCGACCGTCGATCGGTGCATGGTCAACACTTGGCTTTCAGCCTCTGGCACCGTGAAAGCCCGCTCCCCATATGGCTATGCTCTGCGGACACCATGAATGGGGGCTCAATTGGACACTGCAAAGGCATTGCTCGCGCATACGCATGCCGACTGGTCACGCGTAAAGCAGGGCGAATCGGGCGATCTTGTCTATCGACGCGAGGATGGCCGCGCCTATGCGAAAATTGCGTCGTCAGCACGCTTGGCCGACCTTGCTGGCGAACGTGACAGGCTGCTTTGGCTACAGGGCAGGGGGATCGTAGTACCCGAGGTCATCGACTGGCGTGAGGTCGAGGATGGTGCTTGCCTGATCATGACGGCAATCCCCGGTGTGCCTGCAGTCGAATTGGATGGAAACGCCTTGTTGAAGGCCTGGCCCTCGATGGTGCTGCAACTCCGGACTTTCCATGAACTGCGGGCTGAGGCGTGCCCTTTCGATCGCAGCCTGTCGCTCATGTTCGCGCGGGCAGCGGATGTGGTTTCGCGCGATGCTGTGAATCCGGATTTCCTGCCGCCGGAAGATCGGGACACACCGGCTTATAAATTGCTGGAGCGTATCGAACGCGATCTGCCTGTGCGGCTTGCGCAAGAGGCGGCCGACAAGGTTCTTTGCCACGGCGATGCCTGCATGCCCAACTTTATGGTTGATCCGCATAGCCTGCGATGCACCGGCCTGCTCGATCTCGGGCGCGTTGGAAAAGCGGATCGCTATGTCGATCTTGCGCTGATGATTGCCAATGCCGGAGAAAACTGGGCGACACGGGAGCAGGCCGAGCGGGCGTTCGAGATCCTGTTCGAAGTCCTGGAGATAGCGGAACCTGATCGCGAGCGTCTCGCCTTCTATCTCCGGCTCGATCCGCTCACCTGGGGCTGATTCGCGGTGCCGGACGTGATTCGCCCGCCCAAACAAAAAATCCGACCGAATCATCGGTCGGATTCATGTGAAACACTTTGATTCGCGAATCAGTCGCTGAAGGTGTCGAAGAAATCCTTCATGCGGGCGAAGAAGCCGGTTGATTCGGGATTGTTGTCCTTCGAAGAGATCTGTTCGAATTCCTGCAGAAGTTCGCGCTGGCGCTTTGTCAGCTTCTGCGGCGTCTCGATCTGGATCTGGATATAGAGATCACCGACCTGGCTGGAGCGCAGCACCGGCATGCCCTTGGCCTTCAGGCGGAATTGCTTGCCGACCTGCGTGCCTTCGGGAACGGTAACGCGGGACTTGGTGCCGTCGAGCGTTGCCACGTCGAAAGTGCCGCCAAGTGCTGCTGTTGTCATCGAGATCGGCACGGCGCAGTAGAGATCGGCGCCATCGCGCTGGAAGAACTCATGCGGTTTGACGGAGAGGAAGATGTAGAGGTCACCCGAAGGTCCGCCACGTTGACCAGCTTCGCCTTCGCCCTGCAGGCGGATGCGCGTGCCGTCTTCGATACCGGCCGGGATGTTGACGGAGAGCGAACGCTCCTCGGTCACGCGGCCCTGGCCATGACACTTGCTGCAGGGATCCGGAATAATCTGGCCGCGGCCATGGCAGGTCGGGCAGGTCCGTTCGACGGAGAAAAAGCCTTGTGCGGCGCGCACGCGGCCGGAGCCCTGGCAGGTGCCGCAGGTTTTCGGCTGGGTGCCAGGCTTGGCGCCAGAACCGGAACAGACGTCGCAGGTAATGGAGGTCGGCACACGGATCTGCGCCGTCTTGCCGCTGAAGGCTTCTTCGAGCGAGATTTCCATGTTGTAGCGAAGATCGGCGCCGCGTTCGCGACCACCGGAGGAGCGTCCGCGCGAGCGTCCGCCACCCATCATCTCGCCGAAAATATCCTCGAAAATATCGGAGAAGCCGCCACCGCCGAAACCGGCGCCAAAGCCGCCGCCACCGCCCATGCCACCATGCTCGAAAGCAGCGTGCCCATAGCGGTCATAGGCTGCGCGCTTCTGCGGATCCTTGAGCGTTTCGTATGCTTCGTTGATTTCCTTGAACTTCCGCTCGGCGCTGCTGTCGTCCGGATTCTTGTCCGGATGATATTGCATCGCCAGCTTGCGAAAGGCGCTTTTCAGCTCTTTCTCGTCCGCCGTCTTTGAGACGCCCAATGTCTCGTAAAAATCCGCTTTTGCCATTCAGCATTCGACCCTGGAAATGGATTTCCGGCTGCCATGAGGCAGCCGGATCTAAGTTTCCTGAACCTTTCGGTTCGCGCTTATGCAGACCGCTTGTGGTCGCCTTCGTCCTTGATTTCCTCGTAGTCGGCATCGACGACATCGTCCTTGCCGGCTGCCGAGTGATCGCCCGAAGCACCGCCTTCAGCCTGCTGAGCCTCATAGATCGCCTGGCCAAGTTTCATGGAAACTTCCATGAGGGTCTGGGTCTTGGCCTTGATGTCTTCTGCGTCCGGCTCGGAAGCTTCGGTTGCCGTCTTCAGCGCTGCGATCGCGTCGGAGATCGCGGTGCGATCGGCTTCCGTGACCTTGTCGCCATAATCCTTCAGCGACTTCTCGCTGGAGTGGATCAGGCTCTCAGCCTGGTTCTTGGCTTCAACGCCTTCGCGACGCTTCTTGTCATCGGCGGCATGAGCTTCTGCATCCTTGACCATCTTTTCGATGTCGGCGTCGGAAAGACCACCGGAAGCCTGGATGCGGATCTGCTGTTCCTTGCCGGTGCCCTTGTCCTTGGCCGAAACCTGAACAATGCCGTTGGCGTCGATGTCGAAAGTGACTTCGATCTGCGGAACGCCACGCGGTGCCGGCGGCAGGCCGACGAGGTCGAACTGGCCGAGCAGCTTGTTGTCGGCAGCCATTTCGCGCTCGCCCTGCGAGACGCGGATGGTCACGGCCGACTGGTTGTCGTCAGCGGTCGAGAAGGTCTGCGACTTCTTCGTCGGGATCGTCGTGTTGCGTTCGATCAGACGGGTGAAGACGCCACCGAGCGTTTCAATGCCGAGGGACAGCGGGGTTACGTCGAGGAGCAGAACGTCCTTGACGTCACCCTGCAGAACGCCGGCCTGGATGGCTGCGCCGAGAGCGACGACTTCATCCGGGTTGACGCCCTTATGCGGCTCTTTGCCGAACAGCTGCTTGACGACTTCCTGTACCTTCGGCATGCGGCTCATGCCGCCGACGAGAACGACTTCATCGATCTCGGCAGCCGTGACGCCGGCATCCTTGAGGGCTGCCTTGCACGGAGCGATGGTGCGCTGGACGAGATCGTCGACCAGGCTTTCCAGCTTGGCGCGGGTCAGCTTCAGCGTCAGGTGCTTCGGGCCAGTGGCGTCTGCCGTGATGAAGGGCAGGTTGATTTCGGTCTGCTGTGCGGATGAAAGTTCGATCTTGGCCTTTTCGGCAGCTTCCTTCAGGCGCTGCAGAGCAAGCTTGTCGCCCTTGAGGTCGATGCCGTTGTCCTTCTTGAACTCGGCAACGAGGTATTCGACGAGGCGCATGTCGAAGTCTTCACCGCCGAGGAAGGTGTCGCCGTTGGTCGACTTCACTTCGAAGACGCCGTCGCCGATTTCCAGGATGGAGATATCGAAGGTGCCGCCGCCAAGGTCGTAAACGGCGATGG
>Ga0209233_1000460_pt1 | contig 26423 bp, 27 predicted proteins | sample AraplaCL_Cvi_mCL_FD_184269 | JGI IMG/M metagenome (GOLD analysis project Ga0209233, IMG submission 184269) | Arabidopsis root microbial communities from the University of North Carolina, USA - plate scrape CL_Cvi_mCL (SPAdes) (version 2) | ecosystem: Host-associated > Plants > Roots > Endosphere...
TCAGCCACTCCTTCATCGCGACCGCGAACGCCATCCGATATCAGGGCGCTACTCCGGTGTTTGTCGATATTGATCCGGAGACATACAATCTGGATTGCCGGCAGCTAGCCGAAGCCATTACCGAGCGAACCCGAGCGGTCATCGCAGTCCATCAGATGGGTATGCCTTGCGACATGGCCGCGCTCTTGGCCGTGGCAAATCGCCACGGCATCACGGTGATCGAGGATGCGGCCTGTGCGATCGGCTCGCAAATCCGGATAGGCGAGGAGTGGCAGCCGATCGGCCGGCCCCATGGACACATTGCGTGCTTCTCCTTCCATCCCCGGAAGGTAATGACGACTGGCGAGGGCGGAATGCTCTCCACCGCAGACCCTGAGCTCGATCGCAAGTTCAGGCTCCTGCGCCAGCACGGTATGAGCGTTCCGGACAGTGTGCGTCACGGCTCGCCGCGCGTCATCTTCGAGGAATACCTCCTTGTCGGCTACAACTACCGAATGACCGATATACAAGCGGCGATTGGGCGCAAACAGCTCGAGCGGCTTCCGCAGCTGATTGCTCGACGGCGCAGGTTAGCATCTCGCTACGTCGAACTGCTTGGCAATACCGAGGGACTGCGGTTGCCTTTCGAACCGGAATGGGCCCGGTCGAACTGGCAGAGCTATTGTGTACGTTTGCCAGATCGAATCGACCAGCGGGCAATGATGCAATCGTTGCTCGATCAGGGAATCGCCACGCGCCGCGGCATTATGTGCTCGCATCGCGAAGCGCCTTATGCTGGCTTGAAGCCGCGTCATGTTCTGCGGCAATCGGAGCTCGCTCAGGATCACGCCATCCTGCTGCCGCTCTATGCACAGATGAGTGACGAGGATCAGGAGCGCGTCGCGACCGCTGTAAGGGCAGAACTCGCCCGCTGAGACTACGACGCGCCGTGTAGCAGGTCAGCGATCGGGGTGCTGGGATATCTCTGGGGCCGTATCCGACGCGACCATATCGGTTCGAGAGGCGATTGGTTTCATCGCGTGATGCGCTGTGGATAGAACGGCAGAGATTCGAGCGAGATCATTGTCGTCTTCCCCGGAAGCCGAACCAATCCATCGCCGGTACTTCCGCTGAAGCTTGTAGCCGGCAACGCTGGCAACGCATCGAGTGGCATCTGCAAAACGTTGTTGGGTAGATAGCTTGTTGCGCACGGCGCGCAGATAAATCTGCTCAATCGCTCGTGCTGCGTGCTCAAGGCTGAAGCGGTGTTCCACCAAACGGCGCCCGAATGCCCCCAAATCACGACGGAGCGGTGCAGAGGTGAGGGCGGTCTCGAGAGCCGATCGAAGTGCCTCTGCACCGGCACCACGAGAGCCCATGCCGAGGCCGTACCAGCCCTGTCGTAGGAAAATCGGGGCAGTCTCCGGCGTCAAGAGTTCGCTGAATCCGTGCTCCCCAATGACCACCAGCGGCTTGCCAAACGCCATGCCTCGCAGGGCCGAACCTCCCTGGCCGATGATAATGTCCGCGGCAGCGTAGGCCGGGCGTGGATCCGACATCTCGCCCACGAGCACGACTGCTTTTCGGCCGGCTACGGCATTGGCCCTGGCTGCGCGTGCGGAGACGAGGGGCCGCGCGGGTCCGTCACCAATGATGATCAGACGCACGGGCCGCCCGTCGAGGGCCATCGCTCCGACGGCGTCGCAGGCCGAAAGCAGGCCCTCCAACTTAAGGTTCGGCACCAGCCGACAGATCATCGCGATCGCGATCTCCCCAGGTGCGATTCCGCAAGCAACGCGAAAACCGGAGCCATCCAGCAGCGGGTGGTCGGATATCGTGTCGACCGGTGGCTCGAGCAGGGTGACGTCTCGATGTCCAGCCGCGAGGGCGGCTTGCCGGATCATTTCCGTGCCGACAGTCAGGGGAGTGTTGCGTGGAAGGAAGGGCGGCACGGACATCGACATAACCGTCCCGACCACGGCGGCCCTGCTCGATAGAGCTAGGCTCAGAAAGGCCTCGACTATGGGCGGCCACTCATGGCCGTGCACCACATCGATCGAACCTTCCTTGACGATACTGCGCAGCATGCGGCCGACGGTGGGCGACGGCCGGGCCCGATGCCGCGGAAATTCGACATGCCTAAGGCCCGCCTCCCTCACCCTGTCCAGGAGAGGACCAGGTTCGGAAGCCACGGTCACATCATGACCGAGATGTTGAACTGCCTCGGCAAGCTGCAAAGCATTGAGTTGTGATCCTCCCAACTCCATAGAATGTGGGTAGATCAGCACCTTCATGCCGGCATGATTCCTCAGGGTGGCTGCCTCGGTCGGGGATGTTCGACGGAATTCACGTCGTTTTTCAATGGTGGAACAGCGTTTAAATTAAATCAATAATAATGTCGACATTAAAAGATAAAATGTTTAGCTTGGGAAATATGTTTCTCATATTTGCAGCAGCGTAATCCCTGAAACCAAGATTTGGCGGGCGCGATGAATACGCATGTCACTCAGGAGGCGGTGAGGCGGGCGGCCCACGCTCCGCCTCGTGTGCTGGTCGCAATTGCGAGTTATGGGAGCACCAATGATCTTTATCTAGAACGTGTCGTCAAGGAATATAGGTCGATGGCATTCGCCGTCGATATCGTCGTGCTCTCAAATCTCGACAAACGGGCTTCGCTCGGAACAGATTGTATTGTCGGGCTGCCCAGCAAGAATCCGTGGTCTTTGCCATTCGCACACAAGAAGCTGTTTGCAGAGCGCTGCGACCAATACGACCTCTTCATTTATTCGGAAGACGACATCCTGGTCACCGAGCGGAACATCCGCGCTTGGCTCGAAGTGACACCATTCATGTCCGGGAACGAGATTGCCGGTTTTCTACGGGTGGAATTTGGGAAAGATGGCCGCCGAAACTACCCCGATGTTCATGCTCATTTTCACTGGGATCCTTCCTCGGTCAGACGGCGGGGCGATTGTGTTCTGGCGCATTTCACCAATGAGCACGCTGCCTGCTTTGTCCTGACGCGCGAGCAGCTCCGTAACGCGCTGCGTTCTGGGGGATTCGACGTTGTTCCGCATGAAGGTAAGTACGATCTTGCCTGCACAGCAGCAACAGATCCGTATACCCAGTGCGGGTTGACCAAATTGGTCCCGATCTCCCGTCTGGAGGATTTTACCGTACACCACCTGTCCAACCGCTATATCGGTCAGATGGGTGTCGGCGCAGAAGAGCTTCGCCGACAGACGGACGCTCTGATGCAAGTCGCCGAAGGCATGTACGATGCCTGCTCCTTGCTGCCAACGGAAACCCGTCTCCGGCATGCAGCTTTTTCGAAGGACTATTATGAGCCAGCGGCAGACGAAATCGTGTCTCTGGTGCCGACAGCTGCGCGCAGTGTTCTCTCGGTCGGTTGCGGCTCCGGCGGCACGGAAAAGCGGCTGCAGGCCGGCGGTTTGCGAGTGGTGGCAATACCTCTGGATCCCGTGATCGTGGCCGGTCCGGCCGCGAACGGAATCGAAATGATCTACGGAGATATGAATGGTGCCGAACGAAGGCATCGCCAAGCATACGACTGTGTCATTTGCCTTAACCTCCTGCACCTCGCCCGTGATCCGCAGAAGTTGCTCCAGCAGCTACGGTGGTTCATGCACGAGCGATCGGTTGCCGTCATCCAAATGCCCAACATGAGGTCTCCGAGGGCGTTCCGATCCTACCTCCGGGCGGCAAGGCAATCCAAACGGTCCAGCAAATATCAGGTCTTTGGAGTCCATTTTGCGTCGGCTCGGCAACTGAGGAGGTGGTGCGCCGCAGCGGGATTGCACGTTGACAAGGTGCTCGGAATTCCAGCGCGTCGCGGTGATGGCCTGTTTGGCATGACGTCAGTTCTTGCAGGGATAATGCCGAGGGCTCTTTCACTTCCGCTCGCTGAGTCCATCGTCGTGATCGCTTCAAAAGCAGGGAAAGATGGCCGCGCCGTCGAACCGCAGGTGCCGGGTTCCGATTGAAAGGCAGCTTGATGCTCCGCGTGGTTCATGCATTAAGTATAATAATTATTTAATTTCCTTTGACATTTAATAATCTCGTCGGGATAATGCTTTAATATCAATTTGCGCGAGAATTCGATGTCTTTGATCCGGCGAGCGACGATCAGTGACCGGCTCGCCAGCGTGTCAGCCCGAGGACCTGGTTTTGACCAGATCAGGCTTGTGGCCGCGCTGATAGTCCTCGCTCACCACGCGTGGTGGGGCGTCAATGACGTTCTCTACCAGTTCAGCGGTGGTTTCATTCAGCTCGGTCTGTTTGCAGTCGTTATTTTCTTTTGCGTAAGTGGCTTCCTGCTCGCACCGGGCCTGGTTCGATCGGGCGACTTGGTTAAGTTCGCAGTGAATAGAGCGTTGCGGATTTTCCCCGCACTTTTCGTCGTTGTCGTCGCGTCTATGTTCGTGTTGGGCCCCGCCCTCACGACTTACTCCTTGGCTGACTATTTTGGGAGCCCCGAACTCTACTCGTACCTGAAAAACGCCGTCACGCTGATGTCTCACTACCTGCCCGGGGTCGTGCGGTATGGACATGAAGTTCAGATCAATGGCCCGCTCTGGACGCTCAATATCGAGATCTGGTCATATGCGGCGCTGGTAGCGCTGAGCGTCGTCGGATTTCTAGGCCGTCGCGTGCTGACGTTGGTTGTTTGGGGCCTGTTCTATCTTGCCTATGTCGCGCTGGCGTTCGCTCCTTCGCTGCACGCCCTTTGTCCGCAACGCCTCGTGGACTTCATCAGTCTCTTCATCTACTTCATCACCGGCACATGTCTCTATCTCTACGGCGACAGAATTCCGTTATCGGGATTCTGGGCGGGGCTGGCTGTGGGACTCGCATTGGTTGGCGCAGCCGGAGGATTCAGTGCGGTCGTGCTGCCGTTATGCATACCCTACGTCGTGGTGTATTGCGGACTTTCCGACCTCGCCGCTCGAGTGCCGCTCAAGCACGATCTGTCATATGGCGTATATTTGATCCATTCGCCAGTCATACTGGCGATGGTGACGATGTTTGATCTTCAGGCCGGCTGGCGGCTGGCCACTTTCGCAGCACTCGCGACTCTTATTCTGGCGTACGCCTCTTGGCGATTTGTCGAAGAGCCGGCGCTGAGGCAAAAGGCACCGGTCTTCAATTGGGTGTCCTCGCGCCTCCGGACCTTTGCCCGTCGGCTGCGTCTCGTAATCCCCGCTGCGGCGCGACAATACGAGCGGCGCAACAATGTGATGGAGAACCTTGAGGCTGATTCAGTGCAGCGGCGCGAAGGCGCGTATACACCCGATTTGAAGGCGGTAGTCCGCATCAGACGGAGAGCTCTTAAGGGAGCAGAGTTACGATGAGCAACGCTTTCGGTGGTGAAAAGCCGTTGGGATCGGGCAGCCAGCTGGATGTCTCGATCATTGTGGTGAGCTACAATACCCGAGACATCACGCTCGACTGCCTGTCGTCAATTGTCGTGGAAACATTGGCTGCGAGCTATGAAATAATCGTTGTCGACAACAACTCATCCGACGGCAGTGCCGCTGCGATCTCGCGTCAATTCCCTGAGGTCAAATTGGTTGCGCTGGATGACAACGTTGGGTTCGGTCGCGCCAACAATATGGCCGTACAGGAGGCGCGCGGTCGACGAATACTTCTACTCAATCCGGACACGATCATTCTTGACCATGCGATCGATCGCCTGGTCGAGTTTGCCGAAGAAAATCCTTCATTTCATGTGTGGGGCGGACGCACGCTCTTTCCGGATGGCAGCCTCAACCGTACGTCCTGCTTTCGAAGAATGAGCCTGTGGAATTTGTTGTGCTTCGCGCTGGGGTTTACCTATTTCGGCCGGGCAAATCCGATTTTCAATTCCGAGGCCTATGGCGGGTGGGACCGAGATACCGAGCGGCACGTCGACATCGTTACGGGCTGTTTTCTGCTGATAGACCGAATGCTCTGGGACAAGCTCGGAGGCTTCGATCCGATATTCTTCATGTACGGAGAAGAGGCGGACCTCTGCCAGCGTGCACGCTCATTGGGGGCGCACCCCGCGATCACGCCTGACGCCACCATCGTCCACTATGGCGGCGCATCGGACATCGTGCCTGTCGACAAGCGGGTCAAAGTGTTCAAGGGGCGCATGACGCTGATCAATCGTCATTTTGGCTGGCCGGCGCGGACGATCGGCCATGCATTGCATTTGATCGCACCGCTCATACGCTGGTGCGGCTACGGAATGGCGGCTGCCGTCGCGCGAAATTCTGAATGGCGAAGGAATGCCGAATACTGGGGGGCAGTCTGGAAGCGCCGCCGAGAGTGGGTCAACGGCTATCAGACATACAGGGCCGAAGCAGCGTGATGATGATGGTACTCGCCGACAGTGCCGAATCGATGGCAGGTGGCTGTAAGCGCCAAGGGGGACGCGGCGTGTTCGCTACAGCGCTCATTGTCGGTTGGGTTTCCCTATCCGGGATTGCGACAGGCCTGGCACACGAGCCGAACGATCCGGCGAAGCCACGATTGTCCGCAACGTGGCCTGATGTAACCAGTACAGGGCCCGGTGATCATAAGCTGGAGCAGTCCGGGCCGCTTACGATCACTTCTGAAGGTACGACGATTTCAGGGTTAGATATCTACGGCGGTGTTACCATCAGCGCCGACAACGTGACCATCGAGATGTCACGTATCTCGGCAAACGCCTGGGCCGTCATCAAAATCGATCCACACCAAACCGGAATTGTCGTGAGGGATTGCACGATCGATGGATTGGGCGCGGACCCTGATGGCAACGGAAACCAGGGCATCATGGGGCAGGGCACATTCCTGCGCAACAACATCTCCAACGTCGAAAATGGCATCGTGCTGACTGGACATAGAAACCTGATCGAGGGCAATTTCATTCACGATCTCAATGCCGGCGGCGCCCCGCACTATGACGGTATTCAGATCGATGGCGGAATTTCCGACGTGGTCATCCGGCACAACACGATCATCAATTCGCATGGCGCCGCCAGCGCTATCATGATTGACAACGAATTTGGACCGGTCTCCAACGTCGTAATCGAGGACAATCTCCTGGCGGGCGGCAGCTATACGATCTATTCCGACGGGAAGTTTAACGACAATCCAATATCCGGCATCTCGATCAGCAATAATCACATTGGTCCTGGACAGTACGGGCCCGTCCTGTTTCGGAAGAATAGGCCCAACTATCTTCAGAATGAGAACGATGGTTGGTCGTTGGTTCGTAATCTGAGATTTGATAGTTCGGCGCGGGAGTAGTCTGCACATGAAGCGCCGGCTTGTTGTGCCGCATCAACTGAGCGGCATGCGTGGTCCGCCACCGCTCGCCGACCGGTTCGAGGAGCTCGACGCATGAGTTACTCCGGCAATGCTCTTGTCGCGAGGCGGCCCTACGCGCGCGCCACCGCGGTCGAGCTTTCATCGACCGTGCAGCCGCGCACGAGTCTTGCTGTTCCGCTGCTTCTCGTCGGCATTGTGCTGCCGTCTGGCTTGCAGTTGCTGATCGCCGGCGCAAAGCTGACGCCGACGCGGATCGGCTTGATCATTTTGTTCCTGCCGGCGCTTAGCCGGTTAATGCAGCCTAACCGACGGCTGCTGATATCGGACGGGCTGGCGGCGATGCTCGCGATCGGAATGGTGGTCGCGGCTGGCTATGCTGCCGGGCTTCAGTCGGCGTTTTCCGCCGCTGCTGAGGCCCTTGACTTCGTTGGAGGGTATTTCGTTGCACGTGCGTTTGTCTTCGGGCCGACCGCGATTCGACAGTTCGTTCGCTTGCTGAAAGTGTTCACGGCGATTGCAATCTGCGTTGCGGTAGGGGACGTTCTGACCGGGCATTGGATCGCCCGGGAGGCCGTAGCTGCTATCTTTCCTCCGCAGGAAATGTTCCTGACGGATGATCCTTCGAGCGGAGATGGCGTGCGGGCCGGGCTCCGTCGCGCAATATCAACGTTCGATCACCCTATCCTCTATGGCGTATTCTGCTCGCTGGCCGCGGCGATCTTGCTGTACTCACCGGAAAGGGCCGCGAAGCGATTGATGTGGGCGGGCCTGTGCTTCGTTGGTGGGCTGCTGTCGCTTTCTTCGGCGGCTGTCATGGGTATAGCGATCGTCGGCTCGAGCTACGTCTATGATCAGTTGATGTGGCGCAGTTCTTGGCGATGGAGCCTGCTGTGGATTGGCGCCGGGGCTTTTGTTGTTGCGGTCACGCTTGCCGCAAACAATCCGCTTAGCTGGATATTGTCGCACGTAACGTTCGATCCGCAGACGGGCTTTTATCGTCTCATGATCTGGGACGCCGTGTTGGCCCAGGTCTGGCAGGCACCACTAACAGGCGCAGGATTTGTGACATTTGGATATTATCTGCTCGATCGCACCGTCGACAGCGTGTGGCTGGTTACCAGCCTGCATTACGGCGTGCCGGTCACCATCTTGCTGATTGGTCTGAACCTCTCGGCGCTGTTGCCGGTTCCGGGTCAGCGCCCGAGTGAAATTCAAAGAGGATTTACGATCGTCTGCCTGGTCTTCCTGCTGACCGGGCTGACGGTGCATTTCTGGAATTATATGTGGACATTCTGGGGCGTTTGCATCGGGGTGCGCGCCTCGCTCCGGGAATGGCAGATGTTGGGAGCGCAAGATGAGCAACTTTGATGTGGCCACGTCGTCGATTGGAAGCTTCAGGGGACGTTTGCGTCCATACGTCTGGTCGATACGCAGTGGGCTTCGGACGATCCGCTTCTTGTTCGGAAGATTCGAGAGAATGTGCCCGGTATGCGGATATCGGGGGCGTTTCTTTGCCTATGCCAATCCGCTTGGATTGGGCATCAACATCGATTCGCTGTGCCCGAGCTGTCTCTCGCATGAGCGGCACCGATTGTTGGCGTTGTGCGATGCCGAGCGGGACTTGTTTGCGGGCAAGGATATCTTGCACTTCGCACCTGAGGCCGGGCTCAAAAAGTATCTACAAGCGAGAAAGCCGCGCAGCTATGTGACCTGCGAATTTGGCGGCAGGGGCGCAGATCTAGATATCAATATTGAAAACATTGGCATCGAGAATGACAAATTCGATGTGATTATCTGCTGCCATATCCTGGAACACGTGAACGACCGTCTCGCAATACCGGAATTGTTCCGGATCTTGCGCAAAGGCGGCACGTTGGTTGCGATGATTCCCATCATCGAGGGTTGGCAGAAGACGTTTGAGGATCAGGCGAGGCAGAAGTCGGTGGACGACCGCATATTGTATTTTAATCAGCACGATCACGTCCGTTTTTTCGGTAGCGATTTCCGAGAACGGCTCGAGCAGGCCGGCTTTGTCGTCGATGAATTCACAGCGGTCGAACCGGCGGTTTCACAATGTGGACTTATTCGCGGGGAGAAGGTGTTTTTGTGCCGAAAGGTCTAGTTCGGAATTCCGAGCCTACATAGGGACGGCGGACTACCTTCGCAGAGCACGGCTATCGCGGACTCATGCTTGCCAAAGGTGCGCACCACCCGCGGCTCGGAACGGAGGCCCCCAAGCTTCGTTGCAGTAGCACTTGCGATGGCACTCCATGAACAATTTCCCGGCCATCGTGCTGATGAGGGCGCGCGCACGCGAATGACATCCCAGGCAGCGCATGGACCGCGCTCGATGCGGCCGGCGGCTGGGTCTTGTCACAGAGACCTTGACTGACGTCATTCATTTAATTCCCGCCAACATAATCATTCTCGATTATATAAACGATCGTCTATTTAATTGATCCCTTTGTATGAAGGGATGCCTGCGCCCTTGATCGGCCAGGGGCGTGTGAGCCGTCTCCGCAGAAAGTTTCTGTAAAACCGCCCTCGGATTTCATCGCGATCCAGGGCGCGGCTAGAAGCAAATCGCGTTTATTTTCCGTGATGTAAATTCTAGTGTGAAGTCTCGCGATTCGCGAGTTTGACGACGCACGCAGCTAAATGACCTCAGCGGAGCCGTGGTGTCGTCAAAAAAAGGCCTTCTGTAGCCGACCATTAACGCTGCGTTAAGCATGGCATCGGCGGATCTCGTTTGGGCGATTAAATCGCGAGATCGAAAAGTTCGAAAAAGTTCGAAAGAAGCGTCGCGTGTCAATTAACGGGGACAACACAGAGACGGAGAGACTATTTTGGCATCAACTTCAGCGACTGCATGGCCTGACGCGACGAACACCGGCGTGCCGGCGGGAGTAACTCTAACTCCATCTGGAGACGTGGTGATCACGCAGGCCGGGGCGGTGATCTCGGGGCTCAACATCACGGGAAGCGTCTATATCAAGGCCGACAATGTGACGCTCCTGAACTGCAAGATCACATCTGGTGGTTGGGCAGGCGTGTCCATCGATTCCGGAGTGACGGGCGCGGTGGTTAAGAACTGCACCATCGACGGCACCGGCAAAGCTCCCGACGGCACCGGCAACCAGGGCATCATGGGGAGCGGTACATTTGTCGGGAATAATATCTTCAATGTCGAGAACGGGATTGTGCCCGGAAGCAACTCCGTTATCCAGGGCAACTACATCCATGATCTCCATGCGGGTGGATCGCCGCACTACGATGGCATCCAGATCGATGGAGGGCTCTCCAACATTCAGATCACCGGCAACTCGATCATCAACCAATGGGGATGGACCTCAGCGGTCATGATTGACAACGACTTCGGGGCGGTCTCCAACGTCACGGTCACCAATAACCTGCTGTATGGTGGCGCGTACACTGTCTACTCGGACTCCAACGGTGGTAGCGCCCCGATCACGGGGGTTTCGTTCACAAACAATCACATCGGTGGAGCCCAGTACGGCGATGCGCTGATCCGTGGGAATAATGCGGTCTTTTCCGGCAACGTCGATGACGGTGCGGCGCTGACCGCAGCGCTGAACACGTCGGCGAATTCCGGCGCGCCGGCGAATTCCGGCACGACGAGCGCGGCTCCAGGCTCTCCCGTCATTGCGTCGTGGTCGCCCGATACCGGCATTTCCGGTGACGGCGTCACTGACGCGAACAAGATTACTCTGCACGGGACCGCCGCCGCAGGCAGCACTGTAAAGGTATATGACGGCTCGACGCAGATCGGCACCGCAACAACAAACTCGAGCGGTGGCTGGGACTACATCACTTCGGTTCTGACTGACGCGAAGCATGTGCTGACGGCTACCGCGACCAGTTCGTCGGGCAAGGCCAGCGTGGCGTCGGCTGCGCTGGCGGTTACCGTCGACACCAAGGCGCCTGCCGCGCCGACGATCGTCAGCGATACCGTCAACAGCGCGAATCAGGTAGTCGCGTCCGGTAAGGCGGAAGCAAACAGCACCATCAAGGTGTATGACGGAACGACGCAGGTCGGCAGCGCAACAACCAACGCCAGCGGTGCCTGGACGGTGACGACCGCTGCTCTTGCGGCCGGTGCACACGTTCTCACGGCGAAAGCGACTGACCTCGCGGGCAACGTAAGCGCCGCGTCGGCGGCGTCCGATCCCGTCGTCGGATCTTCGAGTTCGTCCGGGTCGAGTTCGTCCGGTACAGGTTCGTCAGGTTCAGGGAGCACCGGTTCGAGTTCGTCGACACCGCCTGCCGCACCGAAGATTGCCTCGTTCTCTACAGATACCGGGGTTGTCGGGGACCACATCACCAGCGACAAGACGTTGACGCTGACGGGGAGCGCGGCTGCGAAGAGCACCGTGAAGGTTTACGACGGCAAAACCCAGCTTGGCACCGTGACGGCGGATGCTAGCGGAGCATGGCACTACACGACTGCCGCGTTGCCCGACGGCAAGCACAGCTTCACCGCCACGGATATGGTTTCCGGTGTTACCAGCGCAGCCTCTGCTGCACTGGGGGTGACGGTGGATGCGAAGGCTCCGACTGCGCCGGTGCTGTTGAGCGATCTGACGACGCACAATCACGCGACGGTCGCCGGGACGGCGGAAGCGGGCAGTACGGTCAAGCTCTACGAGGGGACGACTCTGCTTGGGACAACAACGGCCGCGACCGACGGCAACTGGAGCGTTACGACCTCGAATCTCAAGCACGGGTCCCACACTTTCGTAGCTTCGGCCACTGACGCTGCCGGGAACACAAGCGCCTTGTCCCAGCCGATCGATCCACCGATTGGCTCGCACGGCGGCAACGGCACCTCCACGGTCGAGATCACCAACGTAAATCAGCACTGGAATCACTCCGCGACGATCAAGGGCACTGCTGACCCCAGCAGCCAGGTCAAGCTGTCTGACGGGACGGTATCCGCCGGATCAGTCGCGGTGGGAGCCGACGGCAAGGGGAGCTTCCAGACATCCGATCTGTCGGGGAAAACTCATGCCTTCACAGCGGAGCAGGTTGACACGGCTGGCCACGTGGTCGGTAAGAGCTCGGGCGAGGCGATCGTCGGTTCGAGCGGGCGCGACACGTTGACCGGCACGACCGGAAATGACGTCATGGTCGGCAAGGGAGGGGCGGATACCTTCGTATTTGCCACGAACTTCGGCCACGACGCTATCAAGGACTTTGCAACAAGCGGTCGTGCGCAGGATACGGTCCAGTTCAGCAAGACCGTGTTCGACAGTTTTGCGAGCGTTCTCTCCCACGCGACCCAGTCCGGCCACGACGTCGTTGTCACGACGGGGAGCGACACCCTCACGCTGAAGAATACGAAGCTCGATGCGTTGAACAGCCACGACTTCCATTTCGCGTAGCAGATAGGTCGACGACACGAAGCAGTACTCAACAGTGCCTTGGGGATCTCTTTGGGGGGTCTTCGGACAAAGGCATGGTTCAAGGGCGGGTGCCATGAATGACTTTGGACGGCGGGGGGTATCCCCCCCGCCTGCGAGTTTTTATCGAATACAGATATCATACCTGACCGGGCTTTGGTCTGCCGGACGACAGTGGGCCGAAGCTGCCGAGCTGCGAGCGCCGCGGTTGATTGACTTGGCAACGAACCTCGTCGAAGCCTTGCGGAAACGATTATTCCCCGACCGGCTTCGGCCGGCTGACGACTATGACGAGCCGCAATCAGAGATGTCGGCCTTTCTGCGGTCCTGCCGCCGGATTTTCTGGGCTCTCGGGGCTTTCAGCGGCATGAGCAATCTTCTGATGCTCACCGGCTCGTTCTTCATGTTGCAGGTTTACGATCGGGTCTTACCTGGGCGCAGCATCCCCACGCTCATCTCACTAATGGTGCTGGCGACCGTGCTTTACCTGTTCCAGGGTGGGCTCGACTTCGTCAGGAGCAGGATCAGCGTACGCATCGGCCGCTATTTCGACGAGAGGCTGGGCATTCGTGTATTCGATGCACTCGTGCGGCTTCCGCTGAAAACCAGGACTGACGGCGACGGCCTGCAGCCGTTGCGTGATCTTGACCAGGTCCGTAGCTTCCTGTCCGGCGGGGGGCCGACGGCGCTGTTCGATCTCCCCTGGATGCCGATCTATCTCGGTGTCTGTTTCCTCTTTCATTTCTGGATCGGGATCACCGCGCTGGTTGGAGCGCTGGTGTTGATCGGCATTACCATGCTCGCTGAAACGCGAACGCGAGGGCCGGCAACAGCATCTTCGCGTCTGGCGGTGTCTCGCAGCGCCTTGGCCCAAGAGGGGCGACGGAATGCCGAAGTTCTACAGGCGATGGGCATGCGGCAGCAGGCAGCCCTGCGTTGGCATGATGTCAACGCGAAGTATCTCGCAGCCCACGAAAGGGCGAGCGATGTCGCAAATGGCCTCGGCGGCATCTCCAAGGTCTTTCGTTCGATCTTGCAATCGTTGGTTCTTGCTGTTGGCGCGGTTCTCGTCATCAATCAGGAATCGACAGCCGGCATCATCATTGCCGGATCGATCCTCACTGCGCGGGCGCTGGCGCCAGTCGAGGTCGCCATTGCGAACTGGAAAGGATTTGTTACCGCGCGGCAATCGGGACTGCGGCTGGACCAGTTGCTGCGGCTTCTGCCGGCCGAAGAGGAGCGACTGGCGCTGCCTCCCCCTGTGGAAACGCTTACGATCGAACAGCTCTATGTCGGTGCACCAAATGCGGAGCGGCCCACCCTCAGTGAAGTGTCGTTCCAGCTTTGTAAAGGTGAGGCTGTTGGAATCATTGGTCCGAGCGGATCTGGAAAATCGACACTCGCGCGCGCATTGGTTGGCGCGTGGCCATGCGTGCGCGGCAGGATTAAGCTTGACAACGCTGCACTCGACCACTGGTCTTCGGACGCGCTCGGCAAGCACATAGGCTATCTGCCTCAGGACATTGAACTGTCCGACGGTAGCATTGCGATGAACATTGCGCGCTTCGATCCCCAGGCGACGGCCGCTGCGGTTCTGGAAGCATCCCACTCTGCGGGCGCACATGACCTCGTTCTTTCTCTTCCGGACGGCTACAGCACGAAAATCGGCGAAGGTGGAGTGGCGCTATCGGCAGGTCAACGGCAGCGTATCGGACTTGCGCGCGCCTTCTACGGCAAGCCGTTCCTGGTCGTACTCGATGAGCCGTCTTCGAATCTCGACTCGGAGGGCGAAGAGGCGCTTACCAAGGCCATCCTCAATGTGCGTCGCCGCGGCGGGATTGTCGCCATTGTCGCGCATCGCCCTAAGGCGCTCGAAGGTGTGGATCATGTTCTGGTCCTCGGGGACGGGAGGGTTCAATCATTCGGGAAGAGGGAGGAGGTCCTCAGGAGGGTGCTGCGCAATCCCGTACCGCTAAAGGTGGTCGCGGACGGTCTCGGAGGCAGCCGATGAACAGCCAGATAACATTACCAGCCATGCAATCCATCCAGCGCTACATGATCGTCGGCATGATCATGTTTGGCTCCGTGGCGTTTGGCGTCGGTGGCTGGGCGACAACGACCGAACTGTCGGGTGCGGTGATCACCCAGGGTGTCGTCGTGGTAGATTCAAGCGTGAAGAAAGTTCAGCACGCCACGGGCGGGATCGTCGGCGAGCTTCGCGTGCGGGAGGGGGACCGGGTCAATGTCGGCGACGTTTTGGTTCGTCTCGACGAGACCCAAACGCTGGCAAACGCAACAATTGTCACCAAGGGTCTTGATGAACTGCTCGCACGGCAGGCTCGCCTCGAAGCGGAGCGCGACGGTGTCGAGCAAATTGCGTTTCCCAAGGTGCTGATCGACCGGACTAAAGAAAGCAACTCTGAGGCGGGCCGGGCGATCACCGCGGAGCGGACGTTATTCGACCTGCGTCGCCTGTCCAGGAGTGGCCAAAAGGCGCAGTTGCAAGAGAAAAGTGTGCAGCTGGAAAACGAGATCAAGGGATTGACGGGCCAGACCGAGGCCAAGCAAAGAGAGATCGATCTGATCCGCCAGGAACTAGAAGGCGTGCGCAGCCTCTGGCAAAAAAGCCTGGTGCCGATCACGCGGCTCAATTCCCTCGAACGCGATACCGCCCGTCTCGACGGCGAGCGTAGCCAGCTGGCAGGAATGATAGCCCAGTCGAAGGGCAAGATAGCGGAAATTGGACTCCAGATCATTCAGATCGATCAGGACCTGCGAACGGAGGTCGGCAAGGACCTGATCGAAACGCGTTCGAAACTCTCCGAGCTTTCCGAGCGCAAGACGGCGGCAGTCGATCAGCTGAATCGGATTGATATCCGGGCGCCGCAGTCCGGCCGGGTCCACGAACTCAGCGTTCATACCGTCGGGGGTGTAATTTCTCCCGGCGAGCAAATCATGCTGATCGTGCCCGATGCTGACTCGCTTGCAGTTGAGGTCAAGATCACGCCTCGGGACATTGATCAGGTTTATGTGGGGCAAACCACGACGATGCGCTTTGCGGCCTTCAATCAGAAAACCACGCCCGAGATCGACGGGGAGGTCGGCGTTGTCTCCGCGGACATTACACAGGATCAGCGCACCGGCACGAGCTACTACACCGGTCGTGTCTTGCTGAACGCGGAGGACCTGGCGAAGCTTGGGTCGGCGAAGCTGTTGCCCGGCATGCCGGTCGAAGTCTTCATCAAGACGTCGGGGCGGACCGCGCTGTCCTATCTTCTCAAGCCGCTACGGGATCAGGCGAAGCGCGCCTTCAAGGAGCGTTGACGCTTCACTGGGCGGAATAGCAGAGCCTCGACAGCGTGAGCGCTCGGACTGGCGCGGTGCGTCTGAGAGCGCCGGGCTTGCCACCAGGCCGTCGCAAGACGTTGCGACCGGAATCGGTGGCAATGGCCGTTCCGGCTCGACGGAAACGTGCCGCAAGCAACGACGGTCTTCGCAGCGCTGTTCGAAGACCCGATTGTAGGCTTCTGGCCAGGCCGCCCCACAGCGACAGACTGAATGGATTGATCCTGATCCGCGACCGCATCAACGGCAGCAGATCCCGCACGCCGGCGCGGAGTGATTGCGGCAAGTGCCCCTTGTCCCGCGTGACTGACGACGGCTCGAAGAACCGCCCACTCAGTACATCCGTGCGCCTGACGTGCAGGGTCATCGCCGCGATGAAGATGAGCATTGTGGCCTCGACTCCCAGGATAACCAGCAGCTCGTCCGGCATTTGCAAACACTCCCGTTGCAGGGGGCTCCATTCAGAGAAAGATCGCGTCGGCGACAGATTAAATCAATAATTAAATCTCAAGAAGTCATTTAATTCTTGCGTAAATTCGGATTACTAGAATCGACCGTGTCGGTTCGGCTAGCGGATCGGCTCGCTGTTGCGAGACCCGCTCAGTGTGCCCCGGGGTCTAGCCGATCGCTGTGGGATTGCTCAATCGTCCCTCCCGGATCTGCCGCAGACCCAGATGCGGCCTCTCGTCATGCATCTGCGATCAGTCATTTAAATGCGTCGCTTTGTTTTAATTGTTGATTTTATATTTTAATAATACTATATATTTAAAATCAGATAATTCAATTAATTGCGTACAGCCGCGCTCATTGCTGCCCTGTCAGTTCATCCGAACCTCCGTTTTGCGTTCTCAAGGGGATCGGCAGATGCATACCTCCTGCTCAGTGATCGCGGTGACGGTTGCCGTCATGATCGGAGGGATTCAGGGGGCGCGTGCGGGCCGTGTGGCCGTGCCCGCGGTCTGGCAGCGGGCCCCTCAGCACATTGTGCTCGGACGCGCCACACTTGCTCCGTTCGCGTACACCGTCTTTTGCCTGCGTCATGCAGCTGAATGTCGTCCGCGGCGATCATTCCGCGGCGGGCCGGTCCGGCTGACTGAGGAACGCTGGGTGGATCTGCAAGAGATTAACCGTGCAGTCAACCTCGCAATCGTGCCCGTTCGCAACGAACTGGGCGTTGCAGGCGAGGAGTGGGTCATCAACCCCGATCGGGGCGATTGCAACGACTACGCGGTGAGCAAGCGCCACGAGTTGCTCCAGCGGGGCTGGCCGGCCAGAGTCCTGCTGTTGAGCGAGGTCGTCCTCAATTCGGGAGAGCATCATCTGGTGCTTCTCGTACGCACCCGGAGCGGCGATCTCGTCCTCGACAATCTCACGCCTCAGATCAAATCGTGGTCGCGGGTGCCCTATCGCTGGGTTCGTCTGCAACTGCCAGGCGATAGTCGGCTGTGGGCGACGGTTGTGGGAAAGGGTATAAGTGCCGGGCACCTGCCGCTTTCCACCAGCGGCAAGCTGCAGACTATTCCTGAACGCATTTGACTTGCTCGAGCGAGGCTAGCCTGTCTTCGAGCGCGACGATCCGGCGGAGAAGATCGAGGCGCGACAGACCAAGAGTAGCGCGTGTCGATCCTAAGACGGATGCGGCAGCACAGGGGTGTTCGGAATTGGATGTAAGAATACGGAATATGCGCAGGACGCCATCGCCAGTGAGCACGTCCACCCAACCCTCGGCGGCTGAGCGGCCTACGATCCGTCCTGGAACGCGGCCGACATAAGCAGGAGCGTCGTGCCGTGGCGACGCGCCGGCGATGATGAGCTGTTGAGCATCGAGGTGGGTGAAGGCGCCGGGGAATGGCGGTGTCAAGCCGCGGATCAGTCGGTCAATGACATCGGTGGGCTGTCGCCAATCTATCTCTCCATCTTCCGGCACACGAGCGCAGCCATAGGAAGCTTGATCGGGAGTCTGAGCGACGCCCTGATAACCCGTGATGGCTCGGAGCACCACGCCGCCAAGCTCACGTTCCTGGATTGCGTTGAGACGATCGTAGAGGGATGTGACTGTGTCGCTCGAACCGATCGGAATCGCGTGCTGAAACAGCAGATTGCCGCCATCGAGCTCCGGGATGACCAGATGAATGCTGATGCCGGCGGCCGTTTCGCCGTTGATGAGCGCCCAGTTCACGTTAGCGCGGCCGCGATAGTGCGGTAGAAGCGAATAGTGCACATTGATGAAACGGCACAACGCGAGAATCTGCGCCGGGATGATGCGGTCAAAAGAGGAAATCACGACCGCAGCCGGGCGTAGGTCGGTGATCAGATTCCGAAGCTGATTCAACTCACGCAACTCCGAAATCGGGATATCGCGGTCTTTCGCAAACGCCCTGAACGCATTGTCCTCCGGTTGATCTGGCTTTCGGAAGACATGGGCCACGCGGCACTGCGCGGCCAACGAGCGAAGAGCTGCCAAGCCGGTTGGTCCGTCCGCAAGAAGTACGACATCCGGTTCCAGCCGCTTCGTCATGTCAATCCCTGCCACGGTACGAGCTGAGCGAAGCCGTCCGGCTTTATGGCGCCGCCGCGCCGAACCCATTCGGCCGCGCGCAATCCTCCCGTCTGCAGCCGTACGATGGGCTCGGGGCCAATCTCCGATAGAAGAATGCCCATATGGCCCAGCCCGACAGGCTGCGCGGGCCAGAGCGCAAGCCCGTTTCGAGTGAGGGCGGCGCGGTCCATGTCGCCCCAGAATTGTACCACGACAGCGCCTGCGGGTGCGCAGGCGGCGAGATGTGCAGCCTCCGCTACACCGATGCGTAGCGTTGCCGCCGGCTGGAGCGCGACGAGAATTGCATCCCACGCGTCGGAATGAACCGCCGCGACACTATTGAATGTCTCAACGCTCGCGCCTGCACCTGCAAGCCCGGCGCGCAGCGGTTCAAGGAAGTCGTTGTCACATAGCAAGGCGATTCTGCTACCATAGACCGCCAGACCGCAATCGTGCAATTGCTTCACGCTGAGCGGCCCGAGGAACGAGAAGACATCGACGGCAGGATGTCGCTCGTTCACGCCGACGACCGGGATTTTGCGCCTCGCGCACGCTTCGATATCCAGGTCTTCACGGCGAAACTCCCAGGCCTCGAACATCAAGGCAATCACGGCGTCACTGCGCAACTGGTCGATCAGCGCGGCCGTCAGGGGTCGAAGGTGACCGCTATTGGTCACTATATCGACGTTCTGGAGCACACCGAGGCTGATCTCCTCCACAATCTCAATGCGATCGGCGACGCCGAGCATAGCGGCAAGGTCGAGCGTCTGCAGCCGGACATCGGCCACCGTCCCGTGGCGGGTAGGCTTGGTGAGCGCGTAGACATGTGCCGCTCCGGCCATCGCGGCGATGACGGCGGTCACAGCATAAGCTCCGGTCGCGGCTTCGGTCAGTACGGTCAATCCGGAAAGATCCAGCTCCGTTGCCGCGACGGCGCGCGTCATCAGGGTTCGGAGGCGGGCGAGTGAGAAGCCGGGTCGGCCGGAAACTCGTGTCTCCGCACCAGCGGGTCGCACGTGTCTGAAGGATTGTCCGGCGTCGGTTCCGGTCATGGGGCGGGTCCCACCGTTGCCACTGAGAAAAAATTCATGATGCTTTCGGGCGGCGAGGCCTTGATATCCGGTCGCGCGCAGCCCTGAGCGCGTTGTACAGCCGGTCGGGGATGAGCGCGCGAAGCTGATCCTGCCAGCTCATGCGCTCGATCGACTGGTCTTCGCCAGGACGGGCGGCCCAATACCGGACACGGCGCTCGCCTCGTGCGGGGATACGGCGCGTCGTGGTGTAGTAGTAGGCTGCGACCGAGAGGCGCATTCGTTCGGCTGGGCAAGCGACGGGATCAGGCAAGCCATGCAGCGTGGCTCCATGTGTCTCCCAGACGATCATGGTGTTGAATCTTGGGAAGATTCGGCGTCCAAGCGCTGACATATCTGGAGGCCACAATTCCAAACTGCCTCCATAATCGTCGGGCCAGTCCCTATTGAGATAAATGAGCAGATTTACACGGTGGAAGAGGCCGGTCGCTGGGTGAATCTCGAAGTCGCGATGAATTTTCGTGAAGCCACCTGCGGGCGTTCTGTGCACCCCGGCGAATTTGTGCGTCGGATCGGCGATAAGATTTTCGACTCCGGTTATGCCCGAGATGAAGTCTCTGAAACGATCACTGTCGACGAAGTCTAGTAGATGCTCGGTAGCCGGCCCCAAACCTTCCGAACTTTCCTGCTTCACCAAGCGATCAGTGTTGGTTGCAATAAGCCGGGCTGCCTTGATCGCCGCGCATTCGGCGGCGACCATGTCCAACAGTCTCTCGGGAAACGCGTCATTGACGACGATGTGGGGCCAAGGCTGGGCATTGGCGTACTCGTACCGAAGGGAATCCGTCCGGGCGAAGAGTCTGCTGAGTGAGAGAAGCTGAAAATCGACGTACAATCCGCATCTCCTGACGGTTATTGCTTCAGCCACGTGATCATTTCCGATTATATCAAAATAGATAAATCCGATCAAATTAAATGTCAAAATTAATAATATTGTGGAACCGGGGGCGGCGTGAGCGCGATTGCCGGCCCTATTTGCAGAGAGCGTTTCGACGCTTCTTGCGCGACGACTTGGTGCCTGTTTCGTCCGATGTCGAGACACTGCGGCGAGGAGTGATTGCAAGTTGAAACTTAAAACCGTACAATTAACATATTTAAGTTGTGATTTGTCGGTTTTGGGTTATTATTAAATAGAGGTTCGTGTGTGGTGATGATGATGACCCACGTTGTTATCGAAGAGAGTGAGGATCGCCGGGAGTTCTTAAAGAGCTGCGGAAAATTTGCAGCCGTGACTCCGCCGGTGATGACCCTTTTGCTTTCCACCTCTCTAACCTCGACCGCGAGAGCCAGCTCGGGCGGCCACGCTGTGCATCGCAACAATGGCTATGGCAACGGCGGCGGCGACGGTAGTCCGAACGGTAAAGAGGACCGTGACCGCTGAGAGAGGCCAAGCCGCCAATTTTGGTGTGCGAACGCCGTACCGGTCCAGCAGGGCTCAGCCGGTCCGCCGCCGCCTGGATGGCCGGTCGATCAGGAGATCATCCAGCTTCTTTCCGGCTCTGAGCTGGGCTTTCAGCCACCGGGGCTGCTTACCGCGACCCGACCAGGTTTCGGAGGGGTACTTCGGGTTCTGGTACTTGGGCAAGACTGCCGGATAAGGGCGGCGCACAGTTTCATCGCTTCGGGCTGTGCCGGCGGCCCCCTCTATTCGGCGAAGCCGCTCCTCCAGCTTGGCTTTTTCTGCAGCCAGTCTGCGACTGAGGACAGCGGTCACCCCGTCGTAGAGCGCCCACAGCTCGGCTGTGGGCATTGATGCCCAATCGTCTTTCTGCATAGAACCCTTCCCCATCCAAGTGGAGGGAACTATCAGGTCATACCCCGATTGAGCAAGTACGATCCTGCTTGAGGGCCGGCGGCCTAGCTCCATGAAGTGCCGGCACTACCGGCTCAGTCCGCGCTTACGAACGCGCCGGAATCTCGCCTGCCTGTTCGCCCGTCGCCGTGTACCGAGCAGTCGCTGCTCGGCCTCCAGCACGCGACTACGCAAATTCTGCAATTCCGCGAATTGAACGATTAGAGCTTGGTGTGCTTGGCGTAAAATAATTGAACAGTACATGTGACAACCTACTCATTACTAGCGGTTGTGCCGGTTCGGAGACAGAACTCGCACCTCTGAGCCCCTCGGGCCGGCACGCGACCGAACTTGAAAAAGGTTGAAGCCAATTTTTAAAAGAAAGAAATTCCCTTTTTGTCACTCCCTTGAGTCGAGTCCTCACCCCTCTGGGCGAACTATGGCTCATGGTAGATTTGAAATCGAAATGTCCCTATATGTCGTTGGTAGTAGGGCCTGACGTAACAATAGTGGATGTCGGTCATCATATGACGGGATGTCCCAGCCATGGCGCCGCCACACTTATTGCGCGAACTTCTATATAGAAACTATCGTCAATTGATCTCAACTCCGCCCTTTTTGCGATGAATTTGCATTTTTGGAGTTTATTCAAAGTCCTGCGTACTTGAGGTACCTTACGCATCCTTTGGTTGAGATTTGGTGATGTTGCTCTCAGGTGTTGCCGGAGTAAGTCCGAGGGGAGTGCGACATTCTGTCAGAGCGAAATTGCAGCCTTGGTAAATATGGCCTGCTTTACAATGAATTGTCGTCTAACGGGATTAAGCTAGCGCCCGCGGGGTTTCTGGGAATAGGTTGACGAAGCATGCGCCGCATCACAGTCGTCATCGCAGACCGACATCCCATTGTCCTGCAAGGGATCAATATCACTCTTGCAGCGCAGCATGATTTCGCTGTCGTGGCGTCCTGCGGCCGCGGTGCAGACTGCATCGAGGCCATGCGACGTCTTGTTCCCGACATTTTGCTTCTCGATGTCGCAATGCCCGACATGAATGGAGTGGAAATCCTCGCTTTCGCTAAGTCCGCAGGCCTGCGTACGCGCGCGGTATTCTTTACCGGTTTAGCCGAGGACCGTGAATTGGCGAGACTGGCTGCGAATGGCGCTCATGCCGTGGTTTCGAAGGATGCGACACCGGCGACGCTGGTGGAGGTCTTGCGACAGGTTGCACAGGGCCAGAGACCGCTGTCTGTTCCACGGACCAGCCAGGAGAGCAGTAAGGACCCCCCCGCAACTGATGAAGAGAAGCCCTTGACCCAGCTGACGGAGCGGGAGCGGCAGATCATGCGGCTTGTATCTGAAGGGCTGTCGAACAAGGAAATCGGCCGTCGCCTGAATATTGCCGAAGGCACCATCAAGGTTCATCTTCATCGAATCTTCCAGAAGCTGGATATCAGCAATCGTACGGTTCTCGCGACCATGGCGCTCTCCTAGAACGAGTGGCGCTGACCTGCCCCTGCCGATTTCCTCCAGTTGAAGTTAGAGTCCGGCCTTCTGAAGGACGGACAGATGAAGCGAGCCAGGTTTACGGAAGAGCAGATTATTGGCGCGCTGCGTGAGCATGAGGCAGGTGCGAAGGCTGCCGATTTGGCGCGGAAGCATGGCGTCTCTGAAGCGACGCTGTACAATTGGAAGGCGAAGTTCGGCGGGATGGACGTCTCCGAGGCCAAGCGGTTGCGGCAACTCGAGGACGAGAACGCCAAGCTGAAGAAGCTGCTGGCCGAGCAGATGTTGGATGCTGCAGCGCTACGCGAGCTTTTGTCAAAAAAATGGTAGGGCCCGTCGCCAAGCGCGAAGCCGTCGCGCACCTGCAGGCCGTCATGAGTCTGTCGGAGCGGCGGGCCTGCGGCATCGTCGGCGCTGACCGCAAGATGGTTCGCTACCGATCGTGCCGACCGCCGGACACCGAACTACGCGGCCACTTGCGCGAGCTTGCTAATGCCCGTCGGCGGTTCGGCTACCGCCGGCTGTTCGTGCTGCTTCGCCAGCAGGGCGAGCCGTCCGGGCGGAACCGGATCTACCGTCTGTATCGAGAGGAAGGCCTCAGCGTGCGCAAGCGCCGGGCCCGCCGCCGCGCCGTGGGCACCCGAGCGCCGATACTGGTCGAGGCTCGGCCGAACGCCCGGTGGTCGCTGGATTTTGTCCACGACCAGTTCGCCAGCGGCCGTCGCTTCCGGGTCCTTAATATCGTCGATGACGTGACCCGGGAATGTCTGGCGGCCATCCCCGACACCTCGATCCCGGGGCGGCGGGTGGCACGCGAACTGACGGCGCTGATCAATCAGCGCGGCAAGCCGGGCATGATCGTCTCCGACAACGGCACCGATCACCTGCAATGCCATGCTGGCCTGGTCGGAGGAGAACAGGATCGACTGGCACTTCATTGCGCCGGGCAAGCCGATGCAGAACGGCTTCTGTGAAAGCTTCAACGGCCGGATGCGGGACGAGCTTCTCAACGAAACCTTGTTCTTCGGCCTCGATCACGCCCGCGCCAAGATTGCGGATTGGGTCGGCGACTACAACGGCCAACGCCCGCATTCCTCGCTCGGCTATCTGACCCCTGCGGCCCATGCCGCCTACCTCACCGCAACGTGCGATCGGCTGCGCAACCCCGACCAGCTCCGCCGATCGCACGTTGCTCACACCGCGCCAAACGGCGTAACATCCGCCGAGACTCTAACCGCTACTGGGTGAAACTTCAGGGGCAGGTCAGCGCCACTCGACGCGCGAACTCACCCCCTTAATCGTATCACAGCGGGATCTGGCCGATCTGAAATGGAAAACGCACGGCGGAATGGCCGCGAGGCGTGCCAGTGGATATGTCCTGATTGCCTTCTCCGCCTCTGACGCAGAGGTTCTCTCGCCAAGGGTGGGGGGCGGCCCCGGGTAAGGCGCGTAGAAGGCTTTTCTGGCGACCTGGCATAGAGACGGGCGGGAGTGACCGGCGCTCAGGAACTTGACCAAACCGCCGACTGTGCCGTCTCGCACTTCATTCCTAGATACGTCGACGCATGTCGACCCCTCGAAAGGTAAGCTTTCGTTTAATGTGTCCTCACTTTGACCAGCCGAGGCCTTCTAGTGCGGCCAAGTGCTCAACGAACCTGTTGCAGCCTTGCTCGGCCTCAGCAAGGGATTGAAACGGTGAGCCGCCGATCCTGATGGCCCCTTTGGTCGGGTCGAGCGGGCGCCAGCTCGCCATGTAGCCGGTACGTCCGTGAAAGCCTGGACCGGTGGGACTCTCGAAGCTGATCACAAATGAGAAACCGCCCCTGCTGGCGCTCCAGACTTCCATGGCCTCGACGGACCGGTGAAATTGCAATGGCACGGCAGTGATCCGTTTCGGCGAAGTCGCTCTCATGCAGCAAATATAACCTAAAGATAAAAATAAAAATTTGAAATGTGATTTTATCTTTGATTAAATAAGATTGGCGCCAGATTAAGCGCCAAGGGGCCCCGGAGCGGTTTCAGCAGCTCGCCGCCCCCCGGGCTGCTGGAGCCGTCTTGCTGTTGTCCGTAGCCTGCAGCCATCGACTTGACGAGAGCTCGGTGATTTACTTTCTTGAATTAATTTCGATATCATTATACACGATTTAATCGTGCGGCCTCTTTCCCGGTGTGACGCGAGGGAACTGGCTCGTCCTGAGGAAGATCAGTTCAGGGTGGTTCAAATGCGTGCATTTCTGATCGTCTTGGTCGCGTTAATTGCGCCGGCCCAAGCCGAACTCGCGCCTTCGGGCCCGTTCAAGAGACCAGAAGCCGGTCTTAACGCTGCCTGCGCCTACAGCATCCGGGGATACCCGATTGAGGTGCCCGCCGGTGTGAACCTTTGCTGGCGCGCACCATTCCCGTACTCCTCGGAATATGGCCTGCTGCATTGCGATCCGAAATTCCAGTTTCAGGAGATCGCCCTGGTGAAGCGGAGCGATCCGCGCTGCGAAAGATACGTGATCTTCCCCCAATAAAGTGGACATTGATCAAGCCGATTTTAGCTCCATTTCGACCGGGCTTATGTAGCCGATGGCCGAGTGGCGCCGCGTTTGGTTATAGAAGCCCTCGATGTAAGCGAAGATGTCGCGTTGTGCGTCATCGTGGATGGATCAGCTCGGTCTTGAGCGTGTGGAAGAAGCTTTCCATCGGGGCGTTGTCGTAGCAGTCGGCTCTGCGGCTCATCGAAGGTCGGAAGCGGGCGGCCTGTAGCGCCTGACGGTACTCGGTCGACGCATATTGGATGCCGCGATCGGAGTGATGGATCAGGCCGGCGCCGGGCCTTTGTCCCTTGATCGCCATCCGTAATGCGGCTAGCGGCAACTCGGCGCGCAAATGGTCGTTCATCGACCAGCCCACAATGCGGCGGGTGTACAGGTCCATGATGGCGGCCAGATATAACCATCCCTGGCCGGTCCAGACATAGGTGATGTCGGCGAGCCAGATCTGGTTGCGCATGGCGGCCGAGAAGTTCCGTCCGAGCAGGTTCGGCGCAATCGGGAAGCCATGTCCGCTATCGGTGGTGCGGCATCGCCGCGGGCCGGCCGAGATGGCCCGAACGCCATGGTGACGCATCTGCCGCTCGATCCGGCCACGGCTCGCACCATGGCCCTGGGCTTTGAGCTCGGCATGGATGCGCGGGCTGCCGTAGCGACCGTGGCAATCACGATGAACCCGCTTGATGTCCTCCAGCAGTTCTCGATTGGCCATGGCCCGCGGGCTTTCCGGCCGCGACCGCCAGGCATAGTAGCCCGCGGCCGAGACGCCGAGCGCACGGCACATGATCCCGACCGGATAGTCCGCGCGGCGATCTTCGATGAAACGGAATCTCATGTCCGGGGTCCAGCAAAGATCGCGATCGACTTTTTTAAAATACCGCGCTCCATCCGCAGTTGTTCAT
>Ga0209233_1000461_pt1 | contig 26108 bp, 22 predicted proteins | sample AraplaCL_Cvi_mCL_FD_184269 | JGI IMG/M metagenome (GOLD analysis project Ga0209233, IMG submission 184269) | Arabidopsis root microbial communities from the University of North Carolina, USA - plate scrape CL_Cvi_mCL (SPAdes) (version 2) | ecosystem: Host-associated > Plants > Roots > Endosphere...
GCTTCTTCGAGCCCGATGGCGACAGCCTGCTTGCGATCGGTCACCACCGGACCCTTGCCGCGGCCGGTCCGCAGTTCGCCTTCCTTGAACTCGTGCATGACGCGTTCCATCGTGCCGCGCTGGGCTTTCGATTGCGAGGGCATGCTCACCTCCTTGTCTGGGGAAGTGAGAAACGCCGCAACGCCACACAAGTTCACGACATCTTCGCAGCGGTCCGCGACGCTCGGGACGACGAAACGCCCGCCTAATGCGCGAGAAGATGGGCGATCGCGGCCCGCAGATCTGGGATCCCGGTACCCTTTTCCGACGAGGTGACGATCAGGTCGGGATGCGCCGCAGGACGCTTGGCGATGGCGCGCAGCGTGTCGGCGATCGCCGACTGCAGTTCCTTCTCGCTCGGCTTATCTGCCTTGGTCAGCACCGCCTGGTAGCTCACCGCTGCCTTGTCGAGTTCGTTCATCACGGACACGTCGTTGCCGCGCGGCCCGTGCCGGCCGTCGATCAGCACATAGACCCGCCGCAGCGTCGCCCGCCCGGTAAGGTACTGGTGGATCAGGCGCGTCCATGCCTCGACCTTGGGCTTGGGCGCCTGCGCGAAGCCGTAGCCCGGCATGTCGACGATGCGCAGTTCGGCATCGGCCGCCTCGAAGATGTTGAGCTCCTGCGTCCGGCCCGGCGTGTTCGAGGTCCGCGCCAGATCCTTCATGCCCACCAAAGCGTTGATGAGCGACGACTTGCCGACGTTGGAGCGCCCGGCGAAGGCGATTTCGGTGCGGTCCATCGGCGGCAGGTCGGCGATCCTGACGCAGCCTTTGACGAAAACGAAAGGCCGGGCGAAGAGCATTCGCCCGGCTTCGGTAAAAGCTTCGACTGGCGCTGGCGCGTCGGGCACGTCAGCTGCCGCCCTGCGGTTTGGGCGTGCGCCTGAAGCTCGCGGCGACATTGCCGAAGAGGTTCACGTCGGCGCCGTGCCGCCTCATGATCACGTATTGTTGCAGGATCGACAGCGTGTTGTTCCAGGCCCAGTAGATCACCAGGCCCGCCGGGAACGTGCCCAGCGTGAAGGTGAAGATGATCGGCATGATCTGGAAGATCATCGCCTGCGTCGGGTCCGGCGGCGGCGGATTGAGCTTCATCTGCAGCCACATGGTGAAGCCCATGATCAGCGGCCAGACGCCGATGACGAGGAAGTGGCCGATGAACGGCACGGCCTCGGGATGCCAGGCGATCAACCCGAACAGGGTGAAGATGTTGGTCGGATCAGGCGCGGCCAGGTCCTGGATCCAGCCGAAGAACGGCGCGTGCCGCATTTCGATCGTGATGTAGAGCACAGTGTAGAGCGAATAAAAGATCGGGATCTGCACGAAGAGCGGCCAGCAACCCATCAGCGGGTTGATCTTCTCGGTCTTGTACAGCTCCATCGTCGCCTGCTGCAGGGCGGCTTTGTCGTCTTTGTACTTTTCCTGCAGCTCCTTCATCTTCGGCTGCACCTTGCGCATCCCGGCCATCGACGCATAGGAGCGGTTGGCGAGCGGGAACAGCACGAGCTTGATCAGCACCGTGACGGTCAGGATCGCGAGGCCGAAATTGCCGAACAGGCCGTTGAGCAGCTGGATCAGCCGGAACATCGGGTGGGTCAGGTAGCCCAGCCAGCCCCAGTCGATCATCAGGTCGAAATGGTCGAAATGATACTGGGCCGAGTAGGCGCTGATCACCGATTCGACCTTGGCGCCGGCGTAGACGTAGCTGTCGTTGGTCGCCGTGGCGCCGGGCGCGACCGAAATCGGCTGCGTCTCGTTGTAACCCGCCTTGTAGACGTCGGTCGTCAGCGGCTTGGCATAGGAGAAGCTCGCGGCGATGGTCTTGCCGGGCTGCGGGATGACCGTCGCCGAGAAATACTTGTCGGTGAAGCCGAGCCAGCCGCCGGTCGATTTGATGTCCTGCTTCAGGTCCTTCTGCAGGTCGGCGTACTTGAAATCGACGAGGTTCTTCTCGGTCAGGAAGCCGACGCCGCCCTCGTGCAGGATCATGCCGTTGACGTTGTCGACGGGCGGCGTGCCGTGCCGGACCACCTGCGAATAGGGGAACAGCGTCACTGGCGCCGACGACTTGTTGTCGACCGTCTCGGTGATCGTGAACAGATAGTCGTTGTCGACCGCGATCTTGCGATGGAAGACGAGGCCCTGGCCGTTGTCCCAGCTGAGGTTCACCGGGCTCGACGCGGTCAGCGCCGCGACGCCGCCGTCATTCGTCCAGACGCTGGTGCCATCGGGAAGCTTGGGGCCACCCGCAGCGCCCGGGGCCCACCCCTGGTCGATGAAATAGGAGTCCGGCGCCGTCGCCGGCGTCAGCAGGGTGATGATCGGGCTCTCGTTCGAGATGTCGACGTGGTACTTCTTGAGCGACAGGTCATCGAGCCGACCGCCCGTCAGATTGATCGAGCCGGTCAGCGAGGGGGTGTCGATCTTGACGCGCTGCGTTGCCGCCAAGGCCTCGTCGCGCGTTTTGAAGGTCTGCCCGTTCGTTGCATCGGGCACCACCGGCGCGCCGGTCGCGGTCACCGACGCCTGCTGCTGGGCGGCCTGCTGCGCCTGCTGTTGCTGCTGGACGAGTTGTGCCTGCTTGGCGGCCCGGTCCGCGGCGGGACCCGCAATGAAGTACTGCCAGCCGAAGAGCACCACGATGCTCAACACGATGGCCAAGACGATATTGCGGGTTTCGCTATTCATGGTCGCTGGTTCCGGGAGCCATCGGCCCGATGGCATCGAGTCTTGGACTTGGTGTGGTCGGACTTGGTGTGGTCGGACTTGGGGTCGTCGCGCGTATCGTCTTGGACTTGTGCACCCGCTCGAGAAGGTGGCCGAGGTCGCCCACCAATTCGTCGAACGGCGTGTGGAGCGCTTCGCGGCGCCCCAGCAGCACGTAGTCATGTTGGGCCCGGAAGGAGCCCGCGCAAGCCCTGGCGGCGGCACGCAGCCGCCTTTTGATGCGGCTGCGCTCGGGCGCGTTGCCGCACTTCTTGCTGACCGTCAGGCCGATCCCCGGCAGCGGGTCCTCGACCGAGATGCTCTGCAGCGCAACACTTGGACGCCCGGCGCGATTGCCCCGGGCGGCCCTGAGAAACTCAGACCTCTTGGTGAGCCCGCGCAGGCTCTTGCTGCCAGGCTCGCCGCTCATCGGCCTTGCGTCAGGCCGACAGCTTCTTGCGGCCGGCCGCGCGACGACGGTTCAGGATGATGCGGCCGTCCTTGGTCGCCATGCGGGCACGGAAACCGTGGCGACGGGCACGCACGAGCTGGCTGGGCTGAAAAGTACGCTTCATTCATCAGACCGCGCCAGGCACGGTTCCTCTAGATACTTGTGCGCAAAAAGAAAAATCGCCACCGCCTTGCCCGTTGTGCACGGGAGGGGTGGCAGGCTCGCGCGGCTTATAGAAAAAACCGCCGGCCAAGTCAACGCGGGCTTGTTGCGTGCCCGCCGCTCCACGGGCAACTGACGGCCCCGGCATGCTGCATCGCACCGCGGCCGTTTGCCCGTCAAGAAGGCCGGTGCCAGCGCTAACCCTGCGCACAGGCAGAGATTTCGCGTTGCCCCGGCGGGCGACTCCTGTGATCTGTTGCAGCCAAGCTATCACCGTGGCCGTTCGGCCCGAACCTTTCGGCAGGGCATCGCCAATGGCGGAGTTCCTCACTCCCGACATCTGCGTCATCGGCGGCGGCGCCGGCGGCCTCGCGGTCGTCAAGCGGGCGCGCGAGCTCGGCGCCTCGGTCGTGCTCATCGAAAAGGGCCCGCTCGGCGGCAATTCGCTCAATTCGGCCGCTCTGCCTTCCAAGGCGCTCGTCGCCGCTGCCCGGCGCGCGCACTACCTCACGACCGCTGCGCCCTTCGGCATCGCCAACGACCAGCCCAAGATCAATTCGCGCGGCGTGTTCGATCATGTCCATGCGATCGTCGAGGGGATCGCGCCGGAAGCCACCCCGGAGCACCTGCTGGCGCTGGGCGTGCAACTGGTGGCGGGGGAGGCGCGCTTCCTCGACCGCCAGACGGTCGCGGCTGGGCAGCGCCAGGTGCGGGCCCGGCATTTCGTCGTCGCCACCGGCTCGCGGCCGGTGGTGCCCGAAATCCCGGGACTCGGCGAGGTGCCGTTCTTCACCAGCGAGACCATCTTCGACAATCCGCGCAAGCTGAGCCATCTGGTGGTGATCGGCGGCGGGCCGGTCGGCATCGAGCTGGCACAGGCTTTCCGCCGTCTCGGCTCGGATGTCACCGTGGTCGAACGATCGACCCCGCTCGCCGAATGCGATCCCGAGCTCTCCGAGGTGGCGCTGCGCCAGCTCGAGGACGAGGGCGTCACCATCCTGCGCAACAGCATCGTCACGGCGGTGCAGCCGCGGAGCCTCGGCATCGGCGTGGTCGTGCAGACCGCCGGCGGCGAGCCAGTGTCGCTCGATGCCTCCCATATCCTCGTCGCCACCGGCCGCATCCCCAATCTCGACGAGCTCGACCTCGGCAAGGCGGGCATCAAGCGGCTGCGGAAGGGTGGCCTGCTCGCGCTCAAGCCCGACCTCAGGACCAGCAACCCGCGCGTCTATGCCATCGGCGATGCGGCGGGCGGGGTGCAGCACACGCACGCCGCGACCCATCACGCCGACCTTGTGACCCGCAATATCCTCCTGGGGCTTCTCGCCCGTCACGATCCCCGCCAGGTTCCGACAACCATCTTCACCGATCCGGAGATCGCCGAGGTCGGGCTCAGCGAGCTCGAGGCGCGCCGCATCGGACAGGCGGATTTCCGCGTCCTGCGCCTGTCGCTGGCCGAGAACGGCCGGGCCCGCGCCGAGCGGCAGAGCTATGGGGTGGTCAAGCTCATGCTCGGCCGCGGCGGCAGGCTGCTCGGGGCGGGCATTGTCGGCACCGGCGCCGCCGAAATGATCGCCCTCTTCGGCTTCGCCATCGTCAACGGCCTCTCCATCCGACACTTTCGCCGTCTGGTGACGCCTTATCCGACGCTCGCCGACGTGGTGCGCCAGCTCGCCGCAGAGGCGGCGCGCGACGATGCGAAAAGTCCTGTGATGTCAGGGCTGCAGTCCCTGCGGCGGCTGTTGCCGTGGGCGTGATCGCTCCCCTATGATGGGGCAAGATGACAGACGTTCCTCGAGCCATGCCCGGGCCGTTCTCCGGCCTCTCCGTCAAGCTCATCGCCACGATCATTTTTGTGATCCTCGCGGTTGAAGTGGTCATCTACCTGCCCTCGCTCGGCAGCTATCGTGAAAGCTGGCTGGACGACCGGCTGCAGATCGGCATCGTCGCCGCCCGTGTCATCGACGCCGTGCCCGACGTGATGAACATTCCCAAGATGGTGACCGACAACCTGCTCAACTCGGCGGGGGCCACGGCGATCGTCTACCGCCGCAACGGCCGCAGCCAGCTCATCGAGCTGGACAACGCGCCGATGCCCAAGCAGGCGATCACCGCGGACATGCGGCTCCGGGATCCCATGACGCTGATCGGCGGAGCCCTTGATACGCTCATCAACGGCGGCGACCGGACGCTGCGCATCGTCGGCAACATGGATGGCGATACGGCGAGCGAGGTCGAGGTGCTGATGGCCGAGGCGCCGCTGAAGCGCGAGCTCATCGCCTATTCGGGCAACATCGTGCTTCTCGCGCTGGTGATCGCCGCGATCACCGCCGCCGTCACCTTCGTGCTCTTGAGCCGCATCCTGATCGCCCCGATCCGCCGCGTCACCGCCAACATGGTCGCCTACCGTCAGGAACCCGAGAATGCGAGCCTCATCATCGAGCCGGTGCGCCGCCGCGACGAGATCGGCGTCGTGGAGCAGGAGCTGGCGGCGATGGAAACCGACCTCTTCTCCATGCTGCGGCAGCGCCGGCACCTCGCCGACCTCGGCCTCGCCGTCGCCAAGATCAACCACGACCTGCGCAACACCCTGACGGCGGCGCAACTCCTCTCTGACCAGGTGGCCAACCTCGACGATCCCAAGGTGCAGCGGCTGGCGCCCCGCCTGGTCCACACGCTCGACCGGGCCATCGGCTTCGCCCAATCGGTGATCGATTACGGCCGGCAGAGCGCGACGCCGCCGCGGCCCGTGCCGGTCGACCTCCGCGCCCTGGTGGAGGAATCGATGCTCGATGCCGGGCTCGTCTCCCACCCCGATATTCGGGTCAGCAACGACGTGCCGGACGATGTGAGCGTGCGCGTCGACCCCGACCAGCTGGCCCGCGTTTTCGTCAACCTGATGAAGAACGCGCGCGAGGCGCTGGAGGGCGCCGCCGGCAAGGTGAGCGAGCCCTGCGTCGCCGTCGGTTATGCCAATGGCCGCGACGGGCTGACGCTGAGCTTTGCCGACAACGGTCCCGGCCTGCCGCCCCGCGCCCGCGACAATCTCTTCGTCGCCTTCGAGGGGTCGGCCCGCGCCGGGGGCACGGGGCTCGGTCTGGCGATCGCGCGCGAACTCACGGAAGGCAATGGCGGCAAGCTCGCCTACGTGCCCACCCCGGTCGGTGCCCGCTTCGACCTGACGCTGCCGGCCGGCCTCAGGATCAACTGACGCCCGCGGCAGCGGTCGCGTGCTGTTCCTGCTGGCGCTGGCCGATGGTGTCGTATTCGTGCTGAGACAGCACCCAGCCCTCGTGTTCGACTACTCGGCCGTTGACATAGTCGGCATGGACGTCGTCGAGCAGCTTGACGAACTCGGTCGCCGCATCCTCCGGCGACGGCTGGGCGCCCGGCAGCAAGGCGCGCCATCCCGCTGCGCCACCGACGACGAGCAGTGCCGCTGCGGCACCCCCCGCGGTCAGGATCGAGCGACGCTTCACCATCGCCGTCATTGCAGCGAAACTCCTTGCAGGAAGAACCCGTGGCCGCCTTCGTTCGCCATCTGGTCGCTGGCGTTCGGGTCGGCCACCGGCAGGTTGGAAAAGTGCAACGCCAGGGCCAGCCGATCGGCGCCGCCGGTCGCGAAAGATTTCCCGGCGAGCCCGTTGGCGGGGCCGGCATAGACCGAATTGCCGTTGATTTCGAGCTCGACCGATGCCTGGCCATTGGCCCAGCCCTTGAGCGTGAGCAAGGCGGCATTGCTGCGGTCGAGGGTGAGGCTCGCGAGGTCGCCGGTGCTCCACACTCCCTCGTAGACCGGCTTGCCCCAACCCGAGCCCAGCGCCTTGTTGGCGTCGCGGCCGGTCCCGAAGCGGTATTCGCTGCCGACCGTCACCGCGTCCCGGCTCAGCACGTAGTTGGCCAGACGCGCCGTCAGCGCCGTGAGATTGAGCGTCGGGTTGACGATATCGGTCGAGGGAAACACCGACGAGCCGGCAATGAACATGTTGCTGAGGCCGAACACCTGCTGGTTGCTGTCGACCACCCCGCCCGAGGCGGAATGAGCCATCCGCGTCGTCCCCATGTGGTGCGATGCCCCGCCGAACCCCAGCGTCGACCAGTCGGCCTTGGCGGCGTCGCCGACGAACCTCGCCTTGGCCATGCCCTGCTGGTTGATCAGCCCGCAGAACAGTTGCACGCCGCGGCGATAGCGCTGCACTTCGTCGTTGCTGATATACCAGTTGAAGCGCGCCAGCGGCGTGCCATCCTTGCCTCGCTTGTCCGACAGCCCCACGAAGCTCGCAGCGTCCGGCGTCTGCTCGAAGATGAAGAACGGCAGCATGCGCTGGTAGCCGGTCGAGCGGTTGACGAAGTAGCGCTCGCCCGTCCGCACCTCGACATCGGTCGTCGCCGGCTGCGGTGTCTCCTGGAAGTGCATGTCGAAGCGCGTCAACTGGTGGGCGGCGAGGAACTCGTCGTTTGGCCGCAGCACGACATTGACCATCCGCTGGTCGCTGAGGTGCGGCGCGAGGGCCGCGAGGTCGGCGCGCGAATCGACATAGATTTCGACCGGGCTGAGCGAGGGGTGCTCCATGAAGTACTTGCCGGTCAGCTCGTTGGGGCCGCCGGCGAGCGGATTGCCGCTGGCGTATTTGCGGGCCGACCAGAGCATCAGCCGCGGGTTCTCGACGCCGCCGGTGGCAAGGAACAACAGCTTGACCGGGATTGTCGCCGTGCCGCCGCTCGGCATGTGCAGCAGATCGAGCTGCGCGACCCGGCCGCCATCGGCGTCGAGGTCGATATCGACGACGCGCGTCTCGAGCACCACGTCGACGCCGGGCAGGCTCGCATAACGGGCCTGTGTCGCATCGTCCCCGAGCCGCAGGATCGGGTTGGAGAACTGGAAGTGCAGCGCCCCCAGGTTCTGCGCATGGCCCAGCAGGTCGCGCTCGACCCCAGTCGTCGGCTCCCTGTCGAACGGCCCCAGGTTGAGCCAGTCCTGCGCTTCCTTGAGATGCAGCGCGAAGTCGGCATAGGAAATCGGCCAGCCCGGAAAGCCCGGACGGTTGGAAAAGATCAGCGGACTGAGCGGGTGCGAGTGGCCGCCCCAGTGGTTGGACGTGCCGCCGAACACCGACAGGCGCTGCCCCAGACTCGCATAGCCGCGTCCGGTGACGTCGAGGTCGTAATAGCCTTCGCCCTGCGCCTGCGAGAGATCGCGACCGCCGGCCTCGATCACCAGCACCCGGCCGCGCTTGGAGAATTTCTCCGCTAGCAGCAGCCCGGCAATGCCGGCGCCGATGATCGTGTAGTCATATGATCCCCAGTCGAGATCGGGATCGAAGGCAACGAACATTCGCGTGCGTCTCTGTTATGGCGGGGTCGCCGACCCCCACGGACCAGACGTTACACCTCGGCCCGAGTCGGTCACAAGCCGGTGCCGCCAAACCACGCTGTCACGAAAGCTTGCATCGGCGCGGCCCGCGCGTCGGCACCGCTTGCAAAGCGTTTAAGGCTTCTATATGGCTTCCCCCCGTTCCGGCCAACGGCTCCGCGGCACCCGCCGCCTCCCGTTCCGTAACCTGCGCGCCCTTAGCTCAGCTGGATAGAGCACCAGACTACGAATCTGGGGGTCAGGAGTTCGAATCTCTTAGGGCGCGCCAATCTCGGGCAAAAGTGGACACGGTTGCCCTGCCATGCCTCCTCATCGGTCGAAACGGCTTTGAAGAGCTGGTCCTTGGGTCTTCGATGCGGATTCGATCCGTGCCGATGACGAGCTTGCTCACGAACATATGCATCGGGTCCGCCTAAAGGCGGGGTCGGCATAACGAAGCCAGCGGCGGATGCCAGAGGAGAAGCGGCGCACGCAGCTGGCGAGAGCTTGGCGTGGGCGATATCGCGCTGCCGCAGCGAATCGAGCGCGTGGGTGCCCTCGCGAACCTGGAGCTTGGCTGGATCGACGCGCTCCTTGAAGGCTGGGTCTTGCAGAGCGGCAACGCCGGCTTCAATGGCATCGCAGAGGCGATCGAGCGCTGCCTAGGCGTCGGACACTGCGACGCGCTTGGTCTCCGTTTCGAGCTGCCCGCGTATGGGCACGCGCCCACCTCGCCAACAACTATCGGTGCACTAGGAAATCAGACGTCCCCACTGGCCCGCCGGCAGCGGCACGCCCAGCAGCGCCAGCGACTTCCATACGCCGATCGCCACCGAATCGAGGACCGGCAGGCCGAGTTCGGCCTCGAGCTCGGCGCAGACCTCCGCACCATGCATATTGGTGCAATAGAAGATGATCACGTCCGGCCGTTGCTCGGCGGCGCGACGTGCCATGTCGCGGACGGTATCGTTGCCGAGGGTCGAGAACGAATAGTTGTCGGTGAGGCCGGCGCCGACGGGGGGCAGGCAGGTGTAACCTTCGCCGGTCCAGATGCGCAGCACCCGGGCATTGCCGGCATCGCCATAGGGCGTGACGAAGCCGATGCGGCTGAGGCCCTCGCGCTTCAGCACCTCGTCGAGGGCGAGAGTGGAGGTGCAGGCGGGCACGCCGTAGCGCGTCGTGATGCGCTCGCACAGCAGCCGGTCGCGGTCGAAGCCGATCATGCCGCCCTTGCTGCCGTTCCAGCAGATCGCGCCGGGATAGGCGTCGGCGAGGAGGCCGGCGGCGCCCAGCATCGCGTCCCAGTCGTAGTCGCCGGGTGAGGGATCGGCGGCGCCGAAATAGCCGAACCTCGCGAAGTGTGGCGATACCTGCGGGAGGTCGCGGGTCATGGCGATCGTGACGCGCTCGACCATGATGTTGGACGACGGCGCGATGCTGCCGAAGCTCAGCATGCTCATGCTGCTGCCTCCGATTGGGCGGCTGCGCGCCGCGCCGCGCGGCGGCTGCGGCCGAGCGCCGGGTCGGGCACGGGAATGGCCTCGAGCAAGGCGCGTGTGTAGGGGTGTTGCGGCGCGCCGAACACGGCCTCGCGCGGGCCTTCCTCGACGATCTTGCCCTTTTCGAGCACGGCCACGCGCTCGCAAAGGTGGCGCACCACGGCGAGATCGTGGGCGACGAAGAGGATGCCGAGGTTGAGCTGGCGCTGCATGTCCTGCAGCAGGTTGATGACCTGGGCCTGCACCGAGACGTCGAGCGCCGACACCGGTTCGTCGCAGATCAGCAATTGCGGCCGGATGGCCAGGGCCCGCGCGATGGCGATGCGCTGGCGTTGGCCGCCGGAGAAGGCGCGCGGAAAGCGCGGCAAGGCATCCGCGCCGAGGCCGACCTGCTCCAGCACTTCGACGACCCGCTCGCGACGCTCCCTCGCGGATTTGGCGAGCGAGTGGATGATGAGCCCTTCGCTGACCAGTTCCTCGACCGTCATGCGCGGGTTGAGGCTCGAATAGGGATCCTGAAAGACCAGTTGCACCTCGCGGCGGAAGCGCATCAGGTCGGGCTGGCTGGCGGATTGGACGGAGAGGCCGTCATAGGTGATCTCGCCGCCATCGGGCCGCATCAGTCCCAGTGCGCAGCGGATCAACGTGGACTTGCCCGAGCCGGATTCGCCGACCAGCCCCAGCGACCGGCCACGCTCGACCTTGAGGGAGACACCCGATAGCACGTCGAGCCGCCTGCCGGTCCCGAGCACGAAGGATTTGGAGACGCCAATCAGCTGCAGCATTAGCTCTTCCCGTATAGATGGCAGCGCAGCCGGGCCGAACCCTCGTGCACCGGCAGCGGCTCCACTGTCGAGCACACTGTCATGGCCGCAGGGCAGCGCGGGTGGAAATGGCAGCCGCTCGGCCGCTCGGCGGGCGATGGCGGCGCACCGGGGATCGCGTGCAGCCGCGGCAGGGTGACATCGACACGCGGAATGGCGTCGAGCAGGCCGCGCGTATAGGGATGCCGCGGCGTGGCGAAGAGGTCGGCAACGGCATTCTCCTCGACGATGCGGCCCGAATACATGACCATGACGCGATCGGCGAAGCCGGCGACGACGCCCATGTCGTGCGTGATCAGCAGCACCGCGAGCGCGCGCTGCATCGATATTTCGTCGAGCAGATCGAGCACATGCTCCTGTACGCGAACGTCGAGCGCGGTCGTCGGCTCGTCCGCGATCAGCAGGTCAGGGTCGCCGACCAGCGCCATGGCGATGACGACGCGCTGGCGCATGCCGCCGGAAAATTCGTGCGGATAGGCCCGGAGCCGCTCCGCCGCGCGGTCGACTTTGAGCTCATCCAGCACCGCGAGGGCACGACGATCCGCGTCGGCGCGCGAAATGCCGTGGATGCGCAGCGTCTCGGCGATCTGGTCGCCGATGGTCATCAACGGGTCAAGCGAACTCATCGGGTCCTGGAACACCATGCCCATGCGTCTGCCCCGCAACGCGGTCATCCGCGTGGGCGCCGCTGCCACGAGATCCTCGCCCTCGAAGTCGATACGCCCGCCGAGCCTGACGCGATCGTTGAGGCGCATCAGCGCCTGCGCCGTCACCGACTTGCCGGAGCCGGATTCGCCGACCAGCGCCAGCCGCTCGCCGCGCTGGACAGAAAAGCTCACGCCATCGACGAGGCGCAGTTCACGGCCGCCGCTCACCACGTCGACCGTGAGATCGCTGACATCGAGCAGGGGCGTCTCGGGAAGGGCTGTGGCATGCATCTGGGTAATCTGCTGCTCCAGCGGCTCAAGCTCCAGGGTCATTTCATCCGCGGCGCAATGAGGGATCGCGGCGCACCTGCAGAATATCGGCCAGCAGGCCGAAGGCGACAGCGTTGATGGCGATGGCGGCGCCCGGGGCGGCGGCAGCCCACCACGCATCGGTGATATAGCCGCGCGCGTCCGAGATCATGGCGCCCCATTCCGGCGTGGGCGGCTGCGCGCCGACACCGATGAAGGAAAGACCGGCAAGGATCAGCAACGTATACGAGATGTCGGCGGCCCACTTGACGATGAGGGTATCGAGTGAATTGGGCAGCACGTGCTTGAGCATCAGCCGCGCCTTCGACGCCCCGAGCACGCGGGCGCCCTCGACATAGGGCTGTGTCATGGTCTGCGCCATGGCAGTACGCAGGATGCGCGCGGTCATCGGCCAGCCGGTGACCGACAACGCAATGATGCCTGATTGCAGGCTCGGCCCCAGCGCCGCAGCGAAGCCAAGCGCCACCACCATGCCGGGAAGCGACAGGCCGATATCGGTGAAACGCATCAGGAGTTCGTCGAGCCAGCGCGGGCCGACAGTCGCCAGCGTGGCGATGAGCATGCCGATCATCGAGTAGAGCACCACCACCAGCATCGACGACAGCAGCGAAATCCGGGCGCCGGCGATGACGCGCCAGAAGATGTCGCGGCCCTGGTCGTCGGTGCCTATCCAGTGCGTCGCATCCGGTGGCCCGAGGGTGTTGAGCATGTCGGAATCGTAGATGGAGGCCGGGGCGACGAACGGCCCGACCACCGCTATGAGCAGCAGGATCGCGACGGTGACGAACACCGTGATCTCATAGGGAGAGAAGCGACTTGCCTTGCGGGTACGGATGCTGGGTAGGACGAGCGTCATGTGGCTGCCGCTCCAAGACTCGCGTTGCGCAGGCGCGGGTCGACCGCCAGCGTCACCAGGTCGGCAATGAGATTGACCACGCAGACGGTGATGCCGATGAAAACCACCGTGCCGAGCACCGCATAGGTGTCCTTCAGCGCCACGGCGTTGGCGAGGTAATTGCCGACGCCCTTGCGACCGAACACCGTTTCGACCAGCACGGCACCGCCGATCATGCCGGCGATCAGCGTCCCCATCAGGCTGATCGCGGGGGCCAGCGCATTGGGCAGCGCGTGCCGCAGGACGATGCGGGTCGAGCCCGCTCCCTTGGCCTTGACCGGCAGCACCATATCGGAGGCGAGAACACCGAGGAGGGTGGCGCGCAGCAGGCGATAGACCTGGCAGGCGAACGGCACGGCAAAGACAACGGCCGGTAGCAGCAGGTAATGCAGCGCATCGGCAAAGGCCGGCAGATTTCCGGCGAGCAGGGCATCGGCGGTTGGCACGCCGGTGACGATCGGCACGCTGACGCCGAACGAGCCCTGGCCAGAGATCGGGGTGAGTTGCAGCACGCTGCCGAACAGATATTGCAGCATCAGCGCGAGCCAGAAGGTCGGCAGTCCACCGAGTACGATGACGATGACTCGCGTACCGTAATCCGCTGGCCGGTCACGCAGTGCCGCGGCGACGAGCGCAGAGGGGAAGGCCAGCAGCGTACCGATGATCGCCGCGGCGACCAGCAGCTCGATGGTGGAGGGGAGCACCACGGCAAGGTCGGCGAGCACCGGACGCGAGGTCACCACCGAGGTGCCCAGATCGCCGTGCAGCAGCCGGCCAATGAAGCCCAGATATTGCTGCGGCAGCGGCTGGTCGAAGCCGAGGCGATGGGCGACGATCGCGACCTGCTCCGCGGAGGCGCCGGGTCCGGCGGCAATCTGCGCCTCGTCGCCTGGGATCAGCTTGATCATGACAAAGACCAGCGTCGCCAGCCCCCACAGCGTGAGGACCGACATCGCCAACCTTTGCCCGATCAGCCGCAACCACGCCACTTATTTCGCCTTGAGGTTGTAGGGGAGCGGCGCGAAGTTCGAGCTGATGCTGCCATTCAAGGGATCGGCGAGATGATCCGAGCGATACGCGAGCGTCGAGCCCGCCCACCACATCGGCATGAAGACGGCATCGGCCTGGATCAGCGTCTGCGCCTCCTTGTAAAGGTCACAGCGTTTGTCGGCGTCCGCTTCGACGACGGCCTTGCCGAGCACGTCGTCGACCTTGGGGTTGGAATAGCCGGCGCGGTTGGTGCCGAGCTGGCCGGTCATGTAGGTCTTGGTCAGGAAGACGCCCGGATCGGGGAACAGGCCGCTCTCGGCCAGCAGCATCATGGCCGGGATCTGCTTGGGGTCGTGCAGCAATTGCAGATAGTTCGGGAAGGCGATCGGCTCGAGATTGAGCGTGACGCCGATTGCCTTGAGGTTGGACTGGAGCAGCGTTGCTTCCTGCGCCTGCTCCTGGAACACCGGCTGGAAACGCAGCGTCAGCGTCAGGCTCGACTTGCCGGCATCGGCGAGGAGCTGTTTGGCCTTCGCAAGGTCCTGCGCGACGGTGGGGAAATCCGGCTGGCAGGGGAGCGTGTCGGGCAGGATGCCGGACGGCAACGCGCCGTGGTTGCGGTGAATACCTGAAAGCGCGCCCTTGTAGTCATAGGCGAGTGCGACCGCCTGGCGGACGCGCACATCCGACACATCCGGCGAACTAGGATTGAAATAGATGCCGTCGACCGACGGCGCCCGGCCATAGGCGACGGTTACGCCTGAGACCTTGGCCAAGGCATCGAGGTCACGATCGATGACGTTGCTGGCCGCATCGATCGCGCCCGATGCCAGTTCGTCGCGCTTCGGGCCGCTCTCGTCTGCGCGCTGGAAGTCGAGGGTGGTGGGCCGAGCACCCTTCGGCTGCCACGTCTTGCCGAACCAGTCCATGATGACTTCGTTGCCGCCATTGTCCGACGTCAACAGGTAGGGACCGCTGCCGGCGTCGTGGTTCTGCAGCCAGGCCTGACCGTCATCGCTGCCGGCATTGGCCGTGACCAGCTTGGAATTGAGGATGTAGATCTTGCTGAGCGAAGTCAGAAACAGCGCCGAGGGAGCGGTGAGTTTGAGGGTGACGTGCTGGTCGTCGGTGACGACCGCCGAGTCGTAGAGGCTGATGTAGGCGGCGACGCCCTTGGCGACGCGCTTGATGCGATCGAACGTGTAGGCGACGTCCTTGGCGGTCACCGGCGTGCCGTCGTGAAAAACGGCACCGGCACGGATGGTGAAGTCGATCGACCTGGCGTCGGGCGCCACCTTGTAGTCGGAGGCAAGGTCGCCGACGACGTTCAGCTTGGCGTCGTAAGTGACCAGCGGGCTGTAGATTCGGCTGGTGATGGTGTTGGTCTGCACATAGTCCGACGCGATCGGGTCGAGCGTGTTCACCGACCCGGCGCCGGCGACGATCACGGTGTCCGCCCGGTCGGCGGCGACCGCCGGGGCAGCCGCGAGGAGCGCTACCGTCGCGACGGCGAGTGCCGGGCCCCAAGCCGTCCGGCGGCGCCGCGTTCCACCATTGGTCTTCATCATCGACATCCCCGTCATGTTGTGGAGCCGCGTGCCCATGTACACCGCTCCGTCATCTCGTATACGTTATGCATCCGACGCGAACACGATTTCCTACGGGCGTCAACGTAGATTCTTCGCCAAATCGACTCAAAACAGGCACTCAGGAGTGCAGTTATCGGGAAGAGGGAGTCGTTTTGCTCAAGGGCTGAGCAGCTTGCTGCCTCCTTGTGCAGCGCATGGGGGTTGCGTTGGTGGTCTATTTTGTATTCACTAACGTCGATTTTCGTATTCTTTGTTCAGATGACCCGACCCAACATCCTTATCATCAATCCAAATACCGCTGAGGACATCACAAGCCGCATCCTTGCCCTGGCGGTGGACGAATGCGGCGACGACGCCCAGTTCACGTCAGTTACCGCTCGTTTTGGCGCGCGCTACATCTCCGACCGTGCTGCTGCCACCATCGCCGCCCACGCGGTGCTCGATGCCTATGCGGTGGCGACCCAGGCCGGCCCGTCGCCGGACGCGGTGATCGTCGCCTGTTTCGGCGATCCCGGGCTCGAGGCGCTGGTCGAGCGGCTCGCGGTTCCGGTGGTCGGGTTTGCGGAAGCGGGCTTACGGCAGGCCGGCGGCGAGGCCGGGCGCTTTCTCATCGCAACCATCGGCGATTCCTGGCGCGACATGCTGACCGAGTTGGTCGCACGGCTGGGGCTTTCGGCACAGCTGGCGGGCTTTGCGCTCCTCGGCGACAGCGAGCGAACACCCGAGGCCGCGTCACAGGCGATCACCCGAGCGGCGGAGCGGCTGGGGGCGGAGCGGGCAGTGCTCGGCGGTACAGGGCTGATTCCGCTGATCGCGGCGATCGGCGATCGGCTCGCTTTGCCAATCATCGATCCGCACCGCGTTGCACTGCGGGAGGCTGTCGCGCGAGGCACCCGGAGGGCTGCTGCGGCGATACGGCGGGCCAGTCCGTCCGGCACCTTCAGCGGCCTTTCGGTGCCGCTAACGCACCTGCTCGAGCAGCCGGCGCTCCACGACATTCAGACAGATCAGGCATCCAGGTAGATGGGGACGGCGATGAGCGAAACGGGACCGCGCGGCGTGGCGAAGGTCGAGGGGCGACACTGGGTCAGCCCCTTCAACTTCATGCCGGAGGTGACGAATTACTACGAGATTCCGCAGCCACTGGGGCTGATCGACAGCACCATCCGCAAGGTGATCTATACCCTCGGCATCCGGCCGACGGCGCGCGACCTGCTGGAAATCGCCGAGATCCTCGACGATCTCGGCATCGGCGAGGAAAGCCTCAACACCTGGTATCGGGGCGGCACCGAACCGACGGCTTACGAGTTCTTTGCCATCGAAACTCTGGCGAAGGCCGGCTTCTCTTTCAAGATCAACGTCTTCACCGATTCGTTGCTGGGCGATGGCACCACCGAGATGCCGCTCATGCGGCAGCATGTCGACATGTTCGACGCGATGGGGATCAAGCTGCTGAACCCGGGTCTGCTGCAGCCGCCCAACGAGTCGGCGCGACAGCGGCAGACCGAGCAGATGGCCGAGATGGCCGACTACATCCGCGCGGCGGGCCTCGAGTGGAACGCCACCATCGCCAATTGCGGCCGCCGCGATTTCGACGGCTTCGTCGACCTGACCAACCGCGCCATCGAAGCGGGCGTCCGCCGGCTCGACCTGATGGATTCGACGAGTACGTTGTCCCCGCAGGCGATGACGCACTTCATCCGTACCTATCGGTCGCGCATGGTCAGACCGACGCCGTTGACTATGCACACACACAACGAATTCGGGATGGCGACCGCGGGCACGATCGCCGCCGTGATTGCCGGTGCCTCGCCGGACGTGGCGCTCAACGGGGTGTCCTACCGCTCCGGCTTTGCTGCGCTTGAGGAAGTTGTGCTGGCCCTCGACGTGCTCTATGGCGCTGACACCGGCATCCGGCTCGACCGCTTGCAGCCTTCCGCCGAGCGACTGGCCAGGATCATGGGCCTTCCCATCCCGCCGCTCAAGGCGGTGACAGGCTCACATCAATACAAGCGGGAGTCGCCGGCCGATATCGGTCGGATCGTCGGTGGTAACGCAGACGCTGAATTCTCAATGGCGGGCAGCAGCGTCGCGCCGAGCCTCACAGGCGCCGAGTTCAGCTGGGTCTGGGCGGTGCAGGCCAACGAACAGGTGATCGAGATCGTCGCCGACAAGCTGGGGTTGACGCTCGCACCGGCGGCCGTCGCAGCGGCGCGCACACGCCTCGACAGCATTGCGGCAGCACGCCCAGCCTACCCGCGGTGGGCAACGCCGGAGGAAGTAGAGGCGGTAGTACGAGACATGGCAACGAGCGCAGAGGCGCGACGGCAGGCCTAGGTTCGACGGCGATCGAGCAGCGGCCAGCGGCGCGGGCCGTTGCTGCCGGCGGTTCCTGCTCAGGTCGCAGCGCGCCGGGGGCCGCGCCCGGGTGCGGTGCCGAGAATTTCTGCGAGAGAGCGGTCGTTGGCCCGGGGAGGCCGCAAATCGAGTCCGGAAAGCAGGTCGACCAGGTGGCTGGTCATCAATTCAGCGGCGTCGACCGGGTTGTGCCGGCCGATTGCATCCACCAGCGCCTGATGAGCGTGGCTCTCGCAGAACGTGTCGTGGCGTTTCCAGTGCATGGAGATGATCAGCGAGGAGCGTGAGCAGAGCTGCTTGACGAACTCGGTGTAGACGATCTGCCCGGCGATTTCGGCGATCGAGACGTGAAAGCGCCCGGAAAGCAGGACCGCCTCGCCATCGTCTTCCGCGTGGATGGCCGCGTGCTCGTCGTCGAGATGCTTGCGCAGCAGCTTTACGTCTGCCGGCTTGGCCACCTCAGCGGCCATTGCGGCAACCTTTGGTTCGATGAGGGCGCGCGCCTCGAACACATCGCGGGCTTCTTGTTTGCTGGGCTGGGCCACGAAAGCGCCGCGCTTGGGTTCGAGCGTCACCAGCCGATCATGCGCCAGGGCTTGGAGTGCGGCGCGCACCACGGTGCGGCTGACCGAATAGACCTCGCCGATCTCGTCCTCCGGCAGCTTTAGGCCGGGCGTGAGATTGTGGGTCAGGATGGCGGCGCGCAGCGCCTCGTATACGGACGACCACAACACCGGCAGCGGCGTGACGGTCGAATTATTCAGTTCCAGCATCGAGTGCTCCCCCCAGGGGGCCGCGTCGCATACAGCGGCTCGCTGTTCTTGTATTTCGCCAATTGGCCCCTTGCCCCGCAAACGTCAAGGCCCGACGCACTTGGGCCGCTAGAGGGTGCGAAAGGACGGGGGAAACAGGTCCTCGAGCGATCGTCGCCGCCAGTCGCGCTCCGTGTATGCGGCCTTCATCTGGGTATGGTAATCCTGCACTCGCGCGTGCATCGCGGCGGCGTCGACGGATGGCAGCACCCGGTCTTCCATGACGATGCGGCCATTGATGATGACAGTGCGCACATTGGCCCCGATGCCATGCAGCAGCAGCGTGCGGATGGGATCGTCGACGGCACCGACACGCGGATCGGCGAGGTCGACGATGACCATGTCGGCGAGCGCGCCGGGGGCCAGGCGACCGAGGTCGTCGCGCTGGAGGGCCCTCGCACCGCCCAGCGTGGCGGCACGGAAGATTTCGGCGGCATCGACAGCGTCCGAACGCTGCTCGGCGGTGCGCGCCATGATGATGGCCGCATCCATGACGCGGATCATGTCCGGCGGGTAGGTATCGGTGCCCATCGCCATGTTGACGCCGGCGGCACGGTACCGGCCAAAGCTTTCGAGCAGGCCACCGAAGCGGTTTGTCGCCATCGGACAATGGATGACTGTAGCGCCGGATTGGGCGAGACGGGCGAGGTCGTCGAGATCCCCATCGGGGTTACCCCGGCTGCCCCCGACGAACACGGCGTGCGGGATCAACAGGTTCGGCCCCAGCAGCCCCGCCTCCGCGAGGAGGTCGAGCGGCCCCTTGCCGTACCACTGACGCAGATAGTCGAGTTCGCGCCTCCCCTGCAGGCAGTGGAGCCGCACCAGCATGCCGAGCCGCCGCTGCGCCTCAGCCGTTTTGCGCATCAACTCGGGGGTAAGCGTCTCGATGCGGGCGGGCAGCAGGCAGGCCCGGATCAGCCCGTCATGTGCGCCATCGAAATCCTCGACGAAGCGGATTGCGTCGCGCAGCCCGGCTTCGCCGAGAGGTGGGTCCCACAATACGTCGCGCGTGCCATCCATGCGCACGCCGTTGACGCCCGAGCGATAGCTGGGCCCTGCATAGAGGCGCAGGCCGAGACGAGCCGCGATGCCGCTGGCGGCCGCCCATTCATCATAGGTCTCGCACCAGGCATTGTGCATCTCGCCGCCGATCGGCATGGCGGTGGTGATGCCGTTGCGGATAAGCTGGGTGAACGCAAACTCGTGCCGGAAGTCGCGGTCCTCGGGCGAAAACACGTCGTGGCGACGATGGGCGAAATAGTCCTCGGACCAGTCGAGCCCAGTGGCGCGCTCGGCCGAATGCCAGGTGTCGAGCAGCGAATGGTCGATGTCGGCGAGCGCATCGAGATCGATGAAGCCGGGTGAGATGATCGCCTGTCCGGCATCGATGAGCCGGTCGACGCGGCCATCATAACCGCGCCCGACGAATATGATGCGATTGTCTTCGAAGGCGACCTCGCCATCGCGCCAGATGACGTGGTCACCGTCCGCGTAGCCGATGACGAAGGCGGCCCTGACGAGGGTGATCACGCCTGCTCCTCCGGCGGCTGCGGCAGCTGGATCGGCGCCTCGAACGTACGATGCACCATGCCCCAACCCGGTGGCGTCAGGTGCGGCTCGAGGCCGGCGCGCTTGACGACCGCCCAGGATTGCTCCTCGGCCTCGACCATGATGGCCTCCGGATCGGCGGTAAGCACCTGGCGATTTTCCATCAGGACGCGGCCGTCGACGATCACGGTATCCGCGTCCTGCCCGACCGCCTCGTAGATGAGCCGGTGCACCACCATCCAGTTGGGTACGAGGTGCGGCTTGCGCAGGTTGACGATGGTGACGTCGGCTTTCTTGCCGACCTCGAGCGAGCCCACTTCCCCGTCCATGCCGAGCGCCTTGGCGGCATCGATCGTGATCATTTCCAGCACCTTGCCGGGCGGCAGAACGTACTGGTCCTGGGTGCGCCAACGATGCGCAAGCTGAGCCATGCGGGCCGCCTGCAGCAGGTCGAAGGTGATACGCGGCGCGGTGCCGTCGGTCGTAATCGCAACGTTGACGCCGCGCTGCATCATTTCGAGCACCGGCGCACGACCGCCCGGCGAGTGCGTCATGTGCGTACCCGACTCGGCGAGGATATCGACTTCCTCGAGCGACAGGCCGATGCAGTGCTGCAGATGGACATTGGGCCCGAGAATGGCCGTCTCCGGGTCCTGCCAGGCCATGCGGACGTGGCCGGCGAAAGCATCGGAATGGATACGGACGCCGTGCTTGGCTGCCGTCTCCTTGATCCGCCGCCCCTGCATCCGGTCTTCGGCGGTGCTGACCGCGGCGCGGTCGGGCGTCGTCGGATTGGACGGATCGATCGACGGCATGATGGTGAAGGGCGTCAGGAACGCCTTGATGCGCCCATCGGCAGCGCCATTGACGGTTTCGATTACCGCCTCCGCGCCGGCGATCATTTCGTCGAACGACACCTGGAAGCGCTTGGGCTTGCCGCCGATCCAGCGCGTCGTCGGATGTGGCCACGGCATCCCCGCGGGTCCCGTGCAAACGATGCCTCGGATGCCCACGGCCTCGTAGCCCTTGGTGTGGTTGATGGCGAAGGCCGGATCGTCGCTTCGGGGGGCCGACCCGACCACCGAGACGCCGGCAGTGACGCCCATCATCAGCCGGTCGAGCGCCGAGATGTAGCCGTCCGCGAGCCAGAACTCTGGGGTCGTATAGTGGAAGTACATCGGGGTGACGATGCGCATCCAGAGGCTGGGCGTGTCTGCCCCCAGCGTCTTGATCAGCGAATGGCCGGCGTGACCATGGGCATCGACGAGGCCCGGGATGATCGCCTTGCCGGTGCAGTCGATGACGCGCGCCGCCGGGAACTTCGGCAGCGCCTCGGCCGCGCTGTCGAAGATTTCGGCAATGCGGTCATCCCGCAGCAGCACCGCGCCATCTTCAATGATGGCGCGCGCCGGATTCATGGTGACGATAGTGCCGTGGAGCAGCAGGGTTTCGGTCATTTTTGGGAACTCCGGATCAGGCAGCGCGCCTGGCGAGCGGCAAATCGAGCGTATCGCAGAGGCCGCGCAGGTGGGCGGCGCTGATCTGGATTTCGGCGACGGCGTCGTCATAAGTGAAGTCGCGCGTGCCGGTGAACAACGGCGGCACCTCGCCGGCGTCGAGCCGCTGCTGATAGGCGTGAATCATCGCGACATAGGCGCCGTATTCGGGGACCGAGCAATCCGGATGCGCTGCGATGAAGCTCGGATCGGCGACGTCGAAGCGGTTGGGCTTGATCGCTTGCGGCCCGTTTTCATAAGGCGAGTTGCACTCGATCGTGATGTTGAGGTCGGGCCGGGCCGCGGCGAGGATTTCGAGCACGGCGCCGAAATCGATGACGCCTTGCCCGCACGCGCGGCTCTGGCTCAGCACCTGCTCGCCCTCGAACTTGAGCGCCAGATCCTTGAAGTGCGTCTGCCGCACATAGGGGGCGACTCGCTTGGCGACCATCACCGGGAATTCGAGCCGCTGCAGGCCGTTGGAGGTGTCGTAGACGATGCCGAAGGCTTCGGTGCCGAGCGCTTCGACCAGGCGCACGACCTCGAAGCTCGTCATCTCCTCGTGCGTCTCGATGTTGATATGGATGCCGAGATCGAGCGCGATCGGCTTCAGCTTGTTGAGGAATTTCTCGATGGCGATCAGTTGGTCGGCCCAGTCGACATCGGTGCGGAAGCGGTCGACGGCGTAGCGCCCAGGATAGAAGCCCTTGAAGTTCGCGCAGCCCACCCAGAGCTCCCGCACGTCGATGGCGGCGCAGGCCTCCATCATGCGGCGGAAGCCGAGCAGGGTGTCGCCATCCCCGACCGCGCGCACCTCGGGGGTTTCCGGGATGGCGTAGGGATTGACCTTGCCGAGGCCCATTTCGAGATACATGCCGAACTCGTCGGCGCGCTGGCGGACCGCCTTCATCACGCCCGGATCGAGCGTCGGAGCAAAATCGAGCACGGTGCGGAAGAAGATGCCGTCCATGCCGAGCTCGCGGGCATGCTCGACGCTGCCGACGCCGCCGCGCTTTTTCGATTCCGGGATTTTGCGGCCGTCGATGCCCAGGCGCATGGGTTCCTCCTTCTGATGTCGGACGGGCCGACGTGTGGCTCAACAGGTTGAGGCGGCCGCGATCGGCTCCTCTTGCCGGTCCCCCCTCGGCCTCACCCCACCAAAATCAGTTCACGCGGCGAGCGGGTGATCCATTCGGCGCCGGTAGCGGTCACGCGGGCCATGTCGCCGATGCAGACATGGCCCAGCTCCGGCAGGGTGAAATTGGGGTGGATCTCGAAGATCATGTTTTCGCGCAGCAGCGGTCGCTCGGCGTCCTTGCTCCGGTCGCGGTCCGGGTTGACCGATTCGAAACAGCTCGGTTCGGAGTAGTTGATGCCGAGGGCGTGGCAGGACTGGAAGCGGAACGGGTCGTTGCCGCGCGTGTAGGGGCAATAGGCGTCGATGTCGGCTTCCATCCGATCGACCAGCTCGTGGACCGGTCGTCCTGGCTTCAGCGCCTCGAGCGCGCGGTCCTGCATCTCGACCAGGCGCTTCATGCAATCCTGAATCGCCGCGGAAGGCTTGCCGCGCACGCCGGTGCGGAGGCATTGGCCGAAATGGCCTTCCCAGGTCACGTTGGTGCCGAGCTGGATGCGGTCATTGGGGCCGAGCGCATCGGCGAGCTCGAACAGCTCGAAATAGGTCGTCGGCGGCTTCTCGCCCGTCGCCAGCCAGAGGGTCGCGGAATCGGCGCCGAGCAAGCGTCCGGTGAACTCGGCCTCGACCATGAGGTCGACAGGCGTCGTCTCCGGCCTCGCGGCCAACTCCATGACCCGGTCGATCATCGCCACCGAGATGTCTGCGGCCCGCTGGTGCATGGCGACGTCATCCGCGTGCCGCACGAGGCGAAGCGCGTCGAGGGGATCGCCGAGGAACACCTGCTCCTTGACCAGCGTGTCAAAGGCGGCCTTGAGCGGCGCCGGCATATAGGGCGTGCCGGAAATGCCGATGCGGCCACCGGCGACGCCGAGATCGGCCAGCGCCTCGGCGAGCCGCTTGTTGATCGGGGTGCCGGGGCCATAGGCCCGCGCCTCGGCGAAGAAGCCGCAGCGCTGGCTGTAGACGCGGGTGACGTTGGGGCCTGCGGCAAGGATGATCGCTTGGCCTGCCTTGGGCAGCAGCAGGATGGTGCCGTTGTTCTTCGGGGTCCAGCCGGCCAGGTAGTGGACGATACCACCCCCGCCCTGCCCGCGCGGATGCGAATAGGACACCAGCACGTCGACGCCGGCATCGGCCATGATGGCCCTTGCCGACGCGATGCGCTCGAGCAGGCGGGCGTCCGAAATGCGGTCGATCAGATGCATGTCCATTCAGCGAATTCCCGAGGTCATGAGCCCGCGCACGTAGTAGCGCTGCAGCACGATGGCGATGATGACCAGCGGCACGGTGACGACCGTCACGCCGGCAAAGAGCGGTCCGTCGAGCGGAAAATTGGGCTGGCCCTGATAGCTCGCGAGCACCACCTGGGCGATCTGCTTGGTCGGATCCTGCATGATGACCAGCGGCCAGAGATAGGCGTTCCAGCTCCAGATGAACTGAATGAGGACCAGGGTGGCCAGCGCCGGCCTCACATTGGGCAGCGCGATGCGCCAGAAGATGCGCCAGGTGGAGGCGCCATCGACGCGGGCGGCATCATCGAGCTCGACGGGCAACTGCTGGAAACTCTGCCGCATCAAGTAGATGCCGAAAGGGCTGCACGCGAAGGGGAGGAACAGCGCAGGGTAGGTCGAGGTCAGACCCATGCTGGAAACGAGCACGTAGAGCGGCACGAGGATGACCTCGAGCGGAATAAAGGCGGTCAGCAGCAGCAGCCCGAAAATGCCGTTGCGGGCCGGAAAGCGCAGGCGGGCAAAGGCGTAACCGGCCAGCGTCGAGGTACAGACGGCGATGATCACCTGTCCGGTCGAGGCGATGACGGTGTTCACGAGCGTCCATTGAAAATGGAGGCTGGTGAACAGCATCACGTAGTTTTCGAAGGTGGGATGGGGCGGCAGGAAGGTCGCCCAGCCCAGCGGCAAGCGATACTTGATGATGTCGGGCGTCGACTTGAACGACTCTGCCGCTGCCCATGCGATGGGAAAGGCAAAAAGAGCAGCCACTATGAGCAGGCCAATCGTGCCGAAGGGACGGCGCGGGGCTTCGTCGTGGCGCGGCGGCACCGGAGCGTCGTCCGGGCGCTCGATCGCGGGTAGCCCCGTAACGTCCGCTTCAGGCAGCGGCACAAGCGAAGCGGCAGACGGCGGCGCGTTGGCTTCGGTGGCCTGGCGGGTCGAGATATCCGCGGCGGTCACGCGGTCTCTCCTTGTCGGGAGCGCAGCGCGAAGGCCTGGACCAGTGTGATGACGACGAGTAGCGCCAGCATGAACATCACCGACGCCGACGCACGACCGGGCGAATTGAAGAGGAACGACTGGGCGTAGGAATAGAAGGTCAGGTTCGACGTCTGGCCGCCGGGGCCGCCCTGGGTGAGGATCACCACAGGGGTGAAGAGGCGCGCCCCGCTCAGTGTGACCATGAACATGGCGAGCACGATCGAGGGCCGCATCAGTGGTAGGGTGATGCGGGTGAATTGCCGCCAGGGCGTTGCGCCATCGATGGAGGAGGCTTCGTAGAGCGTCGGCGAGATGGCCTGCAAACCGCCGAGGAAAATCAGCATGGGCAGCCCCACATCCTTCCACGCCGACATGACAACGATCGACAGGATCGCCTGCCAGCCGACGTTGAGGAATGGCTGCGCCGGCAGCGATAGCGCCTTGAGCACCGCGTTGAAGAGCCCGGAATCGGGCTGGTACATCTGGTTCCAGATGAGGGCGCTGACCGCTTCGGACGCCGCGAGCGCGCCAAGGATCGCGCCACGGGCAATTGCCGTGCCGGGCATGCGCCGGTCGAGCAGCAGCGCCAACGCAAGCGCGAGCGGCACCACCACGACCAGCATCAGAACAATGTAGGCGAGTGTTACCAGCACGGCCTGCAGGAACGGCGGATCGGCGAGCACCGCGGTGAAATTGGCCCATCCGACGAAGCCGCCGGCCCGGTGGGTGAAGGGATTGAAGGCGCGGAAGCTGTTGACGATTGCAACGCCGAGCGGCGCGAACTGGAAGATGCACAGCCCCGCCACCGCCGGCAGGATCATGGCCGGCCCGACGACCAGTTCGCCGCGCCGCGTCGGATTGGATTGCCAGCTGAACGGGTTGAGTTTCATGCCGCTTTTCCCTTGCCCGAAGAGGTGCCCGCGCCCCCCAGGAGAGGGGCGTGGGCCGAGGGACCTGTCCTACTTGTACTTGGCGAGGAGCCCGTCGATCTGCGTCGCAACCGCGTCGAGCCGGGTCTTGGGATCGGCACCGAGCGCGATGTCCTTCACCGCCGGA
>Ga0209233_1000462_pt1 | contig 26091 bp, 24 predicted proteins | sample AraplaCL_Cvi_mCL_FD_184269 | JGI IMG/M metagenome (GOLD analysis project Ga0209233, IMG submission 184269) | Arabidopsis root microbial communities from the University of North Carolina, USA - plate scrape CL_Cvi_mCL (SPAdes) (version 2) | ecosystem: Host-associated > Plants > Roots > Endosphere...
CGCCGCGATGGGGGTTCCTGCCGCCGAGCTCGTGGTGCGCGAATCCGCGATCACGCATCCGAAGTCGAAGAAGTCGATGAGCTTCGCGGAGATCGTCAAAAGCGGCAAGGCGACAAAGACCTTCACACCCGACGAATTGAAAGCGATCACGCTGAAGACGCCGGATCAGTACACGATGATCGGCGTCTCGGTGCCGCAGCTCGACATCCCGTCGAAAGTGAACGGCACGGCCAAATACGGCATCGACACCATGCTGCCCGGCACGGTCTACGGCAAGGTGGTGACCCCGCCGGTGCGTTTCGGCGCCACCGTGAAGTCGGTCGACGACAGCGCGGCGAAGAAGGTGCCGGGCTTCATCAAGGCGGTGACGCTCGACGACAAGACCGGCACGACCAGCGGCTGGGTGGTTGCGGTCGCCAGTACCTATGCCAATGCCCGCAAGGCGGCTGACGCGCTGAAGGTCAGCTACGACAACGGTCCTTATGCGAATGTCTCCAGCCAGACGCTGCTTGAGGAGGCGAAACGGCTGCAGGCGCAGGACGATTCCGGGCAGTTCTTCGTCAAAGACGGCGATCCCGCCGCAGCGCTGGCGAATGCTGCCAAGGTGGTGGAGGCGGAATACACCACCAACATCAACATCCATGCGCCGTTGGAGCCGATGAACGCGACTGCCGAGTTCAAGGGCGACATCCTGCACGTCTATACCGGCAATCAGTTCGCGACCCGCTCCGGTGCGATCGCTGCCGGAGCCGCCGGGATCGACCCGAAATATGTCGTGATGCATCAGGCCTGGCTCGGCGGCGGCTTCGGCCGCAGGCTCGATGCCGACATGCTGGTGCCAGCGGTGCAGGCGGCCAAGGCGGTGGGTAAGCCGGTCAAGGTGATCTATTCCCGCGAGAATGACATGACCATGGATTTCTCGCGGCCGCTGACCTACCAGAAGGTCAAGGCCGGGCTCGACGCCGACGGCAAGCTGATTGCGCTCAGCCACGACGTCGTCTCGGCATGGCCGACCGCGCGCTGGGGCATCCCGGATTTCCTGTCGCCCTCGGTCGACAAGAAGGGGCCGCTGGATTCCTTCACCGTGAACGGCGCCGACTTCTTCTACAGCGTACCCAACCACCATGTGCGCGCGATCAAGAACGAGCTCGCGCATAATGCGACGCCGTCCGGCCAGCTTCGCTCGGTGGCCCCGGGCTGGACGTTCTGGGCGGTCGAAAGCATGATCGACGAGCTCGCGCATGCGGCCGGCCAGGACCCCGCGCAGTTCCGCATCGCGCTGCTCGACGGCAAGGGCGGCAATGATGGCGGCGCGCAGCGGCTGCGGAACACGCTGCTCGCGGCGATGGGGCTCGCCGGCTACGGCACCAGGCAACTTCCCAAGGGCGAAGGCATGGGCGTGGCCTGCGTGTCCTCGCAGGAGCGGAAGACCGCCAGCTGGACCGCCTGCGTCGCCCATGTCGCGGTGGCGCCGTCCGGCGAGGTGAAGGTGAAGAAGCTGACGGTGGCGACCGATGTCGGCACCCAGGTGCATCCCGACAACATCCGTGCCCAGGTCGAAGGCGCGGCGCTGTGGGGATTGTCACTGGCGCTCTACGAGAAGGCGACGCTGAAGGATGGAGGCATCGAGCAGACCAACTTCGATAGCTACACGCCGCTGCGGATGAGCCAGATGCCCGAGGTCGCGGTCCACGTCATCGCCAATGGCGAGCCCGCAACCGGCGTCGGTGAGCCTGCGGTGACCGTGGTCGCACCGGCGATCGGCAATGCCGTCTTCAACGCCTGCGGCGCCCGTCTCCGCGGACTGCCGATCACGGCGGAGACGGTGAAGGCAGCGATGAAGGCGTAGCTGATGAAGGCGTAGCTAACGATAGTGATGGGAACCAAGTGACGGGAACCGCCGGAGGCTCGCCTCCGGCGGTTTCTTTTGATTCAAATTGTTCGCAAATGCGGCTGATCATCGCGGGCATCGGGCGGCGTAATCGTACCGAAGCAGACAGCTTGAGCATGCTTATTAAGATGTAGGGAACCTACGGCCGGTTAGATTATGCCGCAAGTCCGCACTGCCCCGTTCGCGAGAGAGCCATGACTGCGACAGCCCAGCAATCCGCATCCAAGCGCCATCTGCTGCTTGCTTCGGATCGGATCGACCAGAGCAGCGAGCTCGTCAAGATCCTGCGGTCGGTCGGTGACGTCGATGCGATGCCCACATCAGACATTCCGGAGAATCCGCGGGGGCGTTTCTCCGGTGTCATCGTCGACATCAATCTGCGCTCGCCCGAGAGCGTGCAGCGGGTGCGCAAGAAGCTCGCCTCTCGCGCCTATAGCGACATGCCGCGCCTGTTCGTGCTGGCCGAGGCGCTGCATCACGCCACCATGCAGGCGTGGGCGCTCGGGGCCACTGACACCATCGCGCGACCGTTTTCCGCCGCCGATATGTTGCAGCGGATCCGAGCCTCGTTCCCCGCCAATGACGGCTACGACGAGACCGATCGCGGCAAGATGCTCAATCGCGGCGTCGCCGCCGGGCACGAAATGATGGTGAAGATCTTCGAGAAGATGCCGGCCGGCCACCCGCTGACGATGGAGGATATCGTTGCGGCCGAGAACAAGATCCTCAAGGCGATCAAGCATTCCTCGTTGCGCGAATGGTTGACCGCGGTCGGCTGCCATCACAACGACACCTATCGGCATTGCCTGTTCGTGACCGGTTTCGCCGTCGGGTTTGCACTGCATCTCGGCATGCGCGATGACGATCAGCGCCGTCTGGTCCGTGCCGCGCTGCTGCACGACGTCGGCAAGGCGTTCGTGCCGGCCTCGCTGCTCGACAAGCAGGGCAAGCTGACCTCCGATGAGATCGCCATTCTGCGCCAGCACCCGCGGCGCGGCTATGAGGCGCTCGCCTCGCAAGGCGGCTTCCCGCCGGAGATGCTGGACGTGATCCTGCATCACCACGAATTCCTCGACGGCTCCGGCTATCCGAACGCGCTGCGCAGCGAGCAGATCAGCGACATCGTGCGGCTCACCACCATCGTTGACATCTATGCCGCCCTGACCGAGCGGCGCGCCTATCGGCTGGCCTTCCCGCATGCGCGCGCCTTCGCGATCATGGAGAACATGGGCCCCAAGCTCGATCAGCAGCTGCTGCAGGCGTTCCGCCCCGTGGCCATGGGCGCGCATTGAGCGGGCAGATTCGGCTCAATGCTTCGACCTATTTATCGGCTCTTTGCAGCTCCGCAAACGGCGCCGTCGCATAGACCACCTCGCCGCCGACCATGGTGAGCAGTGATCGGATCTTGCCCACCTCCTTGACGTCAGCGGTCATGTAGTCGGCTGTGAGCACGGCGAGATCGGCATATTTGCCCGCCTCCAGCGTGCCGCGCTTGTCGTCGTCATGCGCCATGAAGGCGGGATTGCGGGTGTACATCTGCAGCGCCTGCGCCCGGCTCGGCGCTTCGGCTTCATCCCTGGTCTGCACGCCGCCGATGGTAGTGCCGTCGAGATACCATTGCAGCGACACGAAGGGATTGTAGGACGACACCCGATGCGCATCGGTGCCGGCTGCAACTGTCAGCCCGAGCTTCAGCGCGGTCGCGATACGCGGCATCGCGCGGGCGGGCTCCGCGCCCACCTCGTGCTGCAACCGCTCGCCGCCGAAATAGAGCCCGTCCTGCACGCCCCAGATCAGGCCGAGCGCGTGCATTCGTTTCAAGCTGTCCTCGGAGGCATTGTAGAGGTGCAGCACGGTCCAGCGCAGGTCGCGGACCGGAATGTCCTTGTTGATGTCCTCGACGATATCGAGCAGGTCGTGCACGGTGCGATCCGGATTCCAGTGGATCTGGATCGTGTAGCCCTTCGATGCGGCCCAGCGTAACAGCTCGGCGAGCTTCGCCTTGCCGTCGGGTGTGATGTCGCTATCAGTCCAATCGGCCCAGATCAGGATCTCTCCGGGACCGTTGAAGTGCAGCATGTCGTCGCCAAATCCCTGCGGCAGCAGCTGCGTCAGGTTCTGCAGGTCGGCAAGCTCGCTGCCCGGCTTCGGCGCGCAGAGGTGGTAAGCCACGCGCACGGTCAGCTGCTTGTCGTGCCACAGCTTGAACAGCGCCTGGTAGTTCGCCGGGTACATGCTGACGCCGCCGCCATCGACGATGCCGGTGATGCCAAGACTGTTCATCTCGCGGAAGAAGCGGTTCGAGCCGTCGACCTGTTGCGCGGCCGTCGGCTTCGGCAGGCGGTCGAAGATCTTGCCGAGCGCGCTGCCGCCGGCGACGATCACGCCATCAGGCTTGCCATCAGGCCCACGTTCGAGCTTGCCGCCCGGCGTAACGTCCGCGTCTTCGTTGATTGCGAGCGTGGACATCGCCTTCGGCGACAGCAGCAGCCAGTCATAAAGATGTTGGATGTAGACGGGATTATCAGGCGCGGCGTCCGCGATGTCCGCCGGCGTCGGCCGGCGCTTCTCAGCGAACTGCTCCTCGGTCCAGCCGCCCGCCACCACGATCCATGAGCCGGGCGGCTGCGCTTTTGCGGCGGTACGGATTTTTTCGAGTGCTTCCTTCAGCGTCGGCACGCCGATCCAGTTCACCTCGGTGCCGAAGGTCAACGCGGCGCGGACGCCGTGGATATGGCCGTCGGTGAGGCCGGGGATCACGGTGCGGCCGCCGAGATCGATCAGCCGCGCGTGACCATCGGCGAGCTGCTTCATCGCCTCCGAGCTTCCGGTCGCCAGCACCCGGCCATGCTGAATCGCGATCGCCGGCTGCACCGAGAAATCCTTGTCGACGGTCAGGATCTTGCCGTTGAACAGAACCGTGTCCGCGGTCTCGGCTGAGGCTGGAGCAGCCGTAACAATCAAGAGCCCGGCAATGATGATTGCACAATCAAGACGACGCATGTGGTGTCCTCGCCTGTTTCCCCGGCGTCATTGCGAGGAGCAACGCGACGAAGCAATCCAGAACGCCTCAGGAGACTCGTTTTTCTGGATTGCTTCGCTTCGCTCGCAATGACGAATTCGCATGAAGTCACTATCCCAGCATCTTCCGCAACTCTGCCTTCGCCACCTTCTCCAAGGTCGAGCGCGGCATCTCGTCGACGAGTCGCACCTCGCATGGCACCTTGAAATCAGCCAATCGCTCGCGACAGGCCGCCAGCACGTTGGCCTCCAGTTCCTCGGGCTTGACGCCGCTCCGCGGGATGACGAAGGCGACCGGCACCTCGTCCAGCATCGGATGCTTCTTGGCGACGACAGCGGTCTCGCGCACGCCGGCTACGGTGATGATGACCTGCTCGATCTCGGAGGCCGCGACGTTCTCGCCGCCGACCTTGAGCATGTCCTTGGCGCGGTCGCCGAACTTGATGAAGCCGTTCTCCAGGCGCGTCACGCGATCGCCGGTCAGGAAGAAGCCATCCGCATCGAAGCTGTCGCGCGTCGCCTGCTCGTTGTAGAGATATTCCTGGAACAGCGAGAGGCCGGGCACGCCCTTGATGGCGAGATTGCCGGTGCCGCCGATGTCGGTCGGCCGTCCGTCATCGTCGGTGATGCGAATGATATATTCGGGCGCGGCGCGGCCGATCGCCATCGGCGTGTTCGGCTGGTCGACCTCGCCGATGATGCCGTGGGTGATGGTTTCGGTCATACCCCACCAGCCGATGATCTTGACGCCGAATGCGGCGAACGCCGGCGGCTCGCATACCGCGGTGCCCCAGAGCCTGAATTTGTGCTGCTTCGGGATCTCGTGCTCGAGCAGCGCTTTCATGCAGAACGGGATCGTCGAGGTCCAGGTCGCGCCGTGCTCCAGCGCAACGCTCCAGAACCGGCTTGCCGAGAAGCGCGGCTGGACGATGCAGGAGGCCCCGACCCACAGGCTCGCGAGCATGGAGTAGGCGAGCGCGTTGGTGTGGAATAGCGGCAGATAGGTCTGGTGGACATCGCCGGCATGCAGATCCTGATGCGCCGCATTGACCTTGGCGCCCCACAGCGCATTGGCATGCGTCCACAGCACCGCCTTCGGCCGTGACGTGGTGCCCGACGTGTATTGCACGCTGCAGGGCGCCAGCGGATCGGCCTTGCGCCGCGGCCGATCCGCGCTATCAGCGAACAGGTTTTCGAAGCTATCGCCGTGCGAGACTGTGCTCGAACCCAGCTGTCCCGGGTCATGCGAGATCACGGCGATCCAGCGCAGCTCCTTGCAATGCGCTGATATCAGCTCGGCATAGGCTGGCTGGGTGATGGCGGCGACCGCGCGGCAATGGCCGGCGAAATATTCCATCTCGGCGGCGGCGCAGCGGGTGTTGGTGGTCACCGCGATTGCCCCACACTCGACGCAGGCAAACCAGGCCAGCATCGCCTCGATGCAATTATCGAGATGAATCAGCACGGCGTCACCAGGCTTGACGCCACGCCTGACGAGGCCAGCGGCGAGCGCGCCGACGCGGTCGTGGAATTCGCCGTAGCTCCAGTGGCGCGCCGGCGCATCGAATGGCGCCCAGATCAGGAACGGATGGTCTCGCCGCGTCTGGCTTCGCATGCGCAGCAACCAGGGAACGTCCATGCCGTCGAACGGCATGACCGTGCCCCGCATGATGGGCGATTCCGGCATCTGTCCTCCCGTGCGGCCTTCGATCAGGCCGCTTGTATTTTGCTGGAGAGGAGTTGTGCCACCGGATCAGCCGATCGGCAAATCGCAAGCAATCGGGCGGTCATGCCGAGGCGATGCTGCGCGCCATTCCGGTTACTCTTCGTACGAGGAGATTTCGATCAGACTGCCGTCCGGGTCGCGGCAATAGACCGAGCGCAGCGTGCCGCGCGCGCCCTGCCTCGCGTCCGGGCCGGCCTCGATCGGCACGTTTTGCGCCTTGAGATGTGCGACCACTTCCTCCGGCGTGCTCGTGGTCAGGAAGCAAAGATCGTCGCTGCCGGCGCATTCATGATCGGCGGTGAACCACTCGACCTTGTCCGCGCCCTTCGGCCGCACATTGATCTTCTGGTTGCCAAACACCAGCGAGGTGCGCCTGGCCTTGCCCCCGCCCGGATCGAATGTCTTGACCTCCATGCCGAGGATCGTCTGGTACCACGCGGTGGTGCGTGCGACGTCGGCGACATTGATGACGAGATGGTCGAGCGCGTGAACCTTGACCGGCATGGGTGCTCCTTTGTGTCGCATGGCGGTCATGCTGGTCGCCGCCTGCTGCGCCTGTTACAACGCAGAACAAAGGCACTTCAATAACAACCATATGTCTGAGGAAACACATGATTTCACGTCGTCGCGCCCTCGGCCTGGTCGCATTGGGGCTTCCGGCCATCGTCACCGCGCGCCGCGCGGCCGCGGTCGACTATCCGACCCGTCCGGTGCGTTTCGTGGTGGGCTATCCGCCGGGCGGAGCGACCGACATCCTGGCGCGTCTGGTCGGCCAGAAACTCTCGGAGATGACGGGCCAGCAGTTCGTGATCGAGAACAAGCCGGGCGCCGGCAACAATATCGGCACCGAGGCAGTGGTGAACGCGCCGGGCGATGGCTACACCGTGCTGCTAATCAATCCCGCGAACTACATCAACGCTTCGCTCTACGCCAATCTGAAATTCGACTTCGTGCGCGACATCGCGCCCGTGGCGAGCTTCAACCGCGTGCCGAACGTGATGACGGTCAACAAGGACGTGCCGGCCAAGAACGTCGCCGAGTTCATCGCTTATCTGAAGGAGAATCCCGGCAAGGTGAACATGGCGTCCTCGGGCAACGGCACCTCGGTGCATCTGTCCGGCGAGATGTTCATGGCGATGACGGGCACCAAGATGCAGCACGTGCCCTACCGAGGCGCCGCACCGGCGATCACCGACATGCTCGGCGGCCAGGTGCAGGTGATCTTCGACAACATGCCTTCGATCATCCAGCACATCCGCTCCGGCGCGCTGCGCGCACTCGGCGTCACCACCACCGAACGGTCGCCGCTGCTGCCTGACGTGCAGGCGATCGCGGAGACGGTGCCGGGTTATGAGGCGAGCGCATTGTTCGGAATGGGGGCGCCGAAAGCGACGCCGAAGGAGATCATCGAAAAGCTCAACAAGGCCATCAATGCGGCGCTGGCCGACGCCAATATCAGGGAGCGCCTGGTCGATCTAGGCGGCGCGCCGCTGATCCAGCCGCCGGAGGATTTTGGCAAAATGATCGCAGATGAGACCGCCAAGTGGCAGAAGGTTGTCGCCTTCGCCGGGCTGAGGGTCGAATAGTCGCTCCAGTCCGTCGTACTCGTGCGAGTTCAAACCTGAGTACAGCAACGGCATACGAAGCTACGGCATCAACTCATGAGCGTTTCACACGCAGCGAAGAAAAATTTTGTCCGTCACGTGACTGTGTCGGTTGTCGCCGCTTGTGCGTGAACCGGCGCACGCCAGATCCACACAGATGGGGTGTAGATGAGCAAAGGCCGTCTTTCGAACACGAGGTTGTGGTCGATTGCGGCACGGCACGGAGGAATAGAGATCATGCGTAAGATAGTTTTGACGGCAGTGGCCCTGGTCGGGGCAGGCTTTGCGAGCGTGGCCGGCGCAGCGCCTGCGGCCGCGTTTGACTATCCCTGGTGCGTGCAGGGTCGGGGCGTCGGCTATCCCGGCGACTGCTCCTATCAGACCTTCGCGCAGTGCCAGGCCAGCGCGTCCGGCCGCAACGTCGGCTGCGGCATCAATCCGCGGGTCGCCTTCGAGCGGTCGTATCGCGGCGGCCCGTACTATCAGTCGGGACCTCGTCCAGCCCACTACTGAGTGGCTTGCGACTGAGCTTAAAAGCTTAAAAGCGCTGTCAGGAATGACAGCGCTTTCTTACTTCGAGAGCCTTGAGACGATCAGGCACGAGACGCCGCACGCCGACGCGCCTCACTTCTTCTCAGCCTGCTCGGCCGCGTTGCAGGTGATCAGCAGCGTATAGGCACGCGCATTCCCGGCGATCTCGGGCGTCTTGAGATCGGCCGTCGATTCTGCGGTCTGGTACGACACGACGCTGTTGTCGAGAAAGTCGCGCAGCGCGCCGGTCTTGATCGCGAAGTTGATATTTTCCGGGATATTCCCGGTCACACTGGCGAATTTGATGGCGTCGAGCTTGCTGGAGACAACCCCAACGATCTGGCCCGACGTATCGAGCAGCGGTCCCCCCGAATTGCCGGGCTGCACGGCGGCGCTGATCTGCAGGAAGCGGGTATCGTTCATGACGCCGCTCAGCGACGAAACGATGCCGGTCGTCACCGTGAAGTCGGAGGTGAGCAGGCCGTGATAGGGAAATCCAATCGCAACCACCGTATCGCCGGAGCGAAGCGAACGGTTTCGGATCTTGACGAGTTCCTTGAATGAATCAGCCGGACCTTGCAGCAAGGCCAAGTCGTTGGCTTTATCGGCCGACACCACGCGCAAAGTGACGGGCGCTCCGCCGGTGAGATTGCCATGAATCTCGCCGCAGCCGGCGATCACGTGATTGTTGGTGACGATGTGCCCACTCGAGCTGATCACGAAGCCGGTGCCGCTGAAGCTGCCGCCGGCCTTGGCAACTCTGCCTGCCTTCGCGTCCCTAGGCGCTTCCGCGACAGGAGTCTCCGCTTTGGCGGCGACAGGCCTGGCGGTGGAGAAGTCGCCGGCGCTGTTGATGCCCGTGGCCTTGATCTTGGCGACGCAGTTGGCGATGACCGGCATCAGCGGTCCGACCGATGTCAGGTTGAACTGATAGGTGCCTTTCGGGGTTGTCGCCGCCATCAAGCTCGATCGCTGCAGCAGGCGCGCGACGTTCGGTGGCAAGGGGGCCGACAGCAAAACTGGAGAGACGGCATTGGCAAAGATTCGCGCTGCCGATTGTCCGTCGAAGACGACGTCGATCGGGATGGTCTCACCCTTGCTGTAGCGGAATGCCGGATTGACAAAGCCGAGCAGCCACGAGCTTCCCGAGTTCTGGCCGATGATCAGACCCATGCCGCTCGCGTAACCAGTGCTCGCCGAGCAATGGGAGAAGGCTCCTGTGCTGTCGTCGGTAAAGGCCCCGCCGGTCCAGGCGCCAACCTTGATGCTGCCATAAGGCCCCGCCGCCAGCGCGGAAGAGATGATTGCCGCCTGCAACAGGCAGGCTGCCACGAATGCCCTGAACATGAACGTCCCCCTGACCCGAACCAGCCGCATTGTACCCTGTTCGTTCTGGCCAAGGCAACTGGAAGTGGCGCGTCTGTTGCGAGCTCATCACGGCTTGTCGGCGTTATCAGGGCGATTTTCGCCGACTTGCATTGACTTTGCGATCCGATATGCTTTGCATTGCAAAGTTCGAATCGGGTCGGCACGGCCGGCGTTTCGGTCAAGGTTTGGGATGAGCGATCTCGACAAGGCGCTTGCCGACATAGTCGCCATTCGCAGCCAACTCGCTGCGGGTACGGCGTTTCGCGGTTACGGACCGGCGACAATGGCTGCGACCGCGACGGTCGCGCTGCTGACCACCTTGCTGCAGCACATTTACCTTGCTGACCCGACCGGGCAGCCTCTGGCGTTCCTGCTTGGCTGGGCCGCCGCGGCCGTCATCTCGCTGTCGATGATCGGCATCGAGATGCGCGCGCGCTCGCGCCGGCATCATTCGGGGCTCGCGGATGTGATGATCCACCAGGCGGTGGAGCAATTCCTGCCCGCCGGAATTGCCGGCGTGCTGCTGGCCGTGCTGCTGTGGAAGTTCGCGCCGGAAACGCTGTGGATGCTGCCCGGGCTCTGGCAATTGCTGACATCGCTTGGCGTATTCGCTTCGGTGCGGTCGCTGCCGCGCACGGTGGCGCTGGCGGGAGCTTGGTACTTCCTGGCGGGCTTCGCCGTGCTGCTGGTCGCCAGCACCACGCACATTCTATCGCCGTGGACCATGGGCCTGCCGTTCGCGATCGGGCAGGGGCTGATGGCGGCGATCCTGTATTTTGCGTCCGGAGAGGCTGATGCCGAAGAGTGAGAACAGCGCGCCGTTTTCCTATGACGGCCTCGATCGCGTGATCCACGAGAAAGCGCGGCTCGGCCTGATGACCTCGCTGATGGCCCACCCGAAGGGCCTGGCATTCGCCGACCTCAAGCAGCTCTGCGGCCTGACCGACGGCAACCTCTCGCGCCATCTGCAGGTGCTGCAGGAAGCCGGCCTGGTCGAGGTCACCAAGGGCTATGAGGGCAACCGTCCGCACACCACCTGTCGCCTGACCAAAACCGGCCGCCGCCGCTTTCTCGACTATCTCGCCGTGCTGGAAGGGTTGGTGCGCGACGCCGCCCGGGCCGCGGGCAGGGAGCAGGCGCCGCTATCCGGGCTCGGCATGCTGCCGACCTGAGTCGTTCTGCCAATTGCGATTTTGTCCTTTCTCGTCATGGAGCTTTGTAATGCAAAGTATTTCTGAGCCGCGATCGTCGACGTTGCCGGACGACAGGCTGCATGTCGGCATCATCATGGACGGCAACGGCCGCTGGGCGACGCGGCGGGGCCTGTCGCGGCTGCGCGGCCACGAGGCCGGTGTCGAGGCGATCCGCCGGGTGGTCGAAGCCGCGCCCGACCAGGGCGTCGGCACGCTGACGCTGTATGCGTTCTCGACGGACAATTGGCGGCGGCCGCGCGCCGAGGTCGCGGCGCTGATGACGCTGCTCCGCGTCTATCTCGCGCGCGAGGTCGAAAGCCTCATTCGCAACGGCGTCCGCCTCACCGTGATCGGCCGCCGCGACCGCCTGCCGGATGGCATCGCCGCCGCGATCGGACGGGCCGAAGCAGCGACGGCCGGTGGCACGACGCTGCATCTGCGCATCGCCGTCGATTATTCGGCACGGGATGCGATCCTGAATGCCGCCTCGAAGGCGCGCAGTGTTGCAAGCCTCGACCGCGAGACCTTCTCGGCACTGATCACCGGCGAAGCTGGCCTGCGCGATGTCGACCTCATCGTCCGCACCTCGGGAGAGCAGCGGCTGTCCGACTTCCTGCTCTGGGAAGGCGCCTACGCCGAGTTGCACTTCACGCCGCGGATGTGGCCCGAATTCGATGCCGAGGATCTTGCCGAGGCGCTCGCCTCGTTCCATCGGCGCGAACGTCGCTTCGGCGGCCTCGCGGCGCTGCCGCTGGAGCCCGCGCCAAGCCTGTAGCGCGTTTGCCGGCACTCGCGTTCGCACTGTAGCGCAATCTTCCCGGGTGTTCGGGAATCATCTACTGCTCCGTGCAGGATCCTCTCCGGGAGTGTCGATGAGCCGCCAGCAGCGCCGGACTTCCGGCAAGTCCTCCGCAAAGCCGGCGCCCCCGCAGCGCGAGCAGTCACCTGAAGCCCTTTGTGCCGCAGCGCTGCGGCTGCTCCAGGCCGGCCAGCCGGCCGACGCCGAGGCTGCGTGCCGCAAGGCCCTGACGCTCGATGCCGGCCATGCCAACGCGCTGCATGCGATGGGCCGGGTCTGCCTGGCCCTGGGACGCCAGCAGCTTGCGATCGAATGGTTTGCCCGCGCCATCACCCAGGATCATACCGTTGCGGACTATTTCTCCGATCTTGGCGAGGCTCTGCAGCTGTGTGGCCGCTTCGACGAGGCGATCAAGGCCTACGACCGCGCCCTGCAGATCGAGCCCGAGGTGTTGGAGGGCTGGCGGCAGCTCGGCCGCCTGTTGCAACGGCAAGGCCGCCTCGGTGAAGCCGCGCAAGCCTATGACCGTGCATTGCAGCTCGCGCCGGAGAATGCCGAGTTGTGGCATCAGCTCGGCGAGGTGCTGAAGGCGCAGGATCGCCGCAATGAGGCGGTGCTCGCCTTCGAGCAGGTGCTGAAGTTCGAGCCCGGCCATGTCGATGCCGCGAACGTGGCCGGCCTCCTCTATTTCGAAGCCGAGCGCTATGATGCCGCGATCGAGCGTTTCGACCTCTTGCTGCAGCAGAAGCCGGACCAGGCGGGCGTGCTGTGTCTCAAGGGCATCTCGCTGCGCCGGCTGCGTCGCTATGATGAGGCATTTGCGAGCGGCGAACGGGCGCATGCGCTGGCGCCGCACGATCCCGACATCGCCAACAGCCTCGGCTGCATCCTGCAGAATCTCGGTCGCCATGACGATGCGATCGCGGCCTTCGACAAGGCGATTGCGATTCGGCCCGGCTTTGCCGAATTCCACAATCACCGCGGCACGTCGCTCGCTGAGCTGCATCGCTTCGACGAGGCCTTTGCAAGCTTTGAGCGAGCGATCGCGCTGAAGCCGGATCTCGCGGACGCGCATTGGAACGCCGCGCTGTTTCGGCTCCTGGTCGGCGATTTCGGCGCCGGCTGGGCGGCCCGCGAATGGGGCCGCAAGTGCCGCGCGGTCGGCTTCGTCGAGCGCAGCTTTGACGCGCCGCTGTGGCTGGCCGATGCGTCGCTCGAAGGCAAAACTATCCTGCTGCATGGTGACGAGGGTCTGGGCGATACTATTCAGTTCAGCCGTTACGCCACCATGGTCGCGGCGCAAGGCGCGCGCGTGCTGCTCGAGGTCGATCCGGTGCTGCAGCCGCTGCTCTCGAATATCGCCGGCGTCGACGCCTGCCTGAAACGCGGCCGCGACCAGCTGCCGGCAGTCGACTTTCATTGTCCGCTGTCGAGCCTGCCGCTGGCATTCGCCACACGTCTGGACACGATTCCGGCCACAATATCCTATCTGCCGGTGCCGGCTGATGGCCGCCTGCAGCCCTGGGAGGACCGGCTCGGGCGGCATGATGGCTTGCGCGTCGGGCTGGTGTGGTCAGGCAATCCGGCGCACCTCAACGATCATAACCGCTCGCTGCCCTTGCAGAGGCTGGCGCCGATCCTCGATCTCGAGGCGCGCTTCGTCAGCCTGCAGAAGGATGTGCGACCGTCGGACCGCGCTGTTCTCACGTCGTTTCCTGCCATCATGGATCTCACGGCTGATATCGGCGACTTCGTCGACACCGCTGCCCTGATCTCCTGCCTCGATGTGGTGCTGACGGTCGACACCAGCGTCGCGCATCTGTCTGCCGCGCTCGGCAAGCCGACCTGGATCATGCTGCCGCATACGCCGGACTATCGCTGGATGCTCGGCCGCGACGACAGCCCGTGGTATCCGAGCGTGCGGCTGTTCCGCCAGGACGCCAGCTGCGACTACACGGCCGTGATCGCGCGCGTCCGTGCCGCGCTGAGCGAGCAGGTAGAAGCGTTCGCATCGGGCGCAGCGTCTCGCGATAGTTTAGTGCGCGCGTAGCGACACCGAGAGCTCATGAAAGCGCCGCGTCAACTCGGCGACACTGCGCCATCCGGTCTTCTCCCGCGTCCGCTTCAGGTGCGTATAAACCGTGGTGATGCTGACGCCGCGGCTTCTTGCATAGGCGACCGCAGTCAGCCCGGCGCTCAGCGCCTGCACCAAATGCACCTCGGCATTGGTCAGACCGTAGAGGTCCTGCAGCATCCGTACCGTGGCGACGTGCTGCTGCAAGGGATCATGCACCAGCAGCATCGCGACCGCATCGTGCCGCTCGGCGCGATCGCTGCCGCCGCGCAGCGGCCGCACCGAGATGGTGTAGGGCGGCAGTCCGTTCTCGCGCGGCACGGCGAAGTCCGCAGGCAGCAATGCGGCCGAGGGATCGTCGATCCGTTCCACGGCCGCCAGCGCCGCGGCGAACCGGCTGCGCAACTCGGGCGAGACGAATTCGATCATATGGCGGTTGATCCGGAAATCCTTCTCGCGGCCGGCCTGCAGCCGCAGCGCCTCGTTGAGATAGACGATGCCACCGTCGCGCCGCAGCAGTGCGACGCCGTCGCTCAGGAGATCGAGCGCATGCGCGTAGAGGCTTTCGCGGTCTGAGCCTGTGTCCAGGCGCATTCGCGTCTGGTAGGCGCGTTGGAGATGGGGACCAAGACGTTGCATCAGCGCGATCTCCCGTTCGCCGACATGTCCTTGCCGCGGCGTGCGCTGGATCGTCACGACCGTCAGGCGGTTGCACGTTTGCTCCACGACGGTGGAGATGAAGTAGCGCAGCCCGACGCGCGGCAGAAACTCCGCATAGAAGGGATCGCGCGCCATCGCGTCCTCACCGAGGATCTGATAGTCCCAACTCAGGCTGCCCCGCCGTTGCTTCAGCACCGTTGGCAGGCGCGGGCTCAGCGGCGCAAAATGCGTCAGGTAGTCCGGCCTCGCGGTCGACGGCAGCCCGACGCTGTGAAATGCGGTGGGGCGCTGGGTGGCCTTGTCGATCACCTCGAATGTCGCACCGCCGCCCGCCATCACACGATTGAGCACGTCGAGCATCGGCGCGATGCCGTCCGTCTCGGTGAACCCCGTGTAGATCGCCTCGACTGCCCGCGCGTAGGATTCGCTCAATGCCGTCACCTCATCCCGCAGAAGCGCGATGCTGGTGCCGCGCCGACATGCCATCCGTGAGCCCGCTTGGACGCAGGTCCCTTCAGTAGGTCGTTTTCGGTTGCCTCCGGTTCAATGGGTCGTGCGGGGGCGTGATATGGCTCCGGTTTCGTTTGAAGCCGGATCATTGGCGGTGCTGTCCAAGCGCGATGGCCCGGCTCGATGGATGATCGCGATCATTGTCGCGCCCCATGCGGCCGCTGGAACCAAGGAGACCAGGCATGGCCCTGTCGATCGTCGGGCTGCGTGCCCGCGCGCTTCCCTGGCCGATCTGGATTCGCACGGCGACCGTACAGGACATTGATGGCCTGACCGACCACTTCGGAAACTTGTCGCAGAGCTCGCGTCACAACCGCTTCATGGGCGCGGTCAGCAATTTCGCGCGGATTGCGCATGATTGCCTGGCGTCAAGCCGGAGCGGCGATCGCTTCACGCTGGTTGCCGAGACGTCTGCGGATGCAGACCACAGCATTGTCGGCGAGGCGAGCTACGCGTTCGATCGGGACGCCGGGTGGGGTGAATTCGCGATCTCGGTCGCCGATCGCTGGCAGCGCCGCGGGCTCGGCGCTGCGCTGCTGGCGGCGGTGCAGGCCCGCGCGGTCAGCCTGGGCTATTTCGATCTGTTCGGAGAAACATTGAAGACGAACGAGGCGATGCAGCGGCTCGCGCGCGGAGCGGGCTTTGCGGCCGCGCGCGCCTCCGATTGGCGCGCCGTTCGTTTCGACAAGCGGCTCGGCGCTTGAACGGAAAAGGCCTGTGGTCACTCGCTGACCATTTCGCCCGACCCGCCGAATTCGCTTGGAAAATCCTTCAGCTTGGGCAGCCCGTCGCGCATCGGCAGCACCGTCTCCGCGTAGTTCACGTGCACCGCCGGCGCGAACTTCAGTTCCGGAATGGTGGCCGCGAACACGTCGATCAGGCCAAGCGGCGGATGCGTGGTCATCAGGTGCCCGCCGCATTTGGAGCAGTATTGCCGCTGGCTGAGCGGGGACTTCTGGAACATCGCGACGTGCTCGGCGCCGGATGTGATCCGCACCATCTCCGGTTTCCAGAGCGTGAAGGCATTGACCGGGCCGCCCGACCACGAGCGGCAAGAGCTGCAATGGCAGTAGCCCATCGCCTCCGGCGCGCCGGAAACCTCGATTTCGACAGCGCCGCAAAAACAGCGTCCAGAGAGTTTCATCCCGTGCCTCGTTGGTTTGCGTTGACTTCAAGAACCATCGCCCGCGACGCCAGGTCTTGGACGGTGGCGACCATCGCCGGGGCCGCGGCGACCAAACGTGATCCATCCCACACTGGGCGCTGCAGCGCCAAATTTTGTCCTCTGATCGGGGGACGCATCCGCGGCGAGGAGCCGGTATCAGGCTGGCGGTTGAGGGCGCTGCAGGGGGGATTGGCTTTCAATCGTTGGTTTGACCTATGACAGAGATAAGCCCTCGTATCGTTGAATTCTCGACTGACCTGATTCCCGAGTCCGATCGCGCCGCCGTCTGGCGCGAGCATTATGGACAGCTGATGCTCCGTGTCGACCTGGAACCGGCGCCGGACATCGTTTTCGAAGCCCGCAACCGGGCGTTGACTCTGCCCGGCCTCCAGCTGATGGAGGCGCAGGCCTCGCCGGTGCGGGTCTCGCGCAATGGCCGCTATCTTGCCGACGGCAATGACGACGTCGTGGTGGCGATCAACCGGGCCGGCTCGGCGCTGATCGAGTCGGCCGGCCGATCGCACCTCCTGCGCGAGGGCGAAGCCATCATCCTGAGCGGCGGCGAGGCCACCTCGTTTCAGCGCACCAGCGAGGGCAGATCGTTCACGCTGCTGGTGCCGCGCGTGGCGATCGAAGCCGCCGTGGTCGGCATCGACGACGCCTTGATGCGGCCGATCCCGGCGGAGCATGGCGCGCTCAAGCTGCTCGACAATTATGCGAGCTGGTTGTTCAACGTGGGCGCATCGGTCGATCCGCAACTGCTCAACCTCTCGGTCCGGCATGTGCAGGACCTGCTGGCGCTGACAATCGGGCCGGCGGCCGATTTTGCCGACACGGTGCGGGCGCGCGGCTTGAGGGCCGCCCGGCTGCGGCTGGCAAAGTCTTTCATCGTCGCCAACAGCCATCGCCGCGACATCTCCATCACGACCGTGGCGGCGAAGCTCAATGTCACGCCGCGTTACGTGCAGCGCCTGTTCGAGGCCGACGGCACCACCTTCTCGGAATTCCTCACGCGGCTGCGGCTGTCGCGCGCGCATCGGCTGCTCTGCGAGCCGGCATCGAGCCAGGCGGCGATCGCGACCATCGCCTACGATGTCGGCTTCGGCGACCTGTCCTATTTCAACCGCCGCTTCCGCCGCCAATACGGCCAGACGCCGCGCGAGGTGCGCGGCGATCGGGCGCGTTAGCGGGAGCGCGGCATGACATCCAAGGTCCTCGCACTGAAGGTTCTCGACGGCCTCTTCGTAGCCGTCGCCGCCTTCCTCTTGCTGCTGGCCATGGGCTTGCCGGCCGGTTGGGTACTGCGCGTGCTCGGCATGTCCTTCCGCGAATTTCAGGCGTTTGCGCTGTTCATCCTGTTCGGCACGCTGCTCTTGATCCACGCCATCGCGACCTCCGATTCCGCGCCCTGACCGCGGCGTCGCTCCGATGTCGCGCGGCGGCGACAGCTCCAGTTTTCTGTGAAACACGGTTAACTCCAGCTCGGCCGGTCGCGGCGGCGCGGCAGCAACAGTTCGCCAACCATCCCGTTCGCTGGGAGCGTCCGTTAGCGATTTGGCAAATCGTGTCGGTGCAGTTTTGCGATGTCCTGAGGGGGACGGAGTGGGGAGAGTATCCATGGCGATCAACGGACAAGCGGTTCTGGAAAACGTGCGGCGCTATCGCACCATCGCATCTCTGTATCGGCAGACGGCAGCGCGCCGCCCACACCAGCGCATCTCGCTGCTGGAGCAGGCGCAGCTCTGGGAAGAGCGCGCAGTGAGCGAGCTCGAAGACTATTTCGTCGCCCGCGATGCCGCTGCAAATCCGCATCTCGCCTATCATCCGTCGACCTATGCTTCGGCCCGCTGGGCGATGGCCGCTGCGGCGTGATCTGAGGCTCGCTGACGTCGTGCGTTAGCAAGCAGTTGCCGGACCACCACGTTTGTGGTCCGATCATGCGGTGACCCACGACATCATCCCGGGCTTGGTTGCGCCGCTGCCGCGACCACCCGACGGCTGGTTCGACTACGGCTACGCCGTGCTCTCGAATGGCGAGCTGGCTTTGCTCCGTACCGATGAGGGCATTATTGGACAGCGGCCTGGCCCTGCGAAGACGCGGCTGCGATTGAGTACATTCGACGGTGCCAAAGAGAGTGCGCCCATCGAAGTCCCGGCCGGCCGGTGGCCGCGAGTCGATCGCTTGCCTGACGGCCGATGGTTGGTGGTGTCGCCGCCCATTGAGCCGCCTCACGACCTCGATGCCCGGTTCTATGCCCTGGACCGCGCGCCGTCGGGGGCTTTCGCCATGGGCGGCTATCTGACCCATGTCCAATGCGCGACCGATGGCACCATTTGGGCCGGCTATTTCGACGAAGGCGTGTTCGGAGGTTCTGATATCGCCGAAGCTGGCATTGCTCAGTTCGATGGGGAAGGCCAGGTGATCTGGCGGTTCAACGATCAGGCCGGTGGTGACTTCTCCATCGATGATTGTTACGCACTCGCGCTGGATGGTGCAACGCTCTGGAGCTGCTTCTACTCGAACTTTCCGATCGTCAGGGTCGCGCAGGGGCGCGTGACGCATTGGCGCAATGAGATCGCTGGCGCCAAAACGCTCGCGGTTGATGGCGACCATGTCCTGCTCGCCGGCGGCTACAAAGAAGAATCCTCGCGACTCGCCTTGCTTCATCTCGCGGACGGCGAGGCGCGATTGAAAGGTCAATGGCGGTTCGCCCCGCCGGCTCTGGATAGGACGAGATTGGTGCAGGGACGCGGTGGGATTCTGCACGTCGTCGGCAGCGGCGTGTGGCGCCGAATTGCGGTGGCGACGCTTCGGGCAAGGCGCCGCGACGATGGATACAGACCCGATGAGCCTGTGTAGTTGATGATCACGGCCGCTCAGCAATCGAGCGGCTGCGATACGCGTGCAACGAGAGATCATTCGTTGCCCGCGCAGCGCAGGGGTCGATCCTACTACGCTGCCCGTTTTTCAAGGCCTGCCCTTTGGCGCATGCGCGTGCAGCTCCTTGACCAGCACGCGCATGTTCTCCGAATAGTCGACGGGGAGGGTCACGAGATGCACGCCGGCCGCCTCGAACGCGGCGTTGAGCGCCGGTGCCAATCCATCCGCTGTCTCTACCCGACTGCCTTGGGCGCCGTAGGCCTGCGCGTAAGCGACGAAATCCGGATTGCCGAAGGTCATGCCGAAATCCGGAAAGCCGTCGACGCCCTGCTTCCAGCGGATCATGCCATAGGCATTGTCCTGCAGGATCAGCACCACGAGATTGAGGCGCAGCCGCACGGCGGTCTCCAGCTCCTGCGAGTTCATCATGAAGCCGCCGTCGCCGCACACCGCCATCACCCGCCGGGTGGGATTGAGCAGCGCGGCCATGATCGCCGAGGGCAGACCTGCGCCCATGGTGGCGAGTGCGTTGTCCAAGAGCAGCGTGTTGGCAACGCGGGTGCGATAATTGCGGGCAAACCAGATCTTGTACATGCCGTTGTCGAGGCACACGATGCCGTCCTCGGGGATCACCTGGCGTACGTCATGCACGATCCGCTGCGGCGTCAGCGGATAGCGGCTCTCCTCGGCGCGGTCCTCGATGTGGCGCAGGATCTCGGCACGCAAGGGCAGCAGCGCGCCGGCGTTCGGCAACTTGCCTTCGAGCCGGTCGGCGAGAAGCGTCAGACTCGGACCGACATCGCCGACGAGCTCGGCATGCGGAAAGAACACCTCTTCGACGACCGCCGGCAGATAGCCGACATGCAGCACCGTCGGCCCGGTCGGTCCCATCAGGAACGGCGGCTTCTCGACCGTGTCGTGGCCGATGGCGATGATCAGGTCGGCATGATCGACCGCGTCATGGACATAGTCGCGCTCGGAGAGCGCCGCGGTGCCCATGTAAAGGCCTGAGCCGCCGGCGACCGATCCTTTGCCCATCTGCGTGTTGAAAAACGGGATCTGCAGGCGACGCACGAAATCCGTCAACGCCGCAGCAAGCCGTGGCCGGCTGGCGGCGGCGCCGAGCATGATGAGGGGACGCTGTGCGCCGCGGATCATCTCGGCGGCGCGGTCCAGCGCTGCGGGCTGCGCCACCGGCATGTCGATCGGATGCGGCGGGATCGGGATCATCGGCAGCGCGTCTGCGCCGGCGATGTCCTCCGGCAATTCCAGATGCACCGGTCCCGGCCGCTCCTGCTGCGCCACGCGGAAGGCATCGCGCACGATCGCGGGGATGGTCGCCGGACTCACGATCTGGCGCGTCATCTTGGTCAGCGGCGTCATCGTCGACACCGTGTCGACCATCTGAAACCCGGCCTGCTTGCGGCTCAAAATGCCCTTCTGTCCGGTGATCATCACCATCGGCATGGCACCGAGCAGCGCATAGGCGGCGCCGGTGGTGAAGTTCAGCGCGCCGGGGCCGAGGGTAGCCAGGCACACACCGGGCTTCCCGGTGAGCCGGCCATGGGTGGCGGCCATGAAGGCGGCGGCCTGCTCATGCCGGGTCAGCACCAGCTCGATCTTGGAGCGCCTGAGCGCCTCGACCACATCGAGATTTTCCTCGCCGGGCACGCCGAAAATTTGCGTGACGCCTTCGTTCTCCAACGCGGCGACCAATAGGTCTGCACCGTTCATCATCAGCTCCTCTCGGCTTTTCTCGGACGCGATCGTTGCGCGCTCGGCAGGCGCAGCCAAAGTCAAAAAGCGGCGAGCTGCCATGCCCCACGACCATGGCTTTGCTTCATACGATTTCAATCTCTAATTCTGATGTCGGGTCGCAAAGGCCAAGCCCTTCCGTTCTCGCGGCGCGTTTCGCGTCCGAGCTTTGCGAGACGAAGCCCTCCGAAAACGAGAGGGCGCAGGGAAGACCGGGCGTTGGCCTCGCCCATGGCCCGCCTGCAAACAAAAAGCAGGCGGCAGTCACCACAGGTCTGGCCGAAACTCCCGGCCTTCCCTGCGCAGCAGGTTTACGGCTTACTCCGCGCTCTCCCCGGGGACCGGCTGTCTTGCCCCCGTCGCTCGCAATACGTCGTTGCGAGCTTGGCATCAGCACCGGGATGCCAGGACCACACGGCTTGACCGTCCGCACGACGATCGTTCGTCGGCCTTCAAAGAAGGCTGCGATCGCATGCGGCCTACCGCTACCCGCCTCCACGTTCGTGACGATCGCGATGCGCCCCTCTGCTCGAGGCGAGATGCGATACACAAGCACAATTTCTGGAAAAGCGAAAGTGGAATATTTTTCGCGCGAAATCTGGACAGGGGTTATTGCCTTGAGCCAGCGAGCAAAATCGGCTTTTCGGCGCAACGCATTGCAGGCCCCTCGCCAGCTGTGGCAAGGGCCGCAATCGATCGCACTGGTCGAAGTCGGCTCACTTCGCGCGTTTCGCGTCCACGCCGCGGCCTCTCCGCCCGGTGTTTTCAACGGCTCGCATGCAGGCGCCAGGAGCCGTCTGCACTGCGCTTGAGCGACGAATCCGGCATGCGGATGTGATGCGAGAGGAAATCGATGAACGCGCGCACGCGCGCCGGAAGCGGCCCGCCATGTCCGGCATAGACGGCGTGAATGTCTTCACGATCGCTGGGATTATGGCTCTGAAGCACCGGCACGAGGCGCCCAGCCTCGATGTCCGGACCGACGTGAAAGACGGCAAGCCGGGCCAGCCCGGCCCCGCCCAGCGCCAGCAGGCGGACGGCTTCGCCGTCGCTCGCCCGCGCGGCCGGCGGCGGCAGGATCTCCTCGATCCGTTCACCCCTGCGAAACGGCCAGCCTCTGATGGTGCGAGGAAAGGTCCAGCCGATGCAGCGATGATCGCCCAGCTCGGCCGGCGTCTTCGGCACGCCGCATCGTGCCAGATAGTCGGGCGAAGCCACCAGCACCATGCGGCTGGTCGCGAGCTTGCGCGCAAGCAGCTGAGACGAGCGTAGCGGGCCGATGCGGATGGCGATATCGGCACGCTCCTGCATCAGATCGACCACCGTATCGGTGAGAACGATATCGAGCGTCACCTCGGGATGCCGGCTAAGGAATTGCGGGACCAGCGGCATGACATAGCGCATGCCGAAGGGGATGTTGCTGTTGACGGTGAGATGACCGCGTGGCGCGGTGCCGGCGCCGGCTTCGCGCTCGGCCTCCTCCATGTCTGCGAGGATGCGCAATGCGCTCTGGTAGAAGGCCTCGCCCTCCGCCGTCAGTTGAAGCCGGCGCGTGGAGCGGTTGACGAGGCGGGCGCCGAGCCGCCTTTCCAGCCGGGAGACCAGCTTGCTCACGCCCGACGGCGTCAGCCGAAGGCTTCGCGCCGCAGCGGTGAAGCCGCCGAGTTCGACGACGCGGACAAACACCTCCATCTCGGCGGCGCGGTTGCTCTCCAGACGGCTCATTCTTGAATTCATGTCACAAATGATTGGACTTGTCGCCGGCTAATTCCAGCTGATCGCAGCGGCTATGTGCGTCGCATCCATTCCCAATCGGAGTGACATCATTGCCCGCCGCCGTCCTTGCGCTTACCGCCGGTGCCTTCGGCATCGGCACCACCGAATTCATCATCATGGGCCTGCTGCTGCAGGTCGCGGCCGACATGCACGTCTCGGTCTCGGCGGCAGGCCTTCTCATCTCGGGTTATGCGCTCGGCGTCTTCGCCGGTGCGCCGATCCTGACGCTTGCGACCCGGCGCATGCCGCGCAAGGCCGTGCTGCTGGCGCTGATGGCGATCTTCACGCTCGGCAACGCCGCCTGTGCGCTGGCGCCGAACTACGCGTTGTTGATGGCGGCGCGCATCCTGACCTCGCTCGCCCATGGCACCTTCTTCGGCGTGGGGTCGGTGGTCGCGACCAGCCTCGTCGCCGAGAATAAGCGCGCATCCGCCATCGCGACCATGTTCATGGGCCTCACGGTCGCCACCCTGCTCGGGGTGCCCTTCGGCGCCTGGTTCGGCCTGCTGCTCGGATGGCGCGCTGCGTTCTGGGCGGTCGCCGCGATCGGCGTGGCCGCCGTCCTTGTACTGGCGATATTCGTGCCCGGCGGGGTCGGACAGGACGACGAGGCCGTGTCGATCCGCGCCGAACTGGCCGTGCTTGCTCGGTCGCAGGTGCAACTCGGGCTGGCCATGACCGTGCTCGGCTTCGCCGGCCTGTTCACGGTGTTCACCTATGTCCAGCCGATCCTCACCCGCGTCACGGGCTTTTCAGATGCCGCGGTGTCGCTGATCCTGCTGGTGTTCGGCGTCGGGTTGTCGGCCGGCAACATCATCGGCGGCCGGCTCGCCGACCGCGGCCTCGCACGCGCCCTGATCGTCACGCTTGCAACGCTCGCGGCCGTGCTCATCGTGTTCGCTTTCGTGCTGACGCTGAAGAGCCTCACCGTCGCGTTCGTCGGCCTGTTGGGCGCGGCAGCGTTTGCGACCGTCGCGCCGCTGCAGCTTCGCGTGCTCGAGAGCGCCGGACCCACCGGTCGAACGCTCGCCTCGAGCCTCAACATCGCAGCCTTCAATCTCGGCAACGCGCTCGGCGCCTGGGCCGGCGGCCTGACCATCGATCATGGCGCCGGCCTGACCGCATTGCCGTTGGTCGCCGCCGTGATCTCCGCGGCCGGACTGGGCCTCGCTGCATGGAGCCTGTGGCTCGATCGCGTATCAGCGCGACTAACGACTTGCCCGGCAGAATGACAACGGAGCTCGATCATGGACTATCGCCATCTTGGAAAATCGGGACTGAAGGTGCCGGTCGTGAGCTTCGGCACCGGGACCTTCGGCGGCCAGGGACCTTTGTTCTCCGCCTGGGGGCGGAGCGACATCGCGGAAGCGAGCCGCTTGATCGACGTCTGCCTCGACGCCGGCGTCAATCTGTTCGACACTGCGGACGTCTATTCCAACGGAGCGTCCGAAGAGATCCTGGGCGCGGCGTTGAAGGGACGCCGTACGCGAGCGCTGATCTCCACCAAGACCAGTCTTCCGATGGGGGATGGTCCCTATGATGCAGGCTCCTCGCGCAGCCGTCTGCTCACGGCCGTCGATGCAAGCCTGCGACGGCTCGGCACCGACTATATCGATCTGTTGCAGCTGCATGCCTTCGACGCCTTCACGCCGATCGAGGAGGTGCTGTCGACCCTCGACGGTCTCGTCTCCGCCGGCAAGCTGCGCTATGTCGGCGTCTCCAATTTTTCCGGCTGGCAGTTAATGAAGTCGCTCGACCTTGCCGAGCGACACGGATTGCCGCGTTATGTCGCGCATCAGGTCTATTATTCGCTGGTCGGCCGCGACTACGAATGGGAGGTGATGCCGCTCGGCCTCGACCAGGGCGTCGGCGCGCTGGTGTGGAGCCCGCTCGGCTGGGGCCGGCTGACCGGCAAGGTCAGGCGCGACCAACCGCTGCCGGCGGGGAGCCGTTTGCATGACACCGCTCAATGGGGACCGCCGGTCGAGGACGAGCGTCTTTATCGCGTGGTCGACGCGCTCGAGGCGATCGCTGCCGAGACCGGACGCACGGTGCCGCAGGTGGCGATCGCCTGGCTGCTCGCCCGGCCGACCGTATCCTCGGTCATCATCGGGGCACGCAACGAAGCGCAACTACGCGACAATCTTGGAGCGGTCGGCTGGCGCTTGACGCAAGCGCAGATGCAGCGCCTTGACGAGGCGAGTAGCACGGTGCCGGCCTATCCCTATTATCCCTACCGAATCCAGGACGGGTTCGCCCGTCTCAATCCGGCTCCGGTATGAGAATTTGATATGCCGGTCGACGGGGAGCGTGCCACGCGGTCGATCATGTCAGAGCTCGATGGGGGCTTCGCAGCAGGCTGGAGGCTTGCCTATCCCCGCTCGAACACCATCAGCATCGGCTGCCAGCGCGTGACGAAGCCGAGCCGTTCGTAGAGTGCGATCGCGTTGGTATTGTCGGCAAAGGCGTGCAGGAAGGGCGTCTCGCCGCGCGCGACAATGCCGCGCGCGACTTCGCACATCAACGCCGCCGCATAGCCCTTGCCGCGATGATCAGGATGGGTGCAGACGCCGCTGATCTCGGTGAAGCCCTCCGGCTTCATCCGCTCGCCCGCCATCGCGACCAGCCGGCCTTCGTGGCGGATGCCGATGAAACGGCCGAGCTCATGCGTCCGCTCGACGAAGGGACCAGGCTTGGTCAGGCCGGCGAGCGCCCGCATCTCGGGTGCATCGGCCGGAGAGAGCTCCTGGAAATCGCAGGGAACAGGCGGACACTCGATCTGCCCGGCAACCATCTGCACGACGGGCTTTGCGAGGCGGGAGACGAGGCCAGGCGGCGGCGTAATCGGCTCATCGAGCAGCAGGGCGACATGTCCGCCCTCCGGCACGAGCGCAGCAAGTCCGGCAAGGCTGTCTGCGGTGCCTTCCGCGCTCGCGCCGAACGGACCGAAGGCCGGATCGAATCGGCGTATTCCGCCCGCGACCTGCGCGACCGCGGGCTGCCGGGTGGTCAATGCGGACCAGATCGGGCGATCGAGCGGATGATCCATAGTCGGCTTCCTGAACGGCATTTCTACGGCCGAGCTGTATCATGGGAACACCTGGCGGTCACGTTGCGTGCGGGATACTTCGACGGCT
>Ga0209233_1000463_pt1 | contig 25873 bp, 26 predicted proteins | sample AraplaCL_Cvi_mCL_FD_184269 | JGI IMG/M metagenome (GOLD analysis project Ga0209233, IMG submission 184269) | Arabidopsis root microbial communities from the University of North Carolina, USA - plate scrape CL_Cvi_mCL (SPAdes) (version 2) | ecosystem: Host-associated > Plants > Roots > Endosphere...
TCGAGCTCGCCGCACTCAGCGGCGGGAAGTCCTCGGCCGCCTTCGAGGCGATCCGTGCCGAGAAGGCCGCCCTGGAGGAGCAGCTCGGCATCGCCCGCGACGAGCGCGCAAAGCTTCAGCGCGACATCAATGCCATTCAGCAGCAGGCGGAAAGCTCCTGGGCGACCGAGCGCATGGAGAACGCGCTCTTGCGCGAACGCATCAACGACATCGCCGCCGAAGTGGCCAAGCTCGCGATGCAGCTCGAAGGCCCGAACTCGCCGATCGAGGCGCTGCTCGCCGCCGAGGCCGGTCAGCCCCCGAAGCCGATCCCGCGCCCGGCCAACGACGCCGCGACCAATGGCGCAGCCGCCCTCCCCGAAGGTGGTGGAACACTGGCCGAGCGCATCCGCGCCCTCCAGGCCCACGCCTCCCGCGCCCGCCAGCAGGGCGCGTAACCGGCCCCAAAACGCGGCCTCGCCGCCGGATGGCGTCATTGACAGAGCTTTTCGCGCGGGCAAGGCACCTCGAAACTTGACACCATCGGCCCGCACTTCTAAATCGCGGGCTCCAATGCACCGGCCGGCCGACAAGTCTGGCCGCCTGCATGATGGTCCCGGGCGCATAGCTCAGCGGGAGAGCGTTCCCTTCACACGGGAGAGGTCCAAGGTTCGATCCCTTGTGCGCCCACCATTTTTTCTTGATTCATAACGGTTTACCCCGCTCATTCCCCTGGAGTGTGCCCCAAAAACAGTGGGGCACAATGCGGGCACATTAGGCTAACCACCCAAAGCCCTCTCCGAACAAGATACGAGAACCAAAAATCTTTCTTCAAAAGCATCGTGGCGCAAAGATCGACGATTGCCGTGGCGGCCGTTGAGGCTTGCAGAAGGTCAATCCTTGCTTCGGGGGCGCCAAGCCTTTTTTGAGATGGAAACATGAACGACGACGAGATCAGGACCCGAGCTTACCGACGATGGGAACGAGAAGGTAAGCGCGATGGCAGCGATCAACGCCATTGGTACGAGGCTGAAGACGAGATTAGGAGAGGAAAGTTCTTGGGTCTTTTCGAAGCCTGGGACATCGACGCCCTCCTCGACCTCAAAATGATGGGACTTCAGCGCCATCCCATCGCGGCGCTCGCTGCGGAGGATAGAGAAACCGTTGGACTCCGTCATTTTCCTCGGCGTCTCATGCGACCGGCGCCGGCAACACCTGGACCTGTTCTAATCAATACCGAGACCGCTGCAAAAGCGCTATGGCAGATGAATCCAGATTGGATCAGAAGGGCGCGCAAACACCTCGGAGGCTCGGACATCGCCAACGCGGCCGCCGCGCTGGGGGAATTGCGAGCATACAGCGGGCTTATCGAAGCATTCGGGCAAGATGCCGTCGCTCCCGGGGCGCCGCTGCAAGCCGGAGGGCCAAGCCCGGAGTTCAAGATTTGCTTCGGCGGCTCAGATGTAATCGTGGAAGTGCATTCCAAACAAATGGATGGTGGTCAACAGCGGGACCTTGCGACGTTCGCAGATGCAGTTGGCGACGAGGTCAAGAAGGCTTTATCTTCCGGATCAACACCCGGCATCGTCATGGGGTCAACAACGGTGGCGCCGATGGGCCAGCCGACCCCAAACAAGGCGGGCGACACAGTTCAGACAAACGCCATCAGCCGCATCGCTCAGATCAAGGACAGGGAACACCAGGTTGATGCAAATCTGCCATTTGTACTTTGGCTCGATCTCCAGGACCCCAACACCTGGCCCTTCAGTACGTTTGACGAGAATACGTTGCCTCTAATGAGCGGCCACCACGGCTCTCTCGAGAGTGGCGCGTTTTGGCATGCGTTCTACGGCCGAAAGGGTAAGCCGATTATCTCCTTCGATGGATTCCAATGCTCCATCGTGCCGCTAGGACACGAGGGTCGTTTCTTCAACCCAAAGATGAAGCACGGCGGACCCAGCAAGGTTTCGGCGGCTGTTCTGTCTTTCCCGCGATCGACGGTCGTTTTCGAACATCCGCAGGCTATGGTGCCGTTGCCGCCCGCGTTTAGGATTAGGCTCCTCCACTTGCCCTATTTTTCAATCGAAAAGTCGTACTTGGAGTTCTCACCCGGCTCCGTGCGCAACGCGATAGATAATGCCCAAGCAACAATAGACAGCTTGAGCAGGATGCTGTGATTTGGCCCCTCGGCTTCTGGTTTCGCCGCTTGGTCTCCTGATGAAGCCTGAACGTCGGCCCGTGACCGGCTTAACGGCCAGGCGGTCAATACGGTGTCTCTCTCCTGCGTCACCACTGCTGTTCGTGATCGACAGGCTTGCAGCTGCATCTGCTATCGACCCGCGTCCTTCTAAGATACTTCCGCGGCGAAGCCCTATGTCGGTCTTGCCGCCAAAACGCGCAGCCGGAAAGGGCCTTCTCACGCCCGACAGCTACATCGGCGCGATCATCATCGCGCAAAGGCTCGCCGTGCCTTTGTTGATCGGGATCTCTTAGTCCTCTGCAAGGCGATTTAGGGCAGGACTGATCTCAGATCGAAATTCATATCTGCCGCATCTTCCGGCATGCCCGAGCGGTTTGCACCTGCCCCGACAACCACGACTGCTCCGGACCCGGCGCTTACAGTAGTTTCCTGGTTACCGCGCAAGGCGATTCACCTCGTCTGCGCAAAACGGCGGCCCCACGGGGCAATGCGGGCGCCGTTCTAGGACGATGTTCCGCGAATTCGCTCAACGCGACCGTTCGTAGGTCGTCCAAAGAGACATTGTGGCTCGCAACGATATCAAGACGATCCTCTATGAACTTATCGATGTTGGTGACCCGCTGAAGTTCTTTGTAGCTATCCTGATACTGGACGCCGACGCTGTCAGCGATGAGCTCGATCGCGTTGACGATCTCGAAAGACACCGTATCCTAATAGCTCACGATTTCACGGTGGCAAGCGTGATAGACAGTCGCAAAAGTTTCGACGCCAGCAGCTGTGGCTGCGGCGAAGGCTTCTTCGCGCGTGCTCTTCTTGACCGACGACATGGGAATCATATTCCGCATCATGGTTCATCCCCGCGGCCGGCTCATCCAAGAGCAAAGCTCGAGGTTCGGTTGCCAATGCTCGTGCAATCTCAAGGCGCCTTTGCTTGCCGTACGATAGAGATCCCGCCAAGGCGTATGCCTTATCAGACAACCATGACATTGGGTATCGAAGGGCTAGGCGAGCAACGGCAGAAGGTTGTGGCGGCCTAACTGTGACAAGATAGGCCGAAGGAGAGATGCCCGGCGACTCAACTTCCGCCGATCACACCTCCGCCGTGCGCCCCCAAGCTGACGTTCGAACTCAAATCGCGACCAGGCGGCACCCGGTTTCCACCCCTCGCCTGAATTACCTTGAGAGGCAGCATGATGCTGTCGTCCATACGGACCGACATTGGGCATCGATCTCGTAATAGTCCGGCGCTATTTCAGTAGACTTCCTGGCGGATGCCAACTTGAAACTCGTTCGCTCGCGTCTTCATTTCTTCTTCAGACAATAGACCCTTCGAGACCAGAAGCCGCCAGAATGCGTTGACCCACTGCAGATAGTACTGCGTCGAGTCTAACGGGCCTTCGTGGCAAGGTTGTTTCGCGATCTCATCGATCAGCAGCGCTTTGAAGTCGTCCCAAGGATATAGGCCGGCCGTGTGCAAACGGACGACCATCCCAAACGCCCTGCTCTGCCAAGGCGCATCGAACACTGGTTCGCCGTTCTTGCGAGGATAGGCGATCGATCCCGACATTTCAGGGATTTTGACGGTTGTGGCGACGCTCATTTCCGCGCCTCCCACTCTTCGCGACTCAAAGCACCCGTCGTCCCAATCATCGAGTCGCGTGTTACCAGCTCTGCGAGTTGCTCTTCGGTTAGATCGTCGGTGTTGGCGGGACGCACCGGGATTACGAGATATCGCTGCTCAGCGCTCGTGTCCCAAACGTGGACCTTGACCGCTTCGCTTACTTTGTAGCCGAAGTCGGCCATCACGCCTCTAGGGTCGCTTACGACTTTTGCACGATATGGCGCGGATTTGAACCAGACCGGTGGAATGCCAAGAAGCGTCCAAGGATAGCACGAACATAACGTACAAACCCAGATGTGATGGTCTTCAGCGGTGTTGAAGACGGCCTTAACGTGCTCGGTCTGCAGACCCCGATAGCCCAACTCAGCGATAGCCGAGGTCCCGTCTATTTCGAGCCGCTTCCGATAATCGGGGTCGATCCAAGCTTTTGCGACAACGCGCGCGCCGTGCATTGGACCGAGATCGTTCTCGAAAGCATTGACTAGAGTGTCAATGGCGTCGTGCGTCGTGATGTTCTTTTCGACCAACAGAGATTCGAGCGCTCGAACTCGTGCTTCGATCTCCGTTGGCGGCCTCCACTCATGTGCATGAGCATGGTCGTGATGATCGTGGTCATGGTCATGGTCGGACATCATAGGACTCCAGCAGATTTCTAAGCGGGATCGAGGTAGTTCTCGAACAAGTCGACGTACACGGCATCGGTCGGCCGGCCGTCTTCCCCCCAGAGTTCATCTCCAGTGAACTTCACCGCGTAGAGATGTTCGGGGACTTCCCCCCGCCCTGTTGCAAGCGCCTCATGATGGCAATGAGCGCCATGGTACACTTCAACGACGCCGAGCTTCCCCTTGGTGAAAGAAGGTAGACGCGTGTGCGCGAGAGGATTGATGTTCTTCGCCTTTACGCGATCGCCAGGCTTGAATTTCGCAGGTCGATCGATCGGTCTGTCGTGAGGCGTGCCGCCATAAAGCACCCCGTAGAGCTTCTTGGCATAATCGCTTGGGTTGGTAGGCATATCGGGATGCGCGACCATTTGCATGCTTGCCTGCTCTCGAACCCGCGTGTCCAGCTCTTCGGTCGTTACAACCCCTTTGTCGTTCAATAGCTTCTCATAGGCGTAGAGCCACTTTTCGTAATAGCCGGTACTTAGATACAGCGAGGGAGGCATATTCTCGATAGTTGTGCGCTGTTCCGGCGTCGAGTTGACGCCGGTCACTTGGCACGTGACGGCGATGCCGTGCATCCGCCCTTCCCACGGGGCGTGAAACGGTGGTTCGTTTGGTTCCGGTACGACCGGGCCAAATCCGTGTTTACCGCCGATGTCGTGAATGCCGTTCATGCGCCGGGACCTTCCCTATCGGATCCGGCAACATCCTAGCCATTCCAGAACTGAGTTCTTGCTTGATTGCGCCAATCTTCTTGACGAGTTTGTTTTCATCCCACGCAATTATGCTCCTGCTCAGGCACTTTGCGCAAAAATTGGGCGACCTTCCAATGCTTGCCGGCACGAAGTCCTCATGGCATCTCCGACAGGCGCGTTACCACCTTGTCGGCGTCGCGGCTCTCGTCCCACGTGCCCGCCAGCAGAACGGCAAGCAACGGTCGCCCGATCAAGCATCATCGACCTGAACACTGGTCGGGACGTCGAGCCGGCCCTGATCGACCCGAAAACGAGGCGGCCCCTGAGCGACCCACGCTTCAACTTTATCGCTACCCCGGGAGCGAGCGAGCGGGTGAAAGCCACATTCGCAAAGAGAGATATTGCGGCCAAAACGGCGGCAAAATAGCTCGACAGTCTTTACGCCAGATAGGTGACCACTGGCTCAATCCTAAGAAGGTGATGCCGATCAAGCTAGGCGGCCATCTCCCGACCGCCGTGAACTACCGTGAACAGCGCGCGTCGATCCGCAGGTGAGATCGCTGGGCGGGTTTGCTTTTCATCGGACTCGATGCTTGAAAGATGCGTTTTCTCCGGGACCGTCGCCGACGTTGCCGCTAGGATTGCTTCAACATTCGTGACGACGGCTCTCGCGCTCTCCTCCATCATCTCGAGAGCGGTGACGCCCCTTGCGGTCAACCGCCAGCCAAACGAATATCTCTGCACGAAACCTAGGGAGAAGACGTCCAGTGATGGAAACGTGGCACCAAGCCGCTTGCTGTATTTCGCCCAATCAGCGCCGCTGGTGGCCAGCAGTGCTAGGTCACGCTTAATGTCCGCGAGCGTACCCAACCTATTCGGGTAGCTGGATAGCACCTTCAAAATGGACACTTGGAAATTCACGGCCGCAACCATCCAATATATCTACCATTCCGTCATCGATGCTTTGATTCAAGCAATACTTTCAAGCGACTTTACGGCCCAGAGGTTTTTTTCTCAAGAACGCGCCGGGCTTACTTGAAGGTTTCCCGGGCGCCAGCATGAAGGCCCATCGGCTCACACAGCGCGGCCAGCCCACGAATTAGGAGTCCGGCCCCTGCTGCGTATTCTACAGCGTCGCGGCGACTGCTGCACCTAACGCGCCGATCCGTCCAACAAAAGCAACGGCAGCAAGTGTATTGCTTGCATTGACAAGGGGCGCAAGGCGCTGGGAGCAGTTGGTTACGACTGCCGTTCGCTATCCTAATGCTGAAAGCGTTGCCAGAACAGGTGGCGCTTCGCGGCCGCAAGCCTCCTGCCGCCGACGAATTCAACAACGCGCTCCCGCGCGGTCGTGGAACACCAATCTGTTCAGCAGTTTCGAAGACGACATCCTCATGAGGTCGGGAAGCGCCTGCTGTGGTAACAAGCTTTACAGCTGCGCGCCGCCAAGAGCGGCCTAATGCGTCATCGCCGGCAGTTTCGATCCACAACAACCAAGAGTCTATGAGCGCGGTCAAAACGGTCGACAGCGACAGCCTTGAATGACTCCCTTTGACTATCAACGTTTTCCAAGTTTTTCCTCCGTCGGACCGAGAGCCACGCCAGCAATATTGTCGTATCTCTGTTGCCCTCAAGATCACACGACATCCGCCGCACTCACCATTAATGCCCGACACGTCGTTGAGAACCGCTGTCAGCATCAACGAACATCATATCTTCACCTCGACCACGAGGGAACGCTGATCTGACTGTATGAATTTAACTTGCGCTATCCGCCTCTTGATATTTCGCGTTGCTTGCCTCCGCCGTAGCGTGAAGTCGATCTAGATAGTGGGCGCTCGCCAAGACCCGTTCATCGGAGAATTGTTCACCAACGACTTGAAGCCCGACCGGCATCCCCTGGGGGCCCATCAGTACAGGGAGTGAAACCGATGGTCCTCGTAAAAAGGTCCAGGCCGTATTTGCGGCGGGCGAGCCTGTATGGCCCGCCGCAGCCAATGGCGCTTCGTCGGTTGCGGACAGAGTGACCAAAGCGTCGAAGCCGCGCATGGCCTGCGCGAAGAGGCTACGGCACTGTTCTCCTACGGCAAGCGCGCGTTCATAGTCCGCAGTTCCGATGCGGCGCCCTCTTTCCAAGATTGCCTGGAAGTTTGGGCTCAGGCTGGGATATCGTTGGGCCAACTCCCAGGTAAAATTGCGCCGAACTTCATAGTCGTGGATCGTTTGCGCGGTCGATAGCAATGCCTCGAATTCGCTTGGTAGACACATCTCCGAAATACTGACGCCTTGCGCCGTCAGCCCGTCGACATAGCTCGAGAACACCCGCTTTAAGTTGCCATTGACGTTGTCCCATCCAGGGCCATGGCAGAACCCAAGACGGGGCGTGAAGGTGTCGAGACGCGACGACGCTGGCTCCACCGCACAACGATAAAACCGCTCGATATCGGCCAACGAATTCGAGAGCACGCCGACAGTGTCGAGGGTCTCTGACAAGAGAAGGACGCCGGTACGGCTAAGCCGGCCATAGCTCGGCTTGAACCCGAACACGCCGCAAAAGGATGCCGGTCGGATGACCGACCCCAAAGTTTGCGTTCCAAGCGCTAGCGGCACCATCCCGGCGGCAACCGCCGCCGCCGACCCACTCGACGAGCCACCCGGCGAATAATCCAAATTACGTGGATTCAGAGACGTCGTTGGACGCGACGTGGCGAGTTCGGTGGTCCTGGTTTTCCCAAGGATCACAGCACCATTCTCGCGTAAGAAGGCAACAATAGCCGCATCCTTGGCAGGCAAATGACAGGAAAAGATCGGTGATCCGTAAGAAGTGACCATATCGGCGGTGTCGAAGATGTCCTTCACCGCTACAACAAGGCCATAGAGGCTTTTGCCGCGATGCAAGCGATCCGCTGCTTCGGCCTCCTTCAACGCGCGATCCTTGTCAAGAAACTCCCAGGCGTCAATTCGAGGATCAGCAACTGAGATCGCATCGAACGCCTCCACAACACTTTCCATCGCAGCGCTAACCACGTGCTCCCTCGCCTGAACTTCACCGGTTCCTGACAATTATATCTCCGCTTCACCGGGGAAATTGAGACGGTTCTCCAACCGAATGCCGCCTCTGGCGTCACCCAACATGAGAGCTGTTACCATCCCTCTCATGATCCGTAGTAACGTTAGGGGAACCGCCATCAGACAGGAGCTTTTTGCCGAACACGTAAAGCAAGCGCGGTTGGCCGCATTTAGGCGTTCTTCGAGACGCCCCAGAAAACGGGCATGGGACCTTTCGTGACACCTTCCACGCCCTTTCGCCATGCCTGGCAGGTCAGAAAAAATCCTGTGGGCGCATATACGACACCTTCGACCGCCGCTTTGTTGATGTTGTCGACAGCGACTTTTTCTTCAGCAAGACTCGACGCTTCGAACCACGCGTTGATACCAGCCTCTACGCCAGGCACATCAGGCCAGCCAAACCACGCCTTATCGCCGTCGGCGCGCAATCCAAAATATGCCGCTGGATTAATGCAATCGGCGCCAGAAAATTCCGTGTGAAACATGTGCCAACCACCCTTGGACGCAGGTGCCTTTGACGTACGGCGCGCTCCCACGGTACCCCAATCGGTAGCCACAAAATCCACGTTCATGCCTAGCCGCCTAAGTAGATCGGCGGTAACGTCGCCTTGCGGCTTCACCAGCGGAAAATCTTGGGCGACGAGACAGGTGACCGGCTCTCCGGCGTACCCAGCTTCCGCGAGCAACTTCTTGGCGGCCTCCATATTGCGCTTCCCTTTGAGGATATCGCCCCCGGCTTCCGTGTAGAGAGGAGTACCCGGGGTGAAGAATCCGGAAACGGACTTCCACATGGTCTCGTCGTCTCCCACAAGCGCGACCATGTAATCTTGCTGGCTTATGGCCATCATCACTGCTCGACGCACACGCACGTCACTAAACGGAGGTTGAAGGTGATTGATGCGAAAGCAACCAATGTGGCCGAGCGGATCGGCGACCTCGACGGCGATCTTTTTGTTCCGCCGCAGGAGCGGGATAAGGTCCGGCAAGGGGCTCTCCCACCAATCGATCTCACCATTCTGCAGTGCCGTCGACGCCGTCCCCGGATCTGGCATGATTAGCCATTCGATCCGGTCAACCAGCATCCGCTTTCCGCCGGCGAGCCAAGAAGCGGGCTCGACTCTCGGAACGTAGCCGTCGAATTTCTCGAACACAGCTCGCGCGCCAGGCGCCCACTCCGAGCGCGCGAATTTCATCGGACCACTGCCCACGAACTCGTTGATCTGCTTAAATGGATCGGTCTGGGCAATCCTTTCCGGCATGATGAACGCGCAGGGACTACTGTGTTTGCCCAGCGCGAACAGCATCTTCGGGAACGGCCTCGAGAGGACCCATTTGAAAGTCCGGTCGTCCACCGCGACCAACTCTTTCTCGACCGCTTTAATCCGCTTGCCCATTTGGTCGCGCGCCGACCATCGCGCCAAGCTCGCGACCGCGTCCTTTGCCAGCACCGGCTCGCCGTCATGAAACTTCAATCCGGCCCGGAGGCTGAAGGTCCAGGTCAGTCCGTCAGCCGAGACGGTTTCTGATTCGGCCATCTGACGCTGCGGTATCAGCTGGCTGTCGACACCATAAAGAGTGTCCCAGACCAACATAGCGCCGTTTCGCACCACGTATTGCGTACCCCAAATCGGGTCAAAATTGGCGAGATCAGCCTGGGGAACGAAGCGCAGGGTCTTAGAGCTGGACCCGAAAGACAAAGATGGCTTGGCGACGGCTGCGGTCGATAGCGCGACAGCTGTCGTCTTCAGAAACTTTCGGCGATCCATTTCATCCGCCTTTCGCGAAGACGTCTTTTGTACAACGAAGACGGCTCTTGTCCTGACCTGTCGGTAAGGCACTCGCGCAGGCGATTAAGCGCTTCATCCTGCCTCCTCTCATCGCAGAGAAAGAACGAGGTGACGCTCGCCAGCTTAAAACGCTCGTCCGCGGCATATCGAACGAACTTCGAAACATCGACCAGCTCCGCCCCACGTCAGATGCCCTTCTGGACCCGACCTCGAAAGCTCCTCCGGTTTGAGGAGACCGACGCCGCGTGACCATCCAGAGAACAGGCAAACGCCTCAAAGAAGGCTAGGAAGGCGAAAGGGCCCACTCGACATCCAGTTTTCGGATATGAGGTGGTCCAGCTACGATTAGCGGCTTCGCGCAGCGATCAACAGGTGAACGTCATGAATTCGATTTCCACTCCGACTAACCGATCGGCCAGCCCTATGCAGCTGCGACGGAAACAATTCGTGGTTTATTTCTACAAGACGCGGGCTTGAAGAAAAATTTGCCGGAAGCGCTTTTCGATGTCGCGCATGAGGTTATCCATTGCCTCGGACCAGTTCAAACTGCGACAGTTCTCGAAGAGGGTCTAGCGCTGCACTTCAGCTTGTACCACGCTCACCCTGAGGCTGGTTTGCCTGCGGACTACGCAGAAGCATTGCGACTATACAAAGCTTTCGTGTCCGCTGGCGGGGACATTCGTCCTCTTCGCGAGGTTGAGCCATACGTTTTGCGCGCGGATCCGGGACTTATCAAACGCCTCGCGCCCAAGCTCACCGATGATGACATGAACAGGCTTCGCCTGACGCTCGACCAGCTTTGATCGCTATTCACAGCGCGAACCGAGATTAGCGCCCTAGTTCGAACGCGCCTCATCTCGAGCCGCCAATTTGCTTTTCGGTTATCCCCTCCGGCCCGTTCTACGGATTCAATCGGTCGGGCGCCAAGGTCAGCCAAGGCCTCATCGACAACTGGTGGCGGCAGGGAATGATGGGCGGCGCCAAGGCTCATTACGACTGCATCAAGGCCTTCTCCGAGACCGACTTCACCGAAGATCTCAAGAAGATCGACGTGCCCGTGCTGATCATGCACGGCGAGGACGACCAGATCGTACCGATCGGCGACAGCGCGCACCTGGCCATCAAGCTGGTGAAACGTGGCACGCTGAAGACCTATCCTGGCCTGCCCCATGGGATGGCTTCGACTCACCCCGATATCATCAACGTAGACCTGCTGGCCTTTATCCGGGCCTGAGGTTTCGGCTATTTGGATTTTAGTGTTGGGTTTGAAGCCAACTGACTTTTAACCGAACTGTCTCGCGTGACTTGGCCGACGCGAATAGGCTGGGCAATGAGCCTGCCTCGCCGGCGCCGGCCAAGCCGTTGCATCGCAATGCCGCTGTACTGGCGGCCTCCGGGATCCAAGGTCAGCCATAGATGCGGGCGGCGAACGCCAAACTTCGCCGCTTTAATCGCCCGGTGGACCTCCGCCTAGCCCTCGGCTTCGGCGGGCAGCGCGAAATCCTTCCGGAGGTCGTCGCGCCTCCTTCGTCCGAGACCGTGAGCAGGTCCCCTTCGGCGGATATGGGCGCCAATGCGCAGCTCTTCCCGTCGTGTCGATATGACAGACGGTCTACTTCACATCGCCAGAAATAGCTGCGACGCCGGCCGCCGCGCACTCCTCGTCCTGGTCTCCGCCCGGCGATCCGCCGACGCCCAGACCCGCAACAATCTCGGGTCCCCGCTTGATCGCCACAGCCCCGGGAAGCGCAACGACGTTAGGAGCACTCGCAAGTTGGGCTCCGGTCCCATTGGGATATTTAGCGACGAGCTGAACGAACTCACTCGTCTTCTCGAGGCCGAAGATCGGCCCCATCGTCACAACCGTGTAAGCCTTGCGGAAGGCAGAGTCTTTTGTGTGCACGGTCGCGTGGTCTCCCCGAAGCTGGATAACCACGAGGCCTGACGTATCGACGACAAAGGCGTTCACCGGATATCCGCGGTCGGCGCACGCCTTCACAGCAGCTTCGGCCGCCCTTTCGGCCAAGTTCACCGGCATATAATAGCCGCTCATGTTCACCTGGGCCGATGCCGGGGAGCAAAGTGCAGTTGAGGCAGCCGAGAGCGCGACCGAGAGAGAGATGGTCTTCATGGTTGTTTGTCTTTCCGCACGGTTTTTCTGAAGTCAAATCTTCTGCTTCGCGAGGAAGGCTCTTATCAGCTGGGCTGCCTCATCAACCGCCTCATCGAGGGCGAAGTGACCTGCGTCGAGCAGGTGGACCTCGGCGTCGGGTACATCATTTTTGTACGCTTCCGCTCCGGGGAGCGCGAAGGATGGGTCATACTTGCCCCAGATGACGAGCAGAGGCGGAAGATTGCGTTTCAGCCAATCCTGCCAGGCGGGATAGCTGGCCACATTCGTCTGATAGTCGAAGAATAGGTCGGACTGGATTTGTCGTTGGCCAGGCTGCGCCAGATGCGCTCCCTCCACCTTCCACGCAGCCGGATCATAGTGTTCCGGACGCGGTGTTGATCCGAGGTGTCGCACTTTGGCACCCTCTAGGGAGATGAAGCCCGGGATGATTTTGTCTTCGTATGCGGCGCGATCCTTCCAGAAGGCTTTGCGGATGTCCCAAGCCGGCCCTAAACCTTGCTCGTGCGCGACAGCGTTCTGGACGATGATCGCCTTCACTCGCTCGGGATGAGCGACCGCCAACCGCATCCCAATCGGCCCACCGTAGTCGTTGTTGTAGAGAACGTAGCTCTTCAACCCAAGTTGCTGCGTCAGATCGTCAATGACCTGAGCCAAGTGATCGAAGGTGTATCGAAATTTGTCCGGAGGTGGCGCGTCGCTCTGACCAAAGCCCGGATAGTCCGGCGCGATCAGATGGTACCTGTCGGCCAAGAGGGGGATGAGCGTCGCGAACTGCTGCGAAGACGCAGGATACCCGTGTAGGAGCAGGATAGCCGGCGCATCCTTGGGACCGGCCTCGCGATAGAAGACATTCGTTCCGCCGACCGATACCGTATGATATGTCGTCGTCGAAGAAATCGACGTGACCGCCTCGTCGGCGGATGAGGCCGCCGCCGAGGAAAGCGCAGTGACTACCGCCAGCAGAGCGGTCGCTAGAAGCTTCTTCGTCATTGTATTCATCTTTAGTTGAGTGGCCCGGCTTTGCAAACGAGTGCCGGTGTTTGCGTGTTGCTCACGATCTGATCCTCTACGTTCGATCAATTGCAGCAGTTACTCGGCATTGAGTTTGCGGATCATGTTTTGTGGCTTTCGATCGTCTCAGGGTAGATAGCCAACTTGGAAGGGGCCCTTCCATCTTGCGGAAGCCCTTCAGAACGTGAGTTGACAGCTGCCACTTTCTCGTAGCAGCCGCCCTCGGCTCGCGGCCTCGCCAGCTCCCCAGGTTTTGAAAAAGGACTTCTTTATGTCGTTTCTCACCAACCAGGGTCCGGCTATCGATACCCTCTTCGATGGCCAATCGCTCTCAACACTCATGGGGACCAGTCAGCATTTTGACGTTAGCTCCAACTTCATCACGCATCGGCAAATTGTTCAGTTCCATTGATTGAAAGCGATACTTCCGAAACCAACGGGTACACCCTTTCGAGCTTTCGACTTAGACACTCCTACGCTCGTCGTGGCGAGGTGATTACGCTTTGCTAGCCAAACCTCTGCAAAGCGGTTGGACTGCGGAGATATAAGTGAACGATCGTACAACTCCATTCTCAGCCGGAACCCTCAACGTCGCGGTGCTGCAAGTGGCGCCCGTCTACCTCGACTGTTGGGCGACATGGGAGAAACTAAAAGAGTTTGGGGATCGCGCTGTCGCACACGGCGCCGAGCTACTGACTTGGGGAGAAAGTCTGATCCCCGGTTATCCCAATTGGACCGCCGTCGACACAACAGAAGCTCAAGCTCCTGTGTACGCTCGCTACTGGGATCAGGCTGTTACGTTGGACGGCGCGCTCGTGGCTGATATGCGGGAATTTGCGAAAACGCGTGCCGTAATGTTGATCGGAGGTGTCGCCGAGAGAGAAAATGGGACGGTTTACTGCACTTTGCTTACGATAGGAGCAGATGGACAGTTGCTTGGTCGTCACCGCAAATTAAAGCCGGCCAATCTTGAGCGAACCGTTTGGGGCGACGGAGATGGTGTGGGCCTCCGAACCTACGAGACGAAGATCGGTAAGATCGGAGGCCTCAACTGCCGCGAGAATTGGCTCCCGCTCGCGCGCGCAGCTCTCCATCAGCAAGGCGAATTTGTCCACGTAGGCGTCTGGCCAGGGAGCGACAGGCTGGCCGGGGACATCACGCGGTTTATTGCCCTTGAGGGCCGATCTTGGTCCATAGCGGCCTGCGGGTTGTTGCGCTCATCGGACATGGCACACCTGAGCGCGGAAGAGTTTCCCCTGCGCGACGCAATGCTTTCGCGAAAGAGCACATGGCAGGACGGCGGCTCGAGGATCGTATCGCCAAGCGGGGAAGTCGTTGCCGGTCCGTTAATCGGCGAAGAGGGCATCATATCCGCACGGCTGACAGCTCGGGCTGTGGTTGAAGCGCGCCAGGCTCTCGATTCGAGTGGTCATTATTCGCGTTCCGACGTGCTGCGGTTGGAAGTACGTCAGGCAGCAACACTGTTTTGAAAGCCGGAGATCTCCTCGCGGCTTGGTCGGCACCACGGTACTGTCGCGGTTCGTCGGCGCCTCTTAGGGCATCATAAAGATGATCTATCTGGCACCGCCACCTCAAAATATTAATTCTTGCTCTTCATGAACTCGGCGATGCCAAAACAGACCGTCGCTTGACGAACATCATGACGTCGCCTCCGCGAGACAAGCAGCGAACGGCGGAAGTTCTCTTCCGGCCGCGGCCCCAATACGAAGTGCCGACAGGCATTGTGCGCTTGAGCTAGACGAGAAGTGCTAGCGTCCGATTGAGCCTAGAACGCATGGGCGGTCTAGTATTCTCTGCCGTGATTTGAACAATGATGCTCCGGCCTCGGTCGCATTGTCGCAGGTGGCCTTGCAAAAACTGGCGCTCCGTCACCCCTGCTCCCGGAAAACCGGCACATTGGCTCAAACAATCGGCACGATGCTTCCCGCGGATGCAGCCAAAGTTAACGAAACGAGCAGGCGGCCTCGTCTCCGCACAGCGCGTTGCGAAGATTCCCAATGGTGGCGCAAATCTGGACGCAGTTACGCTCTGTCATATCCAGGATGGGAGCAGGCAAAATGATCACAAGGCGACGAGTTCTTTCTCTTCTGAGTAGCGCGGTTCTGGCGAGCGCTTGGGTATCCGCGCCCGCGGCGGCAAAAGACACCGTCAAGATTGCATTCATAGGTCCCTTGTCGGGCGGTAATTCGGCGCCGGGCCTGGGCGGACGGAATTCTGCGTCGTTGGCGGTGCAGCAGCGGAATGCCAACGCGAACGCCAAGTACAACTACGAGCTTGTCGCCTACGACGATGAGTGCAAGCCGAACGTCGGCATTCAGGTCGCCACCAAGGCTGCGTCCGACAATTCGATCATCGCAGGCGTGACGCACTACTGCTCTGCGGTTGGCATCGCCACCGTAGACACCTACGCGCGGTTCGGTCTCCCGGTCGTGGTGTGGGGCGCGATCCTCCCAGAGATCACCTACGGCAACGACTACAAGGAGATCCATCGCGTCAACGGCACGATGATCAATGAGGGTAAACTGGCGGCGGAGTTTCTGACGAAACAGGGCTACAAGAAGTTCGTGATGATCCACGACACCACGGACTACGGTAAAGGTCAATTCAAGTATTTCTCCGAATATCTTAAGCCGGCGGGCGGCGAAATCCTGGCGACTTTTCCGGTAAGCCCGGATCAGCAGGACTTCACCGCCGAACTCACCAAGATCAAGGAATTGAAGCCTGACGTGATCATAGTGGGCGGTTTGACGCCGCTCGGCGTCCGACTGCGGTCGCAAATGGATCGCGTAGGCGTCCAGGCGCAGTTTGCAGGAGTCTCCGGCATCATGACGGCCGGGTACATCGAGGGCGCAGGTGCTGCTGCCGAAGGCACGATTTCGTTCCACAACGGCGCGCCGCTCAGCAAGTACGCCGAGGGTCAGGTCTTCATGGACGCCTACACCAAAGCAGGTTTCCGCGAGGATCCGGACGCCTATGGGCCATTCGCCTACTCGGCTGCGAACCTCATCATGGACGCAATCGAGAAGGTCGGCCCGGACCGCAAGAAAGTTAAGGCCGAACTCAACGGAACGAAGGGCTACAAGGCCCTCGTCGGCGAGATCAACTTCGACGATCACCGTCAGAACATCATGAGCGCGAACGTCTATGTCGCGCAGGGCGGAAAGTGGGTTTACTGGCCGGAGAGCGACTACGCGGCCGGCAAGAAGAAGCTCGCGAAGGACTGACGATCAGGAACGGTCGCCGTTCGCCTCGCGCGCGGCGACCGTCGCTCTCACGAACCTCGGAATCGTGCCATGGACCTCGGAATACTGGCGCAGCAGGTGTTCAACGGCGTGATGCTGGGCGTCATCTACGCGATGATCGCCGTCGGCTTTTCGCTCTTCTTCGGCGTTCTCGACATCATCAAGTTCTCTCATGGCGATGTCGTGACGGTCGGGGCATTTTCGAGCCTCGGCGCCGTCGGCATCGCCGGCGGCCTGGTCGCGCTTCCTCCGCTTCTAGCGCTGGGAGCGGGGATTGCGGCGGCGGTCGCCATAGGCGGCCTTGTCGGATCGCTGATCGGTCGCTTCCTCATCTTGCCATTGCGTCAGGCGCCCGCGGTCAACGTGCTGCTCGCGACCCTTATGGCGGGAACGGTTCTCCGCGAAGCGATCCGACTTGGCGTTCCCAACGGTGGTAATCCAAAGCCATTCCCGGGGCTTTTGCCGGCTGGATCGATCCGCATCGGCTCTTTCAGCGTCGGATACGACAGCGTTATCATTCTCTGTGCGGGTCTGGCGCTGGTGCTCGCGACGCACCTTCTGATCTCGCGCTCTCGGATGGGATTGGCCATCCGTGCCGTGGCGCAGGACGGCGAAGTGGCCCGGCTCGCGGGCGTCGACTTTCAGCGCGTCGTCCTGGGCACGTTCGCACTCGGCTCCGCGCTTGCGGCCTTCGCCGGCTGCATGCTGGGGCTCTACTATCGGGAGATCAACTTCAATATGGGAGTCCTGCTAGGTGTGATCGGGTTCGCGTCGGCCGTCGTCGGCGGACTGGGAAGCCTGCTCGGGCCGATTATCGGCGGCTTTCTGTTCGCCGGTGTGCAGACGCTCGTCGTCGTGGTCCTGCCGTTCTCGAGTGCCTACAAGGACGTGATCGCCTTTGCAGCCGTGATCGTTCTGATCGGTCTGTTTCCCACCGGCCTGATCGCCGAGCGACGAAGCGAGCGAGTGTAGGATGAGCAGCTTTCCGACCTCTGCGCCATCCTTGTCCTTCATGATGCGACTTCAGCGCCTCCCCCGTGCGGTCGCGGCGATCACCGTGCTGGTTCTGCTCGGAGGTGGCGCTCTTCTGATCCATTCGGAATCGCAAACGCAGGTGCTCGGCATGCTCGCTGCGTTCTTGGTCGTCTTCGCGCTCGCCGACAGATCGGCGGCCGGCAAGGAGATCGCGGCCATCTGCGGCGATTACAGCGGGTTCGCCAATGCACTCGCGATGATCGCCGCTTTGGCGATCGCCATCATCTTCAGCGGGGAGCACTACACGCTCCTGATGCTTTCGACCGTCGCGCTGTTCGCGACCGCGTGCGTGGGTCTCAACATCCAATTGGCGTTCGCCGGCATCGTCAATTTCGCAGGCGCCGCCTTCTTTGTGATCGGGTCTTACACTGCCGGCGTCCTGACGTCTTTCCCTGGCTTGCCACATATCGCGATACTGGCGATCGGCGGCCTCGTCACCGGCGCGCTGGGCCTGGTGTTGTTGCTTCCTGTCCTCCGCACACGCGGACACTACGCGGCACTGGTGACCATGGCCTTCGGGCTGCTCCTGCGTACCTTCCTCGAGGTGAACGACACCCTCGGGGGGCCACAGGGGATGAAGATCCAGGGCTTCTCGATCTTCGGCATCGACTTCAGCCGGACCACCTCGATCGGTCCTTGGGACGTGTCGTTCTACTTTCCGTATGCGATCCTTTCGATCGTCCTTTTCGCGCTTGCCTTTACTTTCGCCAGGCGCCTCGAATCCTCCTGGATCGGCGTCGCGCTGGATGCCGTCCGGAGCGACGAGACGGCAGCATCCGTGTTCGGGCTTTCGATCGTACGATGGAAGGCCGTCGCATTCCTTCTGGGCAACGCTATCATAGGCGTTGCCGGCGCCGCCTACGGCATGATGAACGGCTTCGTCACGCCCAATGGGGCAGGCCTCGGGGAATCGCTCCTTCTGCTGTCGATCGTCGTGCTCGGCGGGTTGGGAAACATGTGGGGCGCGATCGTCGCCGCCGGCATCATCATCGTGCTGCCGGAGAAGTTGCAGGCGGTCCAGGAGTATCGTCTGCTCATCTTCGCGATGCTTGTCCTCTGCATCCTGCTGTTCAGGCCGCTCGGCATTCTGCCACGCCCGGTCCGAGATTTTTCCCGCATTTCCGATGGCAGGGAGGAGGGACTGTGACCGCAAACCTGCTCTCCTGCACGGGGTTGACGATGCGCTTCGGCGGCCTGGTCGCGCTGGACAGCCTCGATTTCACGCTAGGTCGCGGCGAAACCGTCGGGCTGGTCGGACCCAACGGCTCCGGCAAGACGACGTTCTTCAACGTCGTGACGGGCCTCTATCGTCCCAGCGCGGGCACCGTCCGACTGGGCGAGCTCAATCTCTTCGCGAAATCTCCACAGACCGTTGGCCAGGCGGGAATCGTCCGGACATTTCAACGATCTCGGCTGATGCTCGATCAGAGCGCCTTCGACAACATCATGGTCGGCAAACTGTCGTCACTTGACCTCAGGCTGACAAGGAACATCTTCCGCAGGAGGCGCTTGAGCGCCGAATTGGAGGCGTCGATACGCGAGGTACGGTCGCTCGCTCACCGCTTCAATCCTGTGATAGCCGACCGTCTCTTCCAGCCCGCCGGCTCCTTTACGATGATCGACCGGCGGCGCATTGAGATCTGCCGAGCGCTGATGGCCCGGCCGCGCGTGCTGCTGCTGGACGAGCCTTCGGCGGGCATGACGCACGACGAGACCCGGCAGCTTATGGGGGATCTCCTGGCATTCCGAGCCGAACTCCCCGAACTCGCGGTAGTCCTGGTCGAGCACGAGATGGATGTAATCCGAAGGGTATCCGACCGCTGCGTCGTCCTGAATTTTGGCCGCAAGATCTTCGAAGGGTCGTTCGAGGCGTTGATGGCGGATCGTGACGTGCAGACCGCTTATCTGGGAGAGGACGCATGAGGACTGCTTCGGAAGGCAGCCGCAAGCTCTCGGTCATCGGCGTTACGGCGGGATACGACAAGGCGGACGTGCTGAAGAACGTGACCGTGGAGGCGAAGCCCGGCCAGGTCACGTGCATCCTCGGAGCCAACGGCGCCGGCAAGAGCACGCTGATCCGGACCATCCTCGGTCTCAACCGGGCACGGAAAGGCGAAATCTACTTCGGCGGCGATGCGATCGCGCGCTTGCCGACGCATCGGATCGCCGCCCTTGGAATTGCAACCGTGCCGGAGGGCAATCGCGTTCTTCCAAAGATGACGGTGTCGGAAAACCTCAGAGTGGGCGGACTGCTCATCCGCGACGACAGACGCGTCGCGGCCCGGATGGAAGAACTTTTCGAAACCTTTCCGAGGCTCAGGGAGAGAGCCAGCCAACTCGCAGGGACCTTGTCCGGCGGCGAACGCTCGATGCTGTCCATCGCCCGGGGCCTGATGACCGATCCCGAGTTGATCGTGTTCGACGAACCGTCCCTCGGTCTTTCTCCGCTGTTTGTTTCGGAAGTCTTCGCAATCGTGAGGAGGCTCAAGGCAGCAGGTCTTTCCATCCTGCTGGTTGAGCAGAACGTTCGCCAGACGCTGAAGGTCGCGGATTATGGCTATGTACTCGTTCAAGGCCAGGTCATGGCCGAAGGAGACGCCGGGACGCTGATGCAGAACCCAGAACTGCACAGAGCGTATTTCGGCGTTCATTAGGGGAGAAAGCAAGGAATGAACCTCCATATACACGAACGCATCATCCCGGTACGAAAACCGAAGGGGTTCGAGCCGGTCGTCCAGCGCTGGTCGACAGCGTTCGTGAACGGCTGCGACGAGATCTGCGTTGCTTTCCACGGTGTGCAGGGGAGGTCGGTCGAGGAGGTGCGCGCATCGCCGTTCTTCCGGTGGATTGAAGCGGCTCTGGCGCTGCCCAGCGGCCCGACCGTCCATGATCACGCATGGCACGTCGATCAGAACGGTCTGCACACCCACATCGTGGCCGCATATTGGGTCGACCGGCAGAAGCGCGACGACTGGATGGCCGACCTCCACGTGAATTCCTGGTGGAAGAACGAGGCGCGTCTGACCGAGCCGACCGGCTATTTCCGTGAAAGCATCACTGTTCCTGTCGACCGCCAGGAGAGCATCTACTGGATCGACTACCCCGCCGGGCTGATGCGCTCCAAGGAAGTCGCGATCTATCCGACGCCTTATTGCGGCTATTACGGCGCGATGCGGGACCGCATTCCCCTGGCGGCCGTCGACAAGCTCGAGTCGCCGACGGCCGATCTGCCGGCCCCACAGGCGCGGGCGACGAAGGGAGCGCGATGGCGCATCGTCACACCGGAAAATCTCGCCATCATCCGGTCAGCGGCGTTTTGGGGACGCTGCGATCCGTCTCAGACCGAAGACTACATGCGCGAACTGCGCGCTCCTCTTCTGCGAGGAATGGATTTCCTCAAGGAATCTCCGACGGCGACAGGGTGCGCGTCCCTGCGCTTCCAGCAGACGTGCGATGCCGCCGGCGAATCCGTTCTTGAGACGCACGCGCTCGGCTATTTCCTGTCGCTCAAGCACATGGAGAACTGGGCGGAGCATCACGCCTCCCACGAGGCGATCTTCTCGGCTGCGATCGCGCGCTACCGCAAGTACGGAAAGGCCAACCAGTTGCGCACGTGGCACGAAGTCTTCGTTGTTCCGCAACAGGACAATATCTTCGAGTACGTAAACTGCGCGCCGGGGACCGGTCTGTCGAGCTACTTCGACGCCGAAAAGCTTTCCGACTGACATTCATGCGCATCAATTCGAACGAGAGAAAACTCATGTCTCCACAAGTCAAGGTCGCCGCGGTACACGCCGCTCCCGTCTTCCTCGATAGGGCCGCCACCACGGCCAAGGCCATTTCGATTATCCGAGAGGCCGCGAAAGCCGGAGCCCAACTGATCGCATTCCCGGAGACCTACATTCCCGCTTTTCCGGTCTGGGCCGCTCTCTGGGCGCCGATCGACAATCACGATCTCTTCGTGCGCATGGCGGAGCAATCCGTCGCAGCGGGCGGTCCCGAGATCGCGGCGATCCGCAACGAAGCGCGCACGCTCGGCGTGACCATTTCCATGGGGATCAGTGAGAGTTCGCCGGTAAGCGTTGGACTGATCTGGAACAGCAACATCATCATCGGGCCTGACGGACAGGTTCTCAACCATCATCGGAAGCTTGTGCCGACATTCTACGAGAAACTCGTGTGGGCCGCGGGCGACGGCGAAGGTCTCCGGGTCGTCGATACTCCCGTCGGGCGCGTCGGAAACCTCATCTGCGGCGAAAACACCAATCCTCTCGCTCGATACAGCCTGATGGCTCAGGCGGAGCAGGTCCACATTTCGAGCTGGCCGCCGATGTGGCCGACCCGTCGGCCCAAGGGCGGAGGAAACTTCAACAACGTCGCCGCTAACCGTATCCGCGCGAGCGCGCACTCGTTCGAGGCGAAGGCATTCGGCATCATCACGGCCGGCTACATGGATACGGCACTGCGCGACTTCCTCATCGACCGCGATTCGACCGTCGGTGAGGTGATCGACGCAACGCCGCGCGCCGTGAGCTTCTTCGTCGATCCGACCGGCGAGACCTTGGGAGACACGCTCCAGGACGAGGAGGGCATCGCGTATGCGGAGTTCGACCTGCGTTGCTGCATCGAGCCGAAGCAATTCCACGACGTGGTCGGTTACTACAACCGCTTCGACGTCTTCGATCTAACCGTCAGCCGCAAACGTCTGGTGGCTGCGACGTTCCTCGATGCGCCGACCGAGATCGAAGCTGTCGAGATGGGGGAACGTCTACAGACGTCGCCCGACATCCAGCCAGCGAACTGATCTGCAACCACGAGACCGCAACGAGAGGAGGCCGCATTGGGCAATGGATTTCACGATCGACTATCCCGAATTCGGGGCTGCTTATGCTGTACCCCGGTCGACGAGTCCCGGACCAACGTCGAACAAGCGGTTGCAGATGGCATCGAGCAGTCGCTCCTTCACGGCTTGTTTCCGGAGCCCTTGTTGCGGCGGCAGCTTCTGAAATCCGTAGGCGCCGCAACCCTTCTCGGAGCTCTCGGCAACATCCTTCCGCTGTCGACCCTGCAAGCCATCGCGCAGGAGAAGAAGCCACTTGAGAAGACGAAGCTCAATGTCGGTTTCCTGGCCATCACCTGCGCGGCGCCGCTGATATACGGTGAACAAATTGGTTCCTATGCTAAGGAGGGTCTCGAGGTCTCGCTGCAGAAGATCGCCGGCATCGCCCTGATCCGCGACAAGATGGTCAACGGCGAGCTCGACATATCTCAGCAGGTCATGCCCGTGCCGCTTACCATGACGGCGGGCCTCGGCGGCAACCAGCAATCGATCAAGGTCCTGACCATCCTGAATCAGAATGGCAATTCGCTCGTCCTCGCCATGAAGCACAAGGACAATCGGGATCCCAAGAACTGGAAGGGGATGACCTTCGCCGTTCCCTTCGACCAGAGCCATCAGGCCTTGCAGTTGCGCAATTACCTCGCCGCCCACGGTCTGGATCCCGACAACGACGTGAAATATCGCGTCGTGCCCCCGACGGAATACGTTTCCAATCTGCGGGTCGGAAGCATTGACGGCTTCTTCGGCGGCGAGCCGGGAGGGCAGCGCGCGGTTTTCGAGGGCGCCGGCTTCATCCATCTCGTATCGCGCGAAATCTGGGATGGGCACCCGTGCTGTGCGGTTTCGGCCGCCGAAAGCTGGATAACGCAGAACCCGAACACTTTCATGGCCTTCTACAGGGCAATCGTGGCGGCCAGCCTTCACGTTTCCGATGAGCGCAACCGTGCCGGCATGGCGAAGGTCTTGGCACAACCGCAGTACCTGAATGCACCAGAGGTCGTGATCGATCAGGTCATCACGGGCCGGTACGCCGACGGTCTGGGAGCGATCAAGGAGAATCCAAAGCGCGTCGACTACCGACCGTTCCCGCAATACTCGGCCGCGGTCTGGCTCATGACGCAATTGAAGCGGTGGAAGATGCTCAAGGAAGACGTCGACTACAAGGCTTTGGCGGAGAAGGTGATGCTGGCGACCGACGCTGCGCGGATACTCAAGGCGAACGGCGTGGAGCCGCCGCCGATCGTGTTCGGGAAGGAGCGCATTCTGGATCGCGAATTCGACTCCGCGAAACCTGAGGAATATCTAGCAACGCTGCAGAAGACGTGAGAATTCTCCGGTTCAAGACGGTTGTCCGAACGCTGCACGGGAGCACCTTGAACGCGGAGGTTGCCGGAAACGTGCTGTTCTGAGCCGCCTTGGCCGCCATTGGCCACCTCGCGATGGGAGGTTAGTATGTCGATATTGTCGGCTAGCCCGGATCTCATCGGGACGCCTATTCGCTTAAATTGGAAGACGGGCGGCCGCATTGTTCGATTGGAACGATCTCGTATTCTTCCTGGAACTCGCTCGCCAAGGGAGGCTGGCTCCGGTGGCACGCAGGCTGAAGGTCGATCATACGACCGTGAGCCGACGGATCGCGGAGCTCGAAAAGGACCTTGCAGTCAAGCTATTCGATCGGAACCGGGACGGCTTCGTCCTCACGGAGAGGGGGCACCGTCTTTTCGATATCGCCGAGCGTATCGAACAGGAGGCCTCGGCCGTCGAGCCGGCCATGGGAGCGGACAATGCGACAGCGATGGGCAGGGTCCGCGTCGTCACGATGGAAGGAATCGGCGCTTTCTTTCTCGCCCAGCGTTTCGCCGAGCTGGCGGTCCAGAGTCCGGGAATCACCGTCGAATTGGTGACCGAACGGCACATCATCAGCTTGACGAAGCGCGAGGCCGATATCTTCATCAGCTTCGTGCATCCGACGGGGGCGAAGCTCGAGGTCAAGAAGCTCGGATCCTTCAGATTGGCGCTCTTCGCCAGCCGCGAGTATCTGGATCAACGGGGCGTCCCGAGAGACCGGGCGGAATTGGCGGCCCATACGTTCGTGGACTACGTCGAGGACCTGATCGCGATCCAACCAGTCCATTGGCTGCTCGACGTGCTGGACCCCACGAATGTCGTCTTCAGGTCTTCGAGCATGCACGCGCAGCAGCAGGCAATTGCTGCTGGAGCCGGCATCGGACTGCTCCCGCTGTTCTCCGCCAAGGCCGATCCGAGGCTGATCCCGGTCCTTCCGGATCAGGTGAAGGTGTATCGCGACGTCTTCCACTCCGTTCACGAGGACTTGCAGTTTTTGGCGCGCGTACGGACCGTGAGCCGGCATCTGTCGCGCATCTTCGAACGGGACAACGCTTACCTGAACGAGTTCTAGCCCTGTCACCAGCGCTGTCTTTTCTCGCCTTGAGCGCCTTCGACGCAAACCGCTTTCATGTCGATGATGCGGATGTGAGCGATGTCTGAACCGTTCACCTACAGGGTAAAAGGATTCTTCGGGCGGATCCCGTGCGAACCGCACAAACTGACCGAACGGATCACTCCGACAGAGGATTGCATCGTCCTGTGCCATCTGGGCGTTCTGGAGGTGAGCGAGGGCGATGCCTGGGAGATCGAGGTTGCGGGCATGGTCGGACGACCGGCGCGCTTCACCGTTGACGATTTGAAGCGGATGCCGAAGGTAATCGTCGCCTCAATGCATCAATGTGCGGGAAGTCCGCTGGCGCCGGACAAACCGACGCAGCGCGTCTGCAATGTGACCTGGGGCGGGGTACGCCTGGACGACATCCTGCACCACGTCGAGCCGGATCCCGAGGCGAGCTTCGTCTGGTCTACGGGCGCAGACTCGGGCGAGTTCAACGGCGTTGACTGCGGCTACTACGTGAAGGATTTGCCGCGTTCGCGCGTCGGTGCCGACGTGCTGTTGGCCTACGAGATGAATGGGGAGCCTCTACTACCAGAGCACGGGTATCCGCTGCGGCTGGTGGTGCCTGGCTTCTACGGGACCAACAGCGTGAAGTGGCTCCGGAGAATCGAACTCCGAAACGAGCGCGCCCCCGGTCCCTTCACCTCGCGTTGGTACAACGACGTCGTCACCGAAGGAGTGACGCGCCCGGTTTGGAGCATCGCTCCACAGTCCGTAGTCGTATCGCCAACACCTAGGGCTTCGTTCGAGCGGGGCGCAACCGTTCGGGCATGGGGATGGGCTTGGGCCGATGAGGGCGTTGCCAATGTAGAGATCAGCCTGGATGAGGGCCTTTCCTGGAGGACTTGCTCGCTCGAAGCGCCTACCGGCCGTTCGTGGGTGAAGTTCGCCTGCGACTTCGAATATGCTCCGGAACAGAGCAGCATCATTTCGCGCGCGACGTCCTGCTCCGGTGAGAGCCAGCCGGACAACGGCAAGAGAAATGCCCTTTACCGGGTTCCTTTCGCGACCAATTCGGACAAATGAGGACGTACATCGGCCCTGTCGTTCCGCGTAGACGGCCATAGACTTAGCGGACCCTGTTCGGATCTGGCGCTACGATGACGGCAA
>Ga0209233_1000464_pt1 | contig 25836 bp, 20 predicted proteins | sample AraplaCL_Cvi_mCL_FD_184269 | JGI IMG/M metagenome (GOLD analysis project Ga0209233, IMG submission 184269) | Arabidopsis root microbial communities from the University of North Carolina, USA - plate scrape CL_Cvi_mCL (SPAdes) (version 2) | ecosystem: Host-associated > Plants > Roots > Endosphere...
ACGGCGTAACTGGGATAGTTGGCGCGATAATCCTCGAGCAGCGTGTCGGCGCTGACGGCGCGGATGCCCAGCGCCTCCACCAAGGTCGGATAGAACCGGTCCTTGGGAATGCGGCCATTGTCCTCGAGCCGGAGGAACTGCTCGGCGTAAGTCTTGGCATCGACGCCGTCGAACTTGTCCTCGAAGCGCTCGAACTGATCGGCGACGAACGCCCGGATCGCTCCGGTCCGGGTGATCAGCGTATCGTCGAGATCGAACAGCACAGCCTGGATCATGCACGTCTCCCTTCGCCCCATCGAGCAGCAACGTGGGAGAGAACATGGGGGTTGCCGGGCGGCAAGCAAGCAAAAGGTCGGACGGCGAAAGTCGCACTTGGGCCTGCCGCCGCGCTTGCCGCGCCCTGGGACGCTCAGCCGGTCAGCAGGATGCGCATCAGGTCGGCGGTGTTCTTGGCGCCGAGCTTTTCCATCACCCGGGCCCGGTGCACCTCGATGGTACGGGGCGAAATACCGAGCTGGCGCCCCGCCTCCTTGTTGGACTGGCCATTGCTGATCAATTGCAGCACCTCGCGCTCGCGCGGCGTCAGCTGGGTGAAGCCGCGTACCTCGATGGGCCGCCGGCCGCGATCGAAGGCGCCGACCGCGACATCGCGCCGCAGCGCCTCGAGCACGGCATCGACGAGGTGCTGGGTGTCGATCGGCTTGGTGATGACGTCGGCGGCACCGGCCTTCATAGCCCGCACGGCGCCCTCCACATCGGCGCCGTTGGACAGCATGAAGACGGGGGTGGCGCGCTGTAGCGACTTGAGCCGCCGCAGCACGGCGACACCGTCTTCGCCACTGATCCGCAAATTGAGCACCACGATATCGGGCGGTCGCCGCTCGACATTGGCGTAGAACGAGGCCGTATCGAGCGAGAAGGTGGTCTGGAACCCCTCCAGGCGGAACAGCACGCTCAGCGCCTCGCAGGTCGCCGCGTCGCTGTCGACGATGTGAATGAGATGGTTGCGGTTCAAAAACGACTGAAAATACAACTCTTCGCCCATGCGGCCCCTCCAAATGGCGTCGGCGAATCCATCCTGGGACAAGGCGCGAGTAATGGCAGACCGGGCTCGCGGGAGCCCCGAGGGAAAAATGATCCGGCCTTGAAGGCAGCCCTATGAGATGAATTCCGAAACGCAGTCTGCGTTAAGTGTTCACCCGCTTCGAGAACCGGACAATACGTAGGATGAACCACCTACAGATAGGAATATACGCCTATTACGCTTCGGTCAACCGAAAAACATTCCTACGTCCGAGCCCGTAGGCGGGACGCAGGAATGTAGGGATTTCCCGTAGGTCAGGCGGCGCCGCCGCGGCTGCGCAGCGCGTCACGGATTTCGGTCAGCAGTACCTCTTCCTTCGACGGCGGGGCCGGCACCGGCGGGGCGGGGTCGGCGGCGGCCTGGCGCTTCAGCAGGTTGATGCCCTTGACCACCATGAACAGCACCCAGGCGATGATCAGGAACTTGACCAGCGCGTTGAGGAAGAGACCAATGTTGAGCGTGGCAACCCCGGCCGCCTTGGCCGCCGCCAGCGAGGGTACCGCCACGTTGTTGGGATTGTTGAGGACGATGTATAGGTTCGAAAAGTCGATGCGGCCCAGGATGAGGCCGATCAGCGGCATGAACAGATCGTCGACGATCGACGAGACGATGGCGCCGAACGCGGCGCCGATGATAACGCCGACGGCCAGGTCGATCATGTTGCCTTTGATGGCGAAGTCCCTGAATTCCTTGAGCATCGATGATGCCATTTTCCGTTCTCCAGCGCTGCGGGTGATGACGCAGCCGCTCCTCCGGCAGCAGGCGTCTCCGTGCCGACATTTTCGCATTTTGCCTTTTATTGCAATGTCTTCGGTATCGAGGCGACGGCCGATTGGTAGGATGGAAGGCCGGCGCGCATGACCGATGTCGAGGCGGACGCGGCGCTGCGGCGGGCGGCGGACGTCATTCCCGAAGCGCTGGCGATCTTCGATCCCGGCCTGAGGCTGGTCACCTCGAACGCCCGCTACGGCGAAATCCTGCAATTGCCTCCCGCGCTGGTCCGGGCCGGCTCGCCGCTCTACGACATCGCCATGTTCCTGGCCGAGCGCGGCGACCTCGGCGCGGGATCGGTCGAGGCGCTGGCAGCCGAGCGGGTGCGCTCGCTTACCGCCGACCCCGAGTCGGTCAGCCTGCGGCATGGAGCGACGGGCCAGGTGCTCGAGTTCCACTCGCGCCGCATGGCCGATGGCGGCCTCACCGTCAGCATCGCAGACGTCACGACGCGGGTCGCGGCGGAAGCGGCGCTGGCGCGGGTCAACTGGTCGCTCGAGGAGCGCGTCGCCGAGCGGACGACGGCCCTCACCCGCGTCAACGCCGAGCTCGAGATCGCCCGCGCCAAGGCGGACGCCGCCAATCTCGATAAGACGCGCTTCCTCGCCGCCGCGAGCCACGACCTGCTGCAGCCGCTGAATGCGGCGCGCCTCTACACCGCGACGCTGGTCGAGCGGGCCGGCGGCACAAGCTTTGCCGATCTCGCGCACTCGATCGAAGCCTCGCTCAACGCCGTCGAGGAGATCATGTCGGCGCTGCTCGACATTTCGCGCATCGACAGCGGCGCCCTCAAGCAGACCCCTGCCCCGTTCGCCATTGCCGAACTGCTGCGCAAGGTCGAGGTGGAATTCGGGCCGCTGGCGCGCGAACACTCGGTCGAACTGAAGCTGGTGCCGAGCCGGGCGGTGGTGCTCGCCGACCGCCTGCTGGTCGGCCGCATCGTGCAGAACCTCGTTTCCAACGCCATCAAGTATACGCGCGAAGGCGGCCGGGTGCTTGTCGGGCTGCGGCCGCGCGGCAATCGCATCCGGCTCGACATCGTCGATACCGGCATCGGCTTTTCGCGCGAGCAGCAGGGCCTGATCTTCTCCGAGTTCTCCCGCCTCGAGCAGGCGGCGCGCATGGCGCCGGGCCTCGGGCTCGGGCTATCGATCGTGCATCGGCTGGTCACGGTGCTGGGGCTCGGCTTCGAGCTCGACAGCGTCGAGGGGCGCGGCTCGCGGTTCTCGATCTTCCTGCCGCGCGTGCAGGGCGTGCAACTGCCGCCGCCGTCGCACGGCCTCCGCCGCGTGCCGGTCGCCGATCTCGAAGGCCTCAACATCCTTTGCGTCGACAACGAGCGCCCCATCCTCGACGCCATGTCGGGCCTCCTCACCGGCTGGGGCTGCAGCGTCCGCGTGGCGCGTTCACTCAAGGACATCGCCAGCGAACGGCTGCTCGAAGGCTGGCTGCCGGACCTCGTGCTGATGGACTATCACCTCGACCAAACCTCGGGGCTCGATGCCGTCGAATGGCTGCGGCACAATGTCGGCGGCCATCTGCCCGCGGCGCTGCTCACTGCCGACCGCAGCCCGCGGGTGCGGGAGCTGGCCGAGGAGCGCGGCATCGCCGTGATCACCAAGCCGGTCAAGCCCGCCGCGCTCCGGGCCGCCATCGCCGGGCTGACGAGCGCCCGTGCCAGCATCGATTCCTGAGCCGCGCCCTGCCGCGCCAGTTTCCGTCAGCTGCCACGGATTGGCAGGCCGGCCGGCTATCGAGGCGTCCTCACGCCATGCCGAAAGGATCCCCGCAATGGCCGTCAAAACCGTCACCCACCTCAATTTCCGCGGCGACGCCCGCGCTGCGCTCGAGTTCTACCAGTCCGTCTTCGGCGGCACGCTGACCGCCGTGACCTACCGAGAGGCGGGCAATGTCCAGGACCCGGCCGAAGCCGACCAGCTGATGTGGGGCCAGGTCGCCGCCGACAGCGGGTTTGCTATAATGGCTTATGACGTGCCGTCGGCGCGGGCGTGGGGTCCGGGCGAAATCCCGTTCTTCGTTTCGGTGCGATGCGGCACAGGAGAGGAATGCACCACGCTCTGGGAAAAACTCGCGCTGGGGGCAAAGATCGAACAAGCCCTCGCCCCCGCCGCCTGGGCGCCGCTCTCCGGCACACTGAAGGACCGCTTCGGCATCACCTGGGTGATGGATGCCGCGCCCGCCGCTGCTTAGCGCTTCCAGCGAAAGGGACGGCCGCTTTTGCGGTTCGGACGCGACAAGGCAGGGCCATCTGACTTGCGATTCCGACGGGCCTGAGCTTGGTGAGAACCCCCTCCCCACCCCTACCCGCAAGGGGGGAGGGTGTAGGCGGAGCCTTGCCACACGTCCTCCCTCCCGCTTCAGGCGGGCAATCGCATTTTGCTGGTTTGGTTCGTGGGAGAGACCCCCACCCCCAACCCCTCCCCTCAAGGGGGAGGGGGGAAGGCAGAGCCGTGCCACATGTCCTCCCTCCCCCTTGAGGGGAGGGATGGGGTGGGGGTTCCTTCCGTCCCAGGCCTATCGAATTCGCAAATGCGACCGCCCTCCCATGATGGGGAGGGGTGGCGCCTCATAGGCAAATGCTTGGGCCCTCGCGGAGCAGTGGCCGGGCAAGCGCCTCGCGCCAACCCCTCGCGGCTACTTTCCTCCGGCGCTTACAGATGTCCTGGCAGCCGGCAGCAGGGCCTCGAACTGGCCTTCCTCGATCTTGCCGGCCGCGATCACCGCCTGGGTGCGGCTGTCGACGTCGAGTTTTTGCAGGATCGCCGAGACGTGCGCCTTGACGGTGGCTTCCGAGATCGTCAGCTCGTAGGCGATCTGCTTGTTCATCAGCCCGTCCTTGAGCATCATCAGCACGCGCACCTGCTGCGGCGTGAGGCTCGACAGGCGGCGGAGCAACATCGACTGCTCGTCGGAGGTCTCGAGCACGGTGCCTTCGGGAACGAAGACGTCGCCGGCCAGCACCGTTTCGATGGCGCGCCGGATTTCCGTCGGTCCCACCGATTTGCTGAGATAGCCCGAAGCGCCCAGCTCGAAGGCGCGGCGCACCACCGCCTGGTCCTCGACCGCCGAAACGATCATCACCGGCACCTCGGGGTATTGCGCGCGGAGCAGCAGCAGGCCGGAGAAGCCGCGCGTTCCCGGCATGTTGAGGTCGAGCAGCACGAGGTCGCAGTCGCGGTCGGCTTCGAGCGCCGCGTTGAGGCCGGTGAGGTCGCCCGCCTCTTCCATGACGATCGAGGGATCGCCGGCCGCCAGTGTCTGCCGCAGCGCGGCGCGGAACAGGGGGTGATCGTCGACGATGATGATACGACGCCGCGCCATGGCCGCAGTAACCTCTTGTTCGGCAGCCTCTCGTGGTTAGCCGATCCACCCCGCACCGACAAGCACCGCCGATGCCGTCCCATGACAGGGATTTTGCAGAATGCAGCGCCATTTAACCCGACCTTAACCATGCTTTCCGCAAGTTGAACGGCAGACTCGGACCTTCGCCTGCCGGTGAAGGCGGCAGAATCGACGCTGGAAACCACAATGGCTCGCGCTTACCCCGCTCCCCCGACCGCCGAGTACGGTGCGCAGCCGTCGACTGGCGACTGGCAGGCGCTGCGGGGGGAATTGGTGGCGCTGCTCGACCAGGTCGAAGGCCAATATGCCGACACGCCGGCCAATCCGGCGCTCGAGGGATTTGCCCAGCGGGTGCGCGACCTGCGCTACCAGGTCACGGACAATGGCGACGATCGCCGGCGGGAGGCGCTGCGCTCGGTGAAGCGGCAGATCGAGCGCTTCAACGATCGCGGCGAGCCCGAGACGATCCCCCATGCCGACAACGTGCTGCAGTCGGCGATCCAGCAGATCCGGGCCCGGACCCAGGCGCCGGTCGCCCCGCCGCGCCAGATGACGGCGCCGCCGGCCATCCCCTATGCGCCGCCGATGCCCGAGCCGACGCCGCGCTTCGACGCGCTGGCGCACTCGATGGCCGGACTTTCCGAACGGCTCGGCCAGATCGAGGGCGAGCTCAAGACGCAGCGCGGCAATGCCGGGCAGGTGAAGGAAATCGCCGACCAGGTGGCCCAACTCAGCCATGTGGTGGAGCTGCTCGCCGGCGCCGTCGGCGAAACCGGGCAGGTAAAGCGCCTCGAAGCCCAGATCGCGGGGCTCGCCCAGATGGTGCAGCAGGCGCCCCGTCCGGACCTGTCGCAACTGACCGAGCGGCTCGATCTCGTCGTCGCCACCGTCGACCGGCTTGCCGACCTCCAGGTGCAGCAGATCCGGCACGTGGTCGAGGAAGCCGAGACGCAGCCGGCGAGGGACAGCGAGACCGTTCTCGGGCTCAAGGCCATCGAAGGCAGCGTTCGCAACATCTACGACCGCATCGATGCGCTGGAAAATTCGAGCCGGGTGACGCCCGACCAGCTGGAGCGCATCAGCCAGGCCGTGGCCCATATCACCGCCAAGCTCGAGGGTGACGGCCCGGCGCGGCCGGAACGGCTGCTGAGCCTCGTCGATGCGCTCAACGGCCGCATCAACGAGATCGAGGACCACGGCGACTCGCTGGGCGGGCTCAGGGGCGACATCGAGGGCCTGCGCAGCGCCGTGCTCGGCGCCATCGAGCCGCGCTTCGTCTCGATCGAAAATCAGCTCGGGGCGCTGGGCGAGCGCCTGGCGGCCGCCCCGGCCATCGATGTGCCCGGCGTCGCCCAGCTCGAGGCCCAGGTGCGCCAGCTCGTGGCGCGGATGGACCAGACGAGCGAGCAGCTGGGCGAACTGGCCCGGCTCTACAACGCCGCCGACGATCGCGCGCCGCTCCCCGACCTCGAGGCGCTGGCAAACCTTGCGGCGACCCGGTCGTTCGAGGCCATGCAGCGGCAGCAGCCGGTGCCGCCGCCGGTTCCCGATTTCGAAGCGCTGGCAGCCCTCGCCGCCAGCAAGGCCAGCGCCGCGGTCAGGGCGGATACCCCTCCCCCGCCACCGCCGGCGCCGCTCGACCTCTCCGAGTCGAACCTTGCCGCCATCGAGCAGCGCCTCAGCCATCTGGTCGAGCGCATGACCCAGACGCGTCCGCCCGAGGGCGCGAGCGGCATGCAGCAGGGCATCGAGCGAGTCGAGGACCGGCTGGCCCGGCTCGAGGCAGCGTTGACGCGGCGCGAGACCGCCGCGACGCCGCCCCACCTGCCCGCCTCCCCCCTGCCGCCGCCGGCATCGGCGCTCGCCCTGACCCCGCAGCCGACCCCGCCTCCGGTCGCCACACCACCTGCCCCGCAGCCACGGCAGGAGGCGGCGCGCGACGCCATGCCGCGTGTGCCCTCCGACGAGGCGCCGCTGCGCGATTTCGGCTTCCCCGACCTTTCGCCGGTGCGCGAGGCGCTGGAGGCCAAGAACGGTCCGCGCCGGCCACAGCCCGCCCCATCTGCCGACGAAGCGCGGCCGGTTGGCGGTAGCCGTCGGCCCGCCGCCGAACCGCCAGTCGCCAGTTTCAATCCGGCCACGGTCGAGCGGCCGGCGCGGCCCGTCTCCAGCCTCGAAAGCGTGGCGCCTGCCGCGCAGGATGCGCCGGAACCGCTGCCGCAGCGCGAAACCGTCGTACCGGCGAGCACCCGGAACACCTTCATCGAGGCCGCTCGCCGCCAGGCGCAGCGCCAGACGACACCACGCGGCGAAGGCAGTTCGGTCATCGGCAAGGCATTCGCCCGGCTGCAGCCCGGCAGCAAGCCGGCCGCGCCGGAGCCCGCGGCGAGTGCGGTACCGGCCGGCAAGCCGGTGCCCGAGCCGAAGCGGGCGGAAAAGCCGGCGAGTGCGCCCAAGCCCGTCCGGCTGCCCGAGCCGGCGCCCGACCTCGCGCCATCGGCGGTGCCGAGCAGCGAGCAATTGCAGGAGAGCTGGCTGTCGCGCTACCGGCGGCCGATCCTGCTCGGGGCAAGCCTGGTGGCGATTTCGTTCATGGCGCTCAACCTCGTGGCGCAGCGGCTCACCGCCGATCAGCCGCCATCGACGGCCGCGAACACGGCCGCACCGGCTCCCGCGACCGTCCCCCTGGCACCGCCGGCCCAGCCGGCCATCAAGCCGACGAGTGAACTCCCCGATCCGCCCGCCAATGCGTCGGCACCCGCAAGCCCCGCAACCGACGTCGCGGCGACGAGCGGGCCGCGCCTCACGTCGATGACCGACCCGATGACCACGGCCTCGATCAATCCCGGCGCGTCGATGGCATTTGCGCCGGTGACCTCGAGCGAAGTGATGCCGCCGCCCGTGGCTGCTACCAATGCGGCCCTCGCACCGGCAGCGCCCGCAATTGCTGCCCCGACGGCCGATGCGTCCGCTTCGGCGACCCCGGCAACCGACCCCGGCAGCGCCGCCGCCGCTCCGGCGGGCTCGGACATTGCGGCTACCGCTACGGCTGCCGATCCCGCCGCGGCCGCGCCTGCTGGCGGGCAACCGGCGCCGGTGGCGCTGGCCAGCATCGCGCCGGACGCGCCGGCATCGCTCGAAAGCCCGGTCAAGGTCGAGATGCCGCCCGAAGGCATCGGCCCGCAGGATCTGCGCCAGGCCGCTGCCGACGGTGACGCGAGAGCGCAGTTCGAGATCGCCGCGATCTATTCCGAAGGCCGGGCGGTGCCGCAGGACTACAAGCAGGCCGAGGTCTGGTATGAGCGCGCCGCGGCGCAGGGCTTCGGCCCGGCGCAATACCGGCTCGGCAACCTCTACGAGAACGGCAAGGGCGTCACCAAGGACCTCGAGCAGGCCCGGCTCTGGTACCAGCGCGCCGCCGAGGCCGGCAACCGGATGGCCATGCACAACCTTGCCGCGCTCTATGCCAGCGGGCAGTTCGGCAAGCAGGATTTCGCCTCGGCCGCCGAATGGTTCGAGCGCGCCGCCGACCTCGGGATGAAGGACAGCCAGTTCAACCTCGGCATGCTCTATGCCCGCGGCCTTGGCGTGCAGCAGAGCCTCGAAACCTCCTACAAATGGTTCGCCCTGGCAGCGACAGGCGGCGACGCGGAAGCGGAAAAGGCCCGGGACAACGTCGCCCGCTCGCTCGATGCGGATGCCGTGAAGCGCGCCGGGGCGGCCGTTGCGGCCTTCAAACTCGGTCCGGTCAATCTCGCCGCCAATTTCGCGCCGATCGGCACCTGGGAGAAGGATTTCAATCCCGGCCCGACGGTGAGCAACAAGGACGTGGTGCAGAAGGTGCAGGTGGCGCTGATGCGGCTCGGCTTCGACGTCGGCACGCCCGACGGCCATGCCGGCCCGAAAACCGCCGACGCGATCAAGGCCTTCGAGCACAGCACGGGGATGACCGAGGTGGGGCTCATCAACCCGCGCCTCCTCGCCGTGCTCGGCAGCCAGCCGGTCTGACCGGCCGGGCGGCGGGCGGACAGGCGGCATTCGCCTCCGGCCGATCGCCTTCGCCTTGTCGGCGAGGGGTGAGGCGAGGGTTCGATGTTCGGGTCGGTCTTGCGGCGCGCCCGGCGCCGGAGGCCCTAGTCTGGGTTGCCGCGCCTTGCAGATCTACCTGCCCATCGCCGCGCTTTCGATGAACCTGTTCTACCTCGTCGGCATCGGCGGGGCGGTGGGGTTTCTCTCCGGGCTGTTCGGCGTCGGTGGCGGTTTCCTGCTCACCCCGCTGCTGATCTTTTCGGGCGTCCCGTCCTCGGTCGCCGTGTCCTCGGTAACCGGGCAGGTGGTGGCCGCCTCGACCTCCGGCGCGCTCTCTTACTGGCGCCGCGGCGGCATCGATTTCCACCTCGCGCTCTACCTCATCCTGTCGAGCCTGATCGGCGTCTCGGGCGGTGTCGCGACGTTTTCGGCCCTGCGGGCGGCGGGACAACTCGACCTGGTGATCTCGGTCGGCTACCTGCTGCTGCTCGGCACGGTCGGGACGCTGATGCTGAGCGAGGCGGTGCGGGCGCTGCTGAAGCGGCGCGCCGGCCTCGTGGTGCGCGAGCGCCTGCCCAACCAGCATACCTGGATGCACGGCCTGCCGTTCCGCATCCGCTTCAAGCGTTCCAAGCTCTATATTTCCGTCGTGCCAGTGATCGTCATCGGCATGGGCATCGGCTTCGTCGGTTCGCTGCTCGGGGTCGGCGGCGGCTTCATCCTGGTGCCGGCGCTGGTCTACCTGCTCCGCGTTCCGGGCAGTGTGGTGGTCGGCACGACGCTGCTGCAGATGGTGGCCATGATGGCCGCCACGACGCTGCTGCAGGCGATGCAGAGCCAGAGCGTCGACGTGCTGCTCAGCTTCTGCCTGATGGTGGGCGGCACGATCGGGGCGCAGTTCGGCGCCTCGGCCGGGCAATACCTCCGCGGCGACCAGTTGCGCTTCCTGCTCGCCCTGCTGGTGCTGGCGATCGCCATCCGCTTCGGCCTGACGCTGGTGCTGGCGCCGGCCGACCCCTTCAGCGTCGCCACCATCGGCGCGAGCGGCGTCATATGAGCCGGCTTGCGATGGCACTGGCCGTGATGCTGCTCCTCGCCTCGGCCGGGATGGCCCGGGCCGAGCAGCTGGTCTCGGCGCTGTCGAACGGCAATATCGCCATCACCTCGAGCTTCGACGGCGAAGTGCTGTCGCTGTTCGGCAATGTCGAGCCCGACGAGGGCAAGCACAACGTCTCGGGCAATTACGACGTCGTCATCGTGGTGATCGGCCCCTCGGTCGATCGCGTGGCGCGGCTCAAGACCAACGTACTCGGCTTCTGGATGAACACCGAGCAGGTCGAATTCAACCCCTTCCCCACCTTCTTCCAGGTGCTGTCGGGCAATCCGCTCGACAAGATCGCCGACCACCAGGCGCTTGAGGACCTGAGAATCCTTCCCGATGCACAGGCGCGGGTTTCGGCCGTGCCGCAATCGCTGCATGTCGAGCGGTTCGGCGCCGAACTGGTGCGGCTGATGACCGCCCGCGGCCTGTTCGGCATCAACGAGACGGCGGTGCGATTCATCTCGCCCACCGCCTATGTGGCGCAGCTGCCATTGCCGGCCGACATCTCGAACGGGCTCTTCATCACCCAGACTTACCTGTTCAAGGACGGCAAGCTGCTGGCTACGCGCGGCGACAGTTTTGCCATCAACAAGACCGGCTTCGAGCGGTTCCTCTTCACCTCGGCGCACCAGTATCCGCTGCTCTATGGCCTCGTCTGCGTGCTGCTGGCCGTCGGCACCGGCTGGCTCGGCGGCGTGGTGTTCCGGCGCTAGGGAAGCGGGCGTCTGGTTCGAGTCTCGCCGCATTACGGGGCGGGCGACGGGGCGCTGCCCTGCCGTCAACCGCCCACGAGCCGGCGCGGGCTCACGGCGTAGGTGCGGTCACGCCCGAGCATGGTGACCTCGAGGCTGGCGAAATCGAACAGGCCGGCGAACGGCGCCGACAGGATGTTGAGCGTCCCGGTCGAGGCGCCATAGGCCGGGAGCAGCAGCAGCCGGCGATCGTTGACGAAGCAGGGGCGCCGCGTCGACCGGCCGTTGATGTGGACGCGGGCGGAGGGGTGGAGGTGGCCGGCCACGAGCCCCGCCTGACCGCGTCGCGGCTCGTGCTCGAACAGCAGGTCGCCGAACGCTAGATAGGAGAGGCACTCGCCGCCCAGCGCATGCGGCGCCGGATCGTGATTGCCCGACAGCCACAGCCAGCGGGCCCGCCCGGTGAGCATTTCGAGCACGGCGCGATCGCGCGCGGGGAGGGTCGAGGCGCCCGCATCGCGGTGAAAGCTGTCGCCGAGCGCGACCACCGTTTCGGCCCCGGTTCGCAGCAGGTCGGCGCCGAGCCGGGCCAGCGTCATGCCGGTATCGTAGGGCGGCAGCAACTGGCCGCGCGGTGCGAACGAGGAGAGCTTTTCGAGGTGCAGGTCGGCGACGATCAGCACCCGCTCTTCCGGCCAGAACAGCGCGCCGGAGGGCAGCGGCTGGAAATTATGTCCGGCGAAGCGGAGCATCGTCGGTCGCTCCTCGGGCTGCTGCTCACTACGAAGGGCGGTGGCGTAGTCCACCCCTCACCCCCTGCCGGACCCTCTCCCACAAGGGGAGAGGGTAGGCTGATGCGAGGCCGTGCCACACCGGCCTTCTCCCCTTGTGGGAGAAGGTGCCCGAAGGGCGGATGAGGGGTCGGCCACAGACTGCAGTTCGGTCGTATACAAGGCCCTACCCGCCCGTCGCTTCCCTGATCAGTTCCTCGGCGGCGTCGGCCATGGCGCTCTCGCGGGCCTCGCCGCCGACCGGCACTTTGCCGATGTCGATCAAGACCGGTACCGCAAGCGGGGAGATTCGATCCAGCGGTTTGTGCACGATGTGTTCCCGGATGCGCCTGAGGCAATCGCCCAGCCGCTCGATGTCGAGCAGGCCGCGCGCCGCATCGTGGCGGGCCGCCTCGATCAGGATGTGGTCCGGTTCGTGCTGGTAGAGCACGTCGTAGATCACGTCGGAGGAAACCGTCACCTGCCGGCCGGTCTTTTCGAGCCCGGGATGGCGGCGTTCGATCAGCCCGGAGATGATGGCGACGTTGCGGAAGGTGCGGCGCATCAGGGCGCTCTCGTCGAGCCAGGCCTCGAGATCGTCGCCCAGCATGTCCTCGTCGAACAGTTCGTCGAGCGACAGCCGGCCGGTCCTTATCAGGGCGGAGAAGTCGCCGAGGCCCCAGATGGCGAGCGAGTAGTCCGAGGCGACAAAGCCGAGCGGCCGGGCGCGGGCCCGCTCGAGCCTGCGGGTCAACAGCATGCCGAGTGTCTGGTGCGCCAGCCGGCCCTCGAAGGGATAGCAGACGAGATAGTTCTGCGTGCCGCGCGGAAAGGTCTCCACCAATAGGTTGTTTCGGCCCGGCAGCAGCGACTGCTCGTGCTGCAGCGCCAGCCAGTCGCGCACCTGTTCGGGGAGCGCCCCCCAGTTGTCGGGGCTCGAGATCAGCCGGCGCACCCCGTCGGCAAGGAAGGTCGAGAGCGGAAACTTGCCGCCCATGTAGGACGGGATCTTCGGCTTGTCGGAGAACGAGCGCGACACATAGGCTTCGGTCTCGACCATGCCCTCGTAGGCGACCATTTCGGCGCCGAAGAGGAAGGTGTCGCCCCTGACCAGCTGGTCGATGAAATACTCTTCCATTTCGCCCAGCACCCGGCCACCGCGGCCGATGGGGCCCGTGGCGCCGCCCGCCCGGTTGCCGCGGGCGCGGACCAGCCGGATCTTCACCATCGGGTCCTCGACGATGGTGCCGACGTTCAGCCGGTATTGCTGGGCGATGCCGGGATGGGCGATCCGCCACTGCCCATCGGGCATCTGCCTGAGCTTGGCGTAGCGCTCATAGGCGCGCAGCGCGTAGCCGCCGGTGGCGACGAAATCGAGCACGCGGTCGAACTTCTGCCGAGTGAGGTTGCGATAGGGCCAGGCGCGGCGGAATTCGGCATGGAGATCGTCGGCAAGGAACGGCCCGGCGCAGGCCATGCCGAGCAAATGCTGGGCCAGCACGTCGAGGCCGCCTTCGACCGGTGGCTCGCTGTCCTGGTACCCGGCTTCCACCGCTTCGAGCGCCGCCTCGCACTCCAAAACCTCGAAGCGGTTGGAGGGGACGAACAGCCCCTTGCTGGGTTCATCCAGCCGGTGGTTGGCGCGGCCGATGCGCTGCAGCATGCGCGAGGCGCCTTTCGGCGCCCCGATCTGCACCACGAGGTCGACATCGCCCCAGTCGATGCCGAGGTCGAGGGTCGAGGTCGCGACCACCGCCTGCAGCATGCCCGAGGCCATGGCGCTTTCGACCTTGCGGCGCTGTTCGACCGACAGCGAACCGTGATGCAGCGCAATGGCGAGCCCATCCTCGTTGTGGGCCCAGAGCAGCTGGAACAACAGCTCCGCCTGGCTGCGGGTGTTGACGAAGACCAGGGTCGTCCGGTGGTCGCGGATGACGTCGTAGAGCTCGGGAATGGCATAGGCGGCCGAGTGGCCGGCCCAGGGCACGCGGTCCTCGCTGGCGAGGATCGAGAGCGTCGGCGTCGCGCCGCCGCGGCCGACGAGCAGTTCGGCCGCCGCATCCGGCAGCGGCTGCGCGATCCAGTCACGCAACAGGTCCGGCCGGGCAACGGTGGCGCTGAGGGCGGTGATGCGCAGTTCGGGCGCCATTTTGGCGAGCCGCGCCACCCCCAGCGCCAGCAGTTCGCCGCGCTTGTTGGTGGCAAGCGCATGCAGTTCGTCGAGGACGATGCGCTTGAGCGAGCCGAACATGCGGTCGGCATCGCCATGCGACAGCAGCAGCGCCAGCTGCTCGGGCGTCGTCATCAGGATATTGGGCGGATCATAGCGCTGCCGGGCGCGCCGATGCACCGGCGTGTCGCCGGTGCGGGTCTCGACGGTGATCCCGGCACCCATCTCGGCGATCGGGGCGGTGAGGTTGCGCGCCACGTCGACGGCCAGCGCCTTGAGGGGCGAAATGTAGAGCGTGTGGAGCCCCGCCGCCGGCCGATGCAGCAGATCGTCGAGCGTCGGCAGGAAGCCCGCCAGCGTCTTGCCGGCCCCGGTCGGGGCGATCAGCAGCGCCGACGACCGCCGCCGCCATGCCTCGAGCACCATCAGCTGGTGCTCGCGCGGCGCCCAGCCCCTCGTCGCGAACCAATCGGTGATGAGCGGGTGGAGGTCCAGGATGCTGGCTCGCCTGATCCGGTTTTGTTCTCAGCTATATGGCGGCCTCGGGCCCCACGGCGCAAGGGGTCGGTGATTAGGACACGCTTTCCAATCTTGGGCAGAGGCATGGAGGGCAACCCATCTCGTCCCTCCTCTTCGCGCGGAGCATAGAAGTGGCGCGGCATGCCCTGGTCCGCATCGTACAGGATGGTGTCGAGCCGCGGCGGCGTCAGGGTGTTGGCGGGATAGCCGATGATCGGCGAGCAAACACCGCCCAGCGTCGCCGCGGCGACTGGCTCGGTCAGCGCCTACTTTTCGATCTGTCGGCCAAGGTAGTCGACGAGGCCCTGGTAGAAGCTGACCATTTGTGTTTCAGGCGTCCTTGCTGTCGGGTTCTTCGGGCTTGGCTTCGCTGCTCTTTGTCGGGTGTTCCCCCGTCATCAGCTCACTCAAGAGCGGCGCCAGCGACGCGGCGATCGCCGAGGCTTCAATCTCGTCGCGCTGGTTTTCGAGCGAGGTCTGGCCTTTTTCGAGGATGTGGTTGCGCTCGGTGGCGAGCAGGGATCGCATTGCGTCCTTTTCGACGTCTTCATACTCCCGGCTCAGCGCGAAATGTAATCCGATAAATTTCATTTCCACATTTGTGATCTCGTTCTCTATATATCGAATATCACTCAATGTGCGAAGATATGTCCGCAGGAAGAAGAAGGTTACTGACGTCACTACAACAACCACCGAGAGTCTCGGAAGAGATTGAACGAAAGCGTCATAAGCATCTGGATGATCAGGGTTATTGTAGCTTGAAATGATAGCCCAAGACAAATCGATAGCCGAGAACACCAGTCCGGCCACCAGCAAGAAATTGGCACGCGATCCAAGTGCCCCAACATGCCCCGTTAACCTTTCTAGAGAATTTGCCTCATATGCAAGGGCCATATTTGTTGAATGAACCTGCAGAGTCGGTCCGCCGAGGTACGCTTGAACGCCTGCCGCTGAGGAGACATCCGCTGTCGTCTGTCTAGCTTGTCCATAGTCACTGCCCTCTAGGCGAAGCGTGTTCATTGAAAGAAACAGTATAGACGACATCACTATCAATACCCCGACCGCACCAATTATCGCCGGAAATGGAGAAAGTACTGTAGATATTGCATATTCGTCGGCATCAAGAGATGTGGCAAGTTTATACACTGCCACGGCTAAAAAACTTGCGGCAATACCGAACGCCGCTACAGAAATGAGTCCGGATGGAACATCCACGACAGGCTTCGTAAATAAAATCCGACCAAGAAATGCAACAAACCCCACCACCACCATTATTCCAGATAGACACGTTGTTACAATATACGTATCACGTACTGCCGCGTACCATCCGGGCTTCATTTTGGAAAGTGTGGCTTGGGCGGAAACGGCAAGTTGGCGTGCGTCGTCTGCACCAAGCCCAACCGGGCAGGCTGGAGAGGCGCCGTTGCACGGGTCGTTCAGGGTCTTCTGCAGCGCGTTGGCATCGCTCACTAGAATGTAGACGAAGTGATGCAATTCAGTCGCGATGACTGTCTTCGAATCCAACTGCGGTCCCATTGTATCAGCTAGAAAGGCAGCTGCCCAGGCAGAGCTATGCGGGATGCCGAAGAATCCTATGCCTACAGAAAGAAACGAGAAAACCGCCGAGGCAACAACTGCATAACGAAAGACGACGTTCAATGTGCGGGCGGAAGGAAGTGTGAACATTCCAAGCTCTGCAGATGAGATTGAAGGCGGGGCAGTGCATAGTGTCACGACTGTATAGGACGACGGCTTTATTTGGCTAGATGCCGTGCGGTCTGCAACCGATAGGATTTCGGATTTTCTAAACGTTCAGTAGCTCAAGCAGCTGCGGCCCTGCCCGCCGCACGATCATTTCCCCGCCTGCGTACTGGGCATGGAGCCCGTCCCGCGTGATCGTGCCCGCCGTCGACACGGCCTCGGACGAGACCGCATTCGGGAAGGGACAGCTGTCCGAATAGTTGAGGCTGAGGCGGTAGGTGCCGGTGTCTCCCGTGTGGCCGGTCAGCTGCTCGATGATGTAGGTCGAGTCCTTGATGTTGCCGCCGGCTTCGTAGAGGTAGTCGCCCGGGTTGAGCGCGCCCGACGAAACCGCTGACACCGTCAACGTCGTGCCCGAGATGGCGGCGGTGAAGGCGCAGGGCGTGCGCGAGGCGGCACTCCGTTCCTTGCTCACCGGGCAACGGCCCTCACGGTGGCGTTGAGGTTTCGCCAAGACGGCTGCCAAGGTGCCTGTCCCCACGCACGTGCGAAAACGGTGCCCCGCAAGGGTAGAGGTTGGGTGCACTCGCGGGCAGAGCATCGACCCAATGCTTGGGGCTTCGCGAAGCGGCCCGACGTCCGTATATTGGCAAGCGAAGCGCCGCCATGGAAACTGCCTGGATGATTTTCGGACTGTCGCAGCCCAAACGAGTGCCACGCGGATGAAGCCGGCCGGGCTGCGCTTCGGACTGATCGGCGCGCTCGACGCCTTTCCGCGGCGCCTCGCGGCGCGGGAGGTCGCCCGGCAGGGTGGATCGTTGCGGCGCGGCATGACGCGGCAGACCCAGCGCATGGTGTTCGGCCACGGCCTGCTGGGGCGCGCCACCGATGCGGCGATCGAGAAGCGTCGGGCGGCGGCGATCGCGGCCGGGGCGTCGCCGCTCAGCGAAAACGGCTTCGTAAGGCTGCTCGGATTGGCCGAGCGGCCGGCAAATGCTGGGCTGACGCGCCAGCAACTGCTCGACCAGTCCGGGCTCTCGGCGGATTCCCTCGACCTCCTCGCACTTTTCGACGCGTTCGAGTCCGACACGGAGCCGTTTTCGTTCCGCGACCTGATCCTGGCGCGGAAGTATTCGGGCCTCTTCGCCAGCGGCGCCGGCTGGGGCGCCATCGCCCGCTCGGTGCATCGGTCCGGGCCGATCGCCTCGCTGACCGCGCTGTCGCTGCACGCCAAGGGCGATGCGCCGATCTATGCCCGCCACGGCCAGCGCCTCGCCGAACTCAACGGCCAGCAATTGCTGGCTTTCGACGAGCCGGACGACGCCGCCGCGGACGAGTTCTTCGAGGCTGCCGAGGATGCTGAAACCGCGCACCGCTTCACTGAAGCGGTCGCCTATTACGGCCGCTGCCTGACCTTCGATCCCAGCGATTCCGTCGCTGCCTACAACCGCGCCAACTGCCTGCGCGAAATGGGAGAACTGGAGGAAGCCGGGCACGGCTATGCGCAGGCCATCAAGGTCGACCCGAGCTTCGTCGAGGCGTGGTTCAACTATGGCGGCCTGCTCAAGCTGCGCGGCTTTTACGACGCCGCGCGGTCGCACCTGCTGCAGGCGGTGGCCATCGACCCCGGCTATGCGGACGCGGTCTATAACCTAGCGACGGTCGAATACGAGCTCGAAAACCTGGCCGAAGCCCGCCGCTGGTGGTCGCGTTATCTCGAGCTCGACCAGACGTCGGACTGGGCGGCGCGGGCGCGCCGTGGCATCCAGTATGCCGACATGATGCTCACGAGATCGGCCGGCTGAATGGCGACATCCTTCCTCTTCGACGGTCCGGAAAACGCGCGGGTGACGATCCTGCTGGCCCATGGCGCCGGCGCGCCGATGGACTCGGCCTCGATGAACGCGACCGCCAAGGCGCTGGCCGCCGCCGAATTCCGCGTCGCGCGCTTCGAGTTCGGCTACATGGCGGCGCGGCGCACCGCCGAGGGGCGGAAGCCGCCGCCCAAGGCCGAGACCGTCATCCCCGAATATATCGCCGCGGTCGACGATCTCGGGCCGACCGACGGGCCGCTGATCATCGGCGGCAAATCGATGGGCGGGCGGGTCGCCAGCATGGCCGCCGACGCCCTTTACGAAGCGCGCCGCATCGCCGGTCTCGTCTGCCTCGGCTACCCGTTCCACCCGCCCGGCCGGCCGACGCAGCTGCGGACCAGGCACCTCGTCGGCCTCAAGACTCCGGCGCTGATCGTCCAGGGCACCCGCGACGAGTTCGGCGTGCGCGACGAGGTGGAGGGCTACGGCCTTTCCAAGGCCATCGAACTCTTGTGGCTCGAAGACGGCGACCATGACCTCAAGCCGCGCAAGGCGATTTCCGGTTTCACCGCGGCGCAGCACCTGGCCACGATGGCCGGTGCCGTCGATGCCTGGGTGCGCAGAATCGCGCCGTGAAGATCGCGACCTTCAACATCAACAACGTCAACAAGCGCCTCGCCAACCTCACCGCCTGGCTCGACGCCGCGCAGCCGGACGTGGTGTGCCTGCAGGAGCTCAAGTGCACGGACACGCAGTTTCCGCGCGCAGCGCTCGAGGCCGCCGGCTACGGCGCCGTGTGGAAGGGCCAGTCGGCCTGGAACGGGGTTGCGATCCTGGCGCGTGGCTCTACCCCGGTGCTGACGCGGACCGAACTGCCGGGCGATCCGGCGGACCAGCAGAGCCGCTACATCGAGGCCGCGGTCGAGGGGGTACTCGTCGCCTCGCTCTATGCGCCGAACGGCAACCCGCAGCCGGGACCGAAGTTCGACTACAAGCTCGCCTGGTCGGCGCGGCTGGTCGATCACGCGGCCGAACTCTTCGCGACCGGCCTGCCCATCGTGCTCGCCGGCGACTACAATATCGTTCCCGAGCCGCGCGACATCTACGTCACAAAATCCTACGACAATAATGCGCTGGTCCAGCCGCAATCGCGCGCCATTTTCGCAGCATTGCTCGAGCAGGGCTGGACCGATGCGCTGCGGCGGAAGCACCCGGATGAGACGATCTACACCTTCTGGGACTACATGCGGCAACGCTGGGAACGGAACGGTGGCCTCCGCCTCGACCACCTGCTTTTGAGCAAGAAACTGGCGAGGAAGCTGAAGGAGTCCGGCGTCGATCGCGAGGTGCGCGGGCTCGAGGGGGCGAGCGACCACGCCCCGGCCTGGATCGAACTCCGCTGACGCTTACCCCGGCGTCGCGTCGACCGAGGTGCCGAGCGACCGACGCGACCGCAATTGCGGCAAGGGGTTAGTGGGCGAAAACGAACGCTCGAGCCGCGTCAGGCCATGCGTGGTCTTGCCCCAGAAATGCGGGCGCCGCAGCAGCTGGTGGCCGGCCCGCAACGTCGCGAGCGCATGCAGCACCCAATAGGCGGGCAGCAGCAACTGCATGAGCAGCAGCCGGCGCTGCCCGAGCCGCAGCAGCCCGGCAACGACCAGCGCGAAACTGCCGCCATAGCCGAGCAACAGGATGCCGAGTGCGGCAAGCGAGGCCGGCCCGACATCGCCGAACGGTTGCCGTCCCAGCAGCAGCGTCACGGCAAGTCCGGCGAGGAACGTCGTATGGAGAAGCGGCGACACGATGAGCGAGCCGACGTGGATTTCGAACGCCAGGAAGTTGCGCCAGCCCATATCGCGCCAGAGCATCCACGGCCGGCGGTTGTGGACGATGAAGGTCTGCATCCAGCCCTTCATCCAGCGCGTCCGCTGCCGCATCCAGCCATCGAGCGTCACGGGCGCTTCCTCGTAGGTCTGCGAAGCCAGCATGCCCGTCCGGTAGCGCAACCGCGCGAGCCTCACCCCCAGGTCGGCGTCCTCGGTGACGTTGAAGGCATCCCAGCCGCCCATCTCCCGCAGCGCGCGCACCCGAAAGTGGTTGCTGGTGCCGCCGAGCGGCATGGGCAGCCGCCAGCGCGCGAAGGCTGGGAGCAAGACGCCGAACTGGCTCGCATATTCGCCGGTGAAGAGCCCGGTAAGCAGGTTCTCGCGAGCATTGTCGACCAATAGTTCGGCCTGCAGGCAATCGACGCCGGGGTCCGCGGCAAAACCGGCTGCGGCGAGCCGCAACTGATCGGGGTCTGGAATATCCTCGGCATCGTAGACCACTACATGCTCGCCGCGCACGAAGGGCAGCGCATAGTTGAGCGCCTTGGGCTTGGTGTGCGGGCGGCCGTCGGGCACCCGGACCAGTTCGAACCGCGCGTCGTCGAGCAAGTCGGTGACCGCCCCGACGGTCTGCACGCTGCTCGATTCCACCACGAACTTGATGTCGAGTTTTTCGGGCGGGTAGTCGATCGCGGTCATCGCCCGCCGCAGCAACGGCACCATGTGCGCTTCGTTCCGCAACGGGATGAGCACGGAATAGACCGGCAGGTCGGCGTCGGCGAGCGGCGGCGCCCGGAACGGCACGTCGAATTTTCCCAGCACGGCGACGATCCTGAAGATGGCGGGAACGACAAGCAGCAGCCCGGTCACCGGCAGCAGCAGGTCGAAGACCGGCGCGAGGCCGACCAGCAGCACCAGCACCAGGCCGGCAAGCACGAAGAGCCAGCGCGTCACCCGTCCGAGGTCGAGGTTGGCAGAGGCATAGGGCCAACGGCGGGCCAGCCGCTGCCGCGCGGCATCCATGAGCGACTCGCTGTGTCCGGCGGCAAGGCTGGCGCGAATGGTTGCGCCCGGTACGACGCAGAGACGCCGCCGCAGTTGCACATCCTTGGCGACGATGGGGCGGAGGCGGACCAATTCCTCGAACTTAGGGGCAAAATAGGTGACCTGCCGGTCGTAGAGCATTTCCCGCACGCTGCGAATTTGCGCCAGGGCATCGAGGCGAACGGCGTCGGGGGGCACATCGGCGGTCTTCGGGATGATGCGTGAAAAGGCGAGACCAGCCCAGTGCGCCGCCCGCTCCATCACTACATGCGCCGGCACGCCAAAGCGGTGCATGCAATAGTCGAGCGGGTCGACTCCGAGCGAAGCGGCAGCGGCGAGGATCGCCACAGCGTCATCCTGCGACCGGCAATATTCTTCCAGCGCCGCGACAACCAGTTCTTCGGATTGCGACATGCGGCGTAACTCCCGATCGGGCGCCGAACTAAACAATTGAGACAAGTAGAAAAGCAATGCGCTAGTCTGACCGATCTTGTCTCAATTGACAACTCCTGTCGAGACAGGCCAGTGGCGGGCGAATCTCGCCTTTCGCGCCGATTTGGGCGATAAGCCAGCCATCGTCTCGCTCACCGGCAGGGCCATGCGGCTGATTTGTCTTCTCGTTCTGATGCTTGTGGCGGCTGGGAGCGGCTTCGTCCAAGCCCAGGCGCTGCCGAACTACGTCGATCCCAGCGGGCGGGACATCGCCCCCGACCTATCGTCCGTGCCCTCGATCCGCTTTCTCACCACGGCCGATTTTCCGCCCTTCAACTATCGCGACAAGACCGGGGCGCTGGTGGGCTTCAACGTCGACCTCGCCAAGGGCATCTGCACAGAACTGAAGATCACCTGCACCATCCAGGCCTGGCCGTGGGACCAGGCCGGCAAGGCGCTCGAGGACAACCAGGGTGATGCGCTGATTGCCGGCATCGCGCTCGACGCCAAGAACGCCGCGCAATTCGATTTCTCCGACATCTACCTCGGGCTGCCCGGCCGCTTCGTCACGCAGACCAAGGCGCTCAAGGGGTTCGATCCATCGCGGCTCGATGGCCACCCCGTCGCCGTCCGCAAGGGCACGACGCACGCTCAGTTCATCGAACGCTATCTGCCGAAGGCAAAGCCGGTCGAATTCGCCAGCGAGGCCGATGCGCTCGAGGCGGTCGAGGCGGGGAAGGCCGATGCCTATTTCGGCGATGCCATGCGCGCCTCGTTCTGGCTCAACGACCACCCGGGGTGCTGCAGCTTCGCCGGCCAGCCGTATTTTCGGCCGGACCTGTTCGGCCAGGGCATGGCGGTCGCTGTGCTACCGGGCCATTACGCGGTGCGCGACGCCATCAATGCGGCGCTGATCCGCCTCAAGCGGGACGGCGGCATGGACCAGATCTATCTCAGATGGTTCCCTGTCAGCTTCTATTGAGGGCAGGCTCAGGCGTGACGATAGCGGGCTCGGGCGGCGCTCTCGATCGCCGCCGTGACGAGCCGCTCGAGGTGCAGGTGATCGCGCACCATTTCGAGGAAGCGCAGTTCCTCCTGCTCGAGCGTCAGGTCGACCGTGGCGATCTCGACCACTAGGACATAAGCCGTATCGTGCAGACGCTCGGGGATCGCGTCGACCGCCATTTCGAGAACGCTCTCGATGTCGGTGCCGCCGTTGATGAGATCGACGCAGGCATTGGCGACGGTGGGGAGCGCCGCCCGGTCGTAGCCCTGGAAGACCGGTAGCCGCCCGATCAATGCATCGATGCGGGCGTATTCCTGCTGCGTCATCTGAGTGTCGGCAGCGGCAGTGACCACCATCAGGTAGATCAGGGCATCCTGGGGCGAGAGCGTCATCGAAAGTCTCCGGGCTGGCGGGGGAGGATTACTTGACCCCGGCTCGAAAAGCGATAGCCGCTTCCGGCAGCCGGCGGCATTGACGCGCGATGTGTGTGGTGCGACACAGCCCAACCTCCGTTATCGCCGAAAAAGAGCTCGCCGTGTCGCCCGCGCCCCTGCCGCCCCTCGATTCCGCATTCTTCGACGCCGCCCAGACGGCGCGCGCCTGGCCGTTCGAGGAAGCACGGAAAATCGTTGCGCGGCTGAAAAAGACCGGCAGGCAGGAAGCCCTGTTCGAGACGGGCTACGGCCCCTCGGGCCTGCCGCATATAGGCACGTTCGGCGAAGTGGCGCGCACGACCATGGTGCGCACGGCATTCCGGCTGCTGACCCGCGATGAAATCCCGACGCGGCTGCTGTGCTTTTCGGACGACATGGACGGGATGCGGAAGATTCCCGAGAACGTGCCGGACCGGTCGTTCCTCGAGCCGCATTTGCACAAGCCGCTGACGTCGGTGCCGGACCCCTTCGGCGGCCAATATCCGAGCTTTGGCGACCACAACAACGCCATGCTGCGGCGCTTCCTCGACACCTTCGGGTTCAACTACGAGTTCGCCAGCGCCACCGAATACTACAAGTCCGGCCGGTTCGACGACGCGCTGCTGAAGGCCCTGGCGCACTACGACGACATCATGGCCGTGATGCTGCCGACCCTGGGGGCCGAGCGGCAGGCCACTTACTCCCCGTTCCTGCCGATCTCGCCGCAGAGCGGCCGGGTGCTCTACGTGCCGATGCTGGCGACCGATGTGAAGGCCGGTACCATCACCTTCAAGGACGAGGACGGCACCGAGACCACCCTGCCGGTCACCGGCGGCAAGGTGAAGCTGCAATGGAAGCCGGATTTCGGCATGCGCTGGTACGCGCTTGGCGTCGATTTCGAGATGTTCGGCAAAGACCACCAGACCAACGCCCCGATCTACGACCGGATTTGCGAGATCCTCGGCGGCAGGGCACCCGAGCACTATGTCTACGAGCTTTTCCTCGACGAGATCGGGCAGAAGATTTCGAAGTCGAAGGGCAACGGCCTGACGATCGACGAGTGGCTGACCTACGCTTCGCCGGAGAGCCTGGCGCTCTACATGTTCCAGAAGCCGCGGGTCGCCAAGCGCCTTTACTTCGACGTCATTCCCCGCGCCGTCGACGAATACTACCAGTACGTGGCCGGCTACACCGGTCAGGACGCTGCCGCCGCGCTTGAAAACCCCGCCTTCCACATCCATTCGGGGAAGGTGCCGGTCGTCGACATGCCGCTGTCGTTCAGCCTGCTGCTGAACCTCGCCTCGGCGGCCAATGCGCACGAAAAGGCGGCGCTGTGGAACTACATCTCCCGTCGCCTGCCGGGCGAGACACCGGAAACCAACCCGGAACTCGACCGGCTGGCGGGCTATGCGGTGCGCTACTTCAACGACGAAGTGAAGCCGACGAAGGTTTTTCGCCCGGCGACCGAGAAGGAGCGGGCGGCGCTGCAGGACCTCGCCGACCAGCTCGCCGGCAAGGACGGGCTCGACGCCAAGGAATTGCAGGACATCGTCTACGCCGTCGGCAACGCGCATCAGTTCGACCCGCTGCGCGACTGGTTCGGGGCGATCTACCAGGTGCTGCTCGGCGCCGACCAGGGGCCGCGCTTCGGCTCGTTCATCGCCCTTTACGGCGTCGAGGAAACCCGGGCGCTGATAGCTGCGGCGCTGGCCGGCAGGCTCATCAAGGCTGCCTGAGAGCAGCCGGCCGGGCGCAGCGGTCGCGGCCTGCCTTCCAACGCGGCAGCCGATGATCTAGAAGCACGGCATGTCCCAGCAAGAACAGCTCAGCCTCGCCCCAGACGCTGCGGTGGCCGCGATTGCCGATCGCTGCCGGGCGACCGCCCGGACGCATGGCGGGCGCGTGGCGGTGGGGCTTGCCGGCGGGCCGGGCGTGGGGAAGTCGACGCTCGCCGTCGAGGTGGTGGCGCGGCTCAATGCAGCAACGCCCGGTATCGCCGCCTATGTGCCGATGGATGGCTTCCACATGCGGCACAGCAAGCTCGAGGCCATGGGCATCGCGCATGAAAAGGGCATGCCGCACACCTTCGAGGGCGCGCTGTTCGCCCGGTTCCTGGTTGACCTCAAGAGCGCGACCGGGCCGGTGAAGGGACCGGGTTATTCACGCGACATCGAAGACGTGGTCGACGATGCCTTCACGATAGCCGGGGACGCGCGCATCCTCGTGGTCGAAGGCAACTATCTGCTGCTGGGGGACGAACCCTGGGCTGCCGTCCGGCCGCTGCTCGACCTCGCAGTCTTCATCCATGTCGATCGCGCCAAGGTCTTCGACCGGCTGATGCGCCGGCATGGGGAGGCGCTGGGCGGCGGCTTCACCGAAGAGCGCAACCGCGAACACGTCAACCGGGTCGACCTCGCCAACTACGACCTCGTGGAAAAGAGCGCCGCCCGCGCCGACCTCCGCATCGATATCATCAGCGAGAAATAGCCATGGCCGACCTTGCTGCCGCGCTGCCCGGGCAGGCGGCGCCGCCGACGCGGCCGAGCTATCCGTTCGAGGTACGCAGCGCCGATGTCTTCCGCATCGCCTTGCCGGCGGCGGTGGCGTTCATCACCGAGCCGCTGGTCGGGCTGGTCGACATCACGGTCATCGGCCGGCTCGGCGACGCAGCGCTGCTGGGCGGCCTCGTCCTCGGTGCGCTGGTCTTCGACGTCATCTTTTCCCTCGCCTATTTCCTCCGCGTCGGCACCGCCGGGCTGACCGCCCAGGCCGTGGGCGCCCGCGACCCCCGCGACGGGCTGATGCATGTTGGGCGGGCGATCCTGGTCGCCCTGCTCCTCGGCGTGCTGCTGATCGCGCTGACGCAGCCGCTGCTCTGGGTTTCGGCAAGGGTGCTCGCACCGCAACCGGACGTCGCCAGCGCCCTCGCGGTCTATTTCGGCGTCCGCATCCTGTCCGCGCCGTTTTCGCTGATCAACTACGCGCTGCTCGGCTGGTTCTACGGTCGCGCCAACGCCCGCACCGGCATGACGCTGCAGATCCTGATCCACGGCGTCAACATCGTGCTCAACGTGGTGTTCGTGTTCGGGCTCGGCTGGGG